>ENA-ORXM01002590-ORXM01002590.1-marine-metagenome-genome-assembly--contig:-NODE-2590-length-20438-cov-3.548156_pt1 | contig 20438 bp, 12 predicted proteins | sample MGYA00237867_ERZ511480 | MGnify/ENA primary metagenome ERZ511480 (study PRJEB26309, sample SAMN06266103) | marine metagenome | isolation source: Algal blade | place: United Kingdom:Sidmouth, United...
CACCGTTAGAATCTGATTTCTTCAATGATTCGTGGAACAGTACCAATTCTTCGAGCATGGTATTCGTGAAAGTCATACCGAATTCAAACTTACTAGAGATTCAAAAACAATTGGATGCCGTATCCTATGAGCATGCCGATAAGCAAACCTATAACCTGGGGCAAAGAAGAAATTTTCATTTACAACCCCTGTCGGATGTTCATTTCAATTCAAACTATGGAATTTTTAATAATTCAGACTATCAAGCAAGTAAGACTGTACTTATCAGCTTAGGGTTAATAGCTTTATTTTTATTGCTTCTTGGGTGTATAAATTTTATCAATTTGAATACAGCTCAGGCGACGAAACGGGCTAAAGAAATAGGCATTCGTAAAACGTTAGGGGGGTCAAAAAAACAATTGGTTTTTCAGTTTATGGGAGAAACTTTTATATTGACTTTGGGTGCCACAGTAGTATCCGTTTTTTTGGCAACATGGTTATTTCAGGTTTTTTCTGATTTCATTCCTGAAGGGGTTGTCTTTAATCTTTTTTCTAATGTGTCATTATTATTTGCCATTATAGCTCTGCTTATGGTAGTGACTTTTTTATCAGGGTTTTATCCTGCGTTGATACTATCTAACTATAAGCCTGTAGCTGTTCTAAAGAATCAAACAGTATCAGGTAATGATAAGTCCTTACTAAGAAAATATTTAACCGTTTTTCAGTTTGTTATTGCACAAGTTTTTATAGTTGCTACTTTGATTGTTGGTAAGCAATTAAGTTTTTTAATGTCCAAAGACATGGGTTTCAAGACGAAAGCAAATGCCTATGTTAGAGCTTGGCAAAACAATGATTTAAGCAAACGCATCACCTTTGCTGATGCGATGGAGAAGATACCTGAAGTTGCTCTTATAAGTTTGGCTAATAATCCTCCGGCATCTAATAATTCCAATTCAACAATAGCTACTTTTATTAATGGAGATAAAGAAATACATACTGATCTTCAACAACTTTTTGGCGATCGAAACTATCTAAACCTCTATGATATTGAATTATTGGCTGGACGCGATAGACTCAATGATACAATTGAAGAATACGTAATCAACGAAACATATGCGAAGATTTTGGGTTTTCAAAATCCTATTGATGCAGTTGGCCAATTCTTAAAATTTGAGGACGAGCAGTTTCCAATAGTAGGGGTGATGAAAGATTTTCACCAACGATCCCTTCGGTCTACAATTCAACCAATGGCTTTGATAGGAGATTCGAACAGAGACTTTTACGCCCAATTTAATACGGTTCATTTTGAATTGAATACAACGGCCTCGAAAAATTTACCCAATGTAATTTCCAAAATTGAAAAAGCTTGGAAAACTGTTTATCCTGAAGAAGATTTTGAAATTAATTTTATGGATGATACGGTCAAAAATTTCTATGAGCAAGAGCGAAAATCTTCAGTTTTGCTCAAATGGGCAACGGGTCTCGCCATCTTGATTAGTTGTTTAGGTCTTTTAGGTCTAGTGATTCACACTACAGAAAGACGAACTAAGGAGATAGGAATTCGTAAAGTCTTAGGGGCATCAATTGTTCAATTAAATGTTTTGTTATGTAAAGAATTCTTGGTTTTAGTAGGTATTGCATTTGTAGTAGCAGCACCTATTGCATGGTTTGGGCTTAATAGTTGGTTGCAGGACTTTGCTTATAAAACAGAACTCAGTTTAGGTTTATTCTTAATAGCTGGTTTGGCAATGTTATTAATTGCTTTGATAATAATCAGTATTAGAACTTTTGCTGCAGCAAGAGTTAACCCTGTTAAAAGCTTACGAACGGAATAATTTTAAAAGCACGAATCATAAGAAAATTAAAAAGTAAAAAATGCAAACTAGACTAATTCTCCTTCAGTAAACGGAGTTTGAGGGAAATAAAAAATCGATTATGTTTAAAAACTATCTAAAAATCGCTTGGAGAAACTTAATTCGAAATAAGAGTTTTTCGCTGTTAAATATTGTAGGTCTTTCTATTGGTCTAGCGGTTACAGCTTTGATTTTGATATGGATAAATTTTGAAACAGGTATTGATCAATTTCATGATAAGAAGAACCGTATTTATGAAGTATATAACCAATACCCAGTAGATGGTGAAATATGGACGTGGAATTCTACACCTAAAATTATGGCGCCTACCATAAAGAAGGATTATCCCGAAGTGGAAAGTGTTTCTAGATACAATTACGATGACACTTTTTTATTTTCCGTAGGCGATAAAAGAATGAAAGCTACAGGAACCATTGTCGATCCTGATTTTTTGAGCATATTTAGTTTTCCACTTGTAGAAGGTAGTATTGAGACTGTTTTAGAAGGCGTTAATGCTGTTGTTATTACAGAAACATTTGCAAAAAAATTGTTTGGTGATGACCCTGCAATGGGCAAAATAGTTAAGGTTAATAATGCTGATGCTTTTAAGGTGACAGGAATCTTAAAAGACCTTCCGAATAACACAGGTTTCAATTTTGAATTTTTAATGCCTTGGGCTTATGCTAATCATTTAGGATGGAACGATACGTATTGGGGTAATAACTCCATCGCAACGTACGTGCTTTTAAAAGAAGGTACAGATTATAATGCATTCTCTAAAAAGATTAAAAATTTACGCAAACGTTACGATAAGGAATCTGCAGAGACGGTTACGTATTTATACCCTTGGTCAAGGTATTGGTTACACGCTGAATTTGAAAATGGAAAAGAAGCTGGTGGCAGAATTATTTTGATTCGAATGTTTGGTATTATAGCAGCAATTATTTTGCTCATAGCCTGTATCAATTTTATGAATTTAAGTACGGCAAGAAGTGAAAAACGAGCAAAAGAAGTAGGTATTCGTAAAGTTGTTGGAGCAAGAAAAGCGGCCCTTATTACCCAGTTTTTAGGAGAGTCGATTTTAATTTCATTCATAGCTGCAATTTTGGCTTTAGTTCTATTACTGCTTGTTTTACCTTCTTTTAGCGAATTAGTGCAGAAACCTTTGTCATTAGATATGACGAATGAATGGTTCTGGATTTCAGGATTGATCATTGTGCTTTTTACAGGAGTAATAGCAGGAAGTTACCCAGCATTATATTTATCTGGTTTCAAGGCTTCATCCGTTTTAAAAGGTACATTCAAAAAAATTAGCGCTCCTATCACCCCGCGAAAAGTATTGGTAGTATTACAATTTTCAGTCGCTATCATTCTAATTACTGCAAGTATGATTGTTACGCAACAGTTGCAAAAAGTACAAGACAGGCAAAGTGGCTATTCTAAAAATAATTTAATTTATGCTATGGTAGAAGGTGATTTAGAAAAGAACTATATGCTCATTAAAAATGAGTTATTGGCTTCTGGTGTTGCTGAATCCATAACCAAAACTAGTTCTCCAATAACAGAAGGTTGGAGCAATACCTGGTATTATGAATGGAAAGGAAAAGACAAGGACGATAAAACTACAATTCAAAGATTCAATGCGGATGATGCGATTGTGAAAACTATCGGTATGGAAATCATTGCAGGACGCGATTTCGACCTAAGTAAATACCCAACAGATTCTACGGCAGCAATAATTAATGAATCTGCTGCTGCGCTCATGAATTTCGATGAGCCGCTTGGCCAAACTATCAGAGATGGTGGTGTAGAATGGCATGTAGTCGGCGTAGTCAAAGATTTCATTTTAGATTCTCCGTTTCAAAAAATAGATCCGATGGTAATTGCGGGTGCAAAGTTCGCACACAACGTAATCCATATTAAATTTAACAAGGCCATAACTACTGCAGAAAGTCTTGCAGAGACTGAAGCTGTTTTTCGAAAGTATAACCCTGAGTATCCTTTCAACTATGAATTTGTTGACCAAGTGTATGCTAAGAAGTTTAATAGTGAAAAACAAACTGGGCAGCTTGTAAGCTTATTTACCTTGCTGACCATATTTATTTCATGTTTGGGGCTATTTGGCCTTGCTAGTTATATGGCAGAAAATAGAATTAAGGAAATCGGTATACGTAAAGTTCTAGGGGCTTCTGTACAAAGCATTACAACGCTGTTATCTAAAGATTTTCTGAAACTAGTCCTAATTTCAATAGTGATAGCGGTTCCTGTGTCTTGGTATTTTATGAGCAAATGGTTAGAAGATTTTGCTTATAGAATCAACATTTCTTGGTGGACTTTCATCTTAGCGGGTGTTTTGGCCATGGTAATAGCATTCTTGACTGTGAGTTATCAGGCAATAAAAGCAGCCCTTGCTAACCCTGTTAAGAGTTTACACGCAGAATAATTGATCAATTAAAACAATAATGAAAAACGAGAACTATGTTCAAAAACTATCTAAAAGTTGCTTGGAGAAATTTAATAAAAGATAAAACTTTTACCCTCATAAATGTCGTCGGTCTTTCTGTGGCCTTTGGGGTTGCCATTTTATTATCTATGGCTGCTTTCTTTGATTTAGGGTATAATAATTTTCATGAGAATGGTGATAATATTTATCAGGTGTATACGATGATACAGGCACCCAAAGGTCCTGAAGCTAGTACAAGTCAGCCAGCACCATTTGCAGGAGCATTAAAAACAGAAGTGCCAGGAGTAGCCAAAATAACTCGGTTTCTTGAAGAAGAAGCGTTGACCCTATACAAAGAGAAAGAAATTAATCTTGATGCGGTATGGCTAGATTCAGAGTTTTTTGAAATGTTTACGTTTCCTATTCTAGAGGGTAATGAGAATAATCCGCTGAAAGAAAAGAATTCAGTTGTAGTTACTGAGAACACAGCTAACAAGCTTTTTGGTAGCGCAGAAGCTGCCGGTCAAATCATCAATATTCTTATTGATGGTAAAGAAGAACCTTTTACGGTGTCCGCGGTAGTTGGTAATCATGAGTCTCAAAATACTTTGGCGTTTGATATTGCAATTCCCTTTGAAAATCATGCTGGTTATGCTAATACTATGGAAACATGGAATGCCCAATATCACTACGTGTATATGCAATTGGAGTCTGGTGTTTCTGCCGATCAGTTTGAAAAAAATACACAATCGTTTGTAGACTTACATTATAAAGAGAATGCAGAAAGTTTGAAACGCGATGGAGCATTACCAAACGCAGACGGCCAGTATTTCCAAATCGGATTGCTACCTTTAAAAGATATTCGTTTCACAAGTTTTAGAAAAGGTTATGCAGAAGTCAGCCGAGTGGTGCCCTATCTAATTTTAGGAGTTGCCTTTCTCATAGTCTTCATTGCTTGTGTAAACTTTATAAATATGAGTATTGCAAAAAGTGCGCAACGTTTACGTGAAATAGGAATGCGCAAGACTTTGGGTGCTCAGAAAAAACAGCTATTCTTTCAATTTTGGAGCGAAAGCCTTTTTGTGTTCTTAGCATCAATTGCTTTAGGATTTCTTCTTAGTTTTTTGTTGATAGATCAGTTTAAAACGATATTCAGAACCGACATTTCTTTTGATATGTTGACTTCACCGACTGCAATTATTGCATTTTTATTAGTCGTTTTTCTCATAACGTTGATCGTCGGGGGTTACCCTGCCATACTGCTAAGTCGATTGGGTACCATTCAATCTTTGAAGGGTAAGTTAGAAACTTCGGGTAGTAACCGCGTTCGAAATGTATTGATGGTCGTTCAGTTTGGTATCGCAATTTTGCTAATCAGCGGCACATTAGTGTTGTGGGGTCAAGTAGATTATATGCGAAATAAAGATTTAGGCTTCAATAAAGAACAAGTACTTTCTTTTCCTATTGACGGCAAAAAAAATCCATATGACGCTGTTCAATTATTGCGAGATGAACTTGCAGGCAATCCTGATATACTAGGGGTGTCAGCATCTAGTGGTAATCTAGGTCGGGGAAAAGACGGAAGCATGTCTACTAGCGTTTGGGGGTTTGATTATAAGGGCAGAGGTGTTCGAACCAACGCGTTAACGGTTGATTATGATTACTTAAAAACCTTAGGTCTTGAATTGGTACAAGGACGAACTTTCGACAAAAACTACCCGGGTGACACCCAAGCTGTAATTATTAATGAAAGTATGGCAAAAGAACTAGGTGAATCTGATCCTCTTACCGCCTTTCTTCCCCTTAGTGATAGCCTTCGTTCTCCAATAATAGGTGTAGTAAAGGATTATAATTTTCAGGATATTTCTAAATCGATTGAACCCTTGACTTTTTTCTTAGATCGAGAGTCAGGGTTATCCTATGCTTTTGTTAAAGTTGCTCCTGTAAATATGGCAAACTCTTATGATGCTATAGAAAAAGCTTGGAAAAATATAGAGCCAAATGCTGAATTTCTAGGTTCATTTTTAGATGAAAATATTGATAATACGTTCGGAAGAGAAAAAAAGATGGCAACTATGATCACAAGTGGGTCTATTATAGCAATTGCATTAAGTTGTATTGGTCTGTTCGCGATGTCTTTATTAATTGTTGCCCAACGCACCAAAGAGATTGGTGTACGAAAAGTTTTAGGGGCAAGTGTCTCATCAATTACAGTTTTACTGACTAAAGATTTTTTAAAACTAGTTTTAATTTCTTTTGTGATTGCTACACCAATAGCTTGGTGGTTTTTACGAAAATGGTTAGAGAATTATGAGAATAAGATGGAATTGAACATATGGATTTTTGCTGCAGCTGGTTTGCTGGCAATTATTATTGCCTTTTTGACTGTTGGAAGCAGAACCATCAAAGCTGCATTGCAGAACCCAGTAAAAAGTTTACGAACGGAATAAAGAATAGAACTATGATAATGACAAGCTTAAAAATAGCATTACGCGGATTTCTAAGAAACCGATTTTTTACTCTATTTAACTTGCTTAGTCTTGTAGCCGGACTTTTCGTAGCTTTTGTTGCCATTGGTTATATAGGTTTTGAAAATAGTTATGATAAATTTCATGAAGACTCAGAAAATATATATCGCCTGGCAAGAAAATACCGTTCGCAAGACTATAGCGTAATTCAATTTGAAAATGGCGCCCCAGCTAGTGAACAGCTAAATATTATTAAGGGCTTAAAAAATATTCCCGGTATTGAAAAGGCGGTACAATTTATAACTTCAGATTATTTGGAATTTGTTGAATGGAATGAAAACCGAGTTCAAGAAAAAGGGTTTCTAACCACTAATACTCCCAAAGAATTTACTACACTTTTTACCTGGAAACCTCTGGCGGGTAGTCTTTCTGATTTTAGTACAGGTGTAAACAAAGTACTTTTAACTCAGTCGTCTGCTTCTAAAATATTTGGAGATGCGATTGATAATCCTTCTGAAATTATTGGTCAAGCCATAACCATTGGGGATGATAGTTTTCAGATATCTGCCATAATTGAAGATGTTCCTTTGAATTCACATTTTGACTTTTCTGTTGCAATTAGTAAACCCATAATTGACTATTGGGGCAGTAGGGTTTATTTAGGTATTGACGATAATGTAAGTATTCTAGATCTTCAAGAAAAAATGAATGTGGCAATGGCTTCCATAAATCCACCTTTGATAAAAGATCCTTTGTATAAAGGACATTTTTTACAACCACTTGAGGATATTCATCTTAAATCAAACATACTTTATGAACTAAAAACACCAGGTAATTATTCTTTTATTTTTTTAATAGGAGGTTTTGCTCTTTTCATATTGATAATTACCCTTTTCAATTATGCCAATTTTACTTTAGCGATTAAATCTAAGCAAGGGAAGTCTATCGGAATCAAAAAAGCAATGGGTGCTAAAAATGGTTCTATAGCAATTCAGTTTTTGGTTGAAGGCGTTTTACTTGCATTGCTTTCACTTCCTATGTTGGCACTTTTAATTTCGGTAGTAGTTCCATTCTTTAACACGTTGATGAGGGTTAAGCTGAGTACTAATTTGTTACAAGAGCCACAAACATTTTTATTGCTCTTGTTTTTGGCGGTTGCTTTGGGATTATTAGCAAGTATTGCCCCCGCAATTTTTTTATCTACTAAAAATGCATTGTTACTTTTCAAAGAGAATTTAAAGGATAATCGCTTCGAGCATTTTTCTGTGCGTAAGTATCTAATTGTGAGTCAGTTCGTATTATTAATTACCATTACTTCTGTTTCCTATTTTGTTTTAAAGCAGATGAATTTCATTGAGAATAAAGATTTAGGTTTCACTAAAGAAGGTATTCTTTACGCCTATACATCTCCTGAAAAACAGAATATTTTTCAAGAACGTTTAAAACAGATTCCTGAAATTAATAATGTTGGCAATGGTTCTTCATTGGGTATTGGAACTTATAATCAGACAACGTATAAATTAGAGGGAGAGGATGCTATTTTCGATGATGCTAATCAACTGTATTTAGATTATGAGGCACTAGAAGCTTACGGAATTAAAACTTCAATTAATAGCAGCACTTCAACCAACAGAGCTACAATAATTAACCGTACGGCTGCAGAGAAATTAGCAAAGGCAAAAAACATCTCGGTTGAAGAACTTATCGGTACAACCGTGATTACAGAACCTGCATATGTCAGCGAAGAAGGGCAGGTGGGTTTTCCTTTTATAATTGCGGGAGTTTTTGAAGATATTAATGTTTTTTCACTAAGAGAGAAAGTAGCGTCTTATTTTATAACACTTTCCCCAAATGTTAGTATGGATGGAAGAAGTATCATTGCTTTTGACGCCGATAAAAGCGAATTGGTTATGAATAAAGTGAAGTCAATACATGATGGTCTTAATGACGAATTTCCTTTAGAAACCGAATTTCTAAGTCAGAATATAGCCAACCTGTATACGCAGGACAAACAGACGGTAAATCTTATCTTCTGGATGAATATTCTAGCTATTATTTTGGCAGCTATGGGTATTGTAGGTATTACTGTGTTTTTGGTCATTGCTAGAACCAAAGAGATTGGTATACGAAAAATTTTGGGAGCTTCAGAATTTCATATTATTAAATCAACTGTTAAGGAGTATATCATATTTATCGCATCGGCCTTACTTATTAGCTGGCCAATTGCATGGTATGGCAGTAACCAATGGTTGTCAAATTTCGCATATAAAATTGCTATTGAACAGCATGTTTTTGTTGTTATTGGAGTATTAACATTTGTAGGTACAGCAATATTGGTGGGATTAATTTCATTAAATGCGGCAAAAGCGAATCCAGCAAAGAGCTTACGAACAGAGTAAAAAGAAAGATTATGTACAAACTATTCTTAAAAATTGCAACACGATATTTACTCAAGAACAAGCTTTATTCGTTCATTAATATCGCGGGACTTTCCATTGGTATAGCATCATTTGTTTTAATAATGTTATATGTGAATTATGAAAAGAGTTATGACAAGTTTGAGGGTTCTGAACTGGTCTACAGAACTTACATGGATTATTTGGAGGGTAACGAGTTTGTTGCCGGCGATGCACAAACATATAATTTATCTGGACCTTCCTTAAAGGAAGAGTTTCCAGAAGTTTTGGATTATGTTCGTTTTTTTTATTTTGAAAAAATGACTTTTAAGTTAGGTGATCGCATATTGGAGCAACCCTTAGGCTCATTAGCAGACCCATCCTATTTCGATATTTTCAAATACCCTCTTTTGAAAGGAAATAAAGAAACGGTTCTTTCAAAGCCTTATTCCATAGTACTTTCAAAGTCATTTGCGCAAAAGTTATTTGGAAAGGAAAATCCTATTCAAAAAACAATTTCTGCATTTAGAGACGGTCAAGAAGCTGTACTTACAATTACCGGAATTATGGAAGATGTTCCAAAAACAGCTCACTATAGAAACACCTTTTTAATTTCTTATGAGACTGAAAAAACATGGACCGATTTTGGCCCTAGAATTCATGAGCTTAATTGGAATATGAACAATTATTACACGTTTCTAAAACTTGATCCAAACGCAAACCCAGATCTTCTACGCCAAAAAATCATTGATAGTGATATTGAAGAAGATACAGAGGAACGACATAATATTGAGCCCATAGAGGATATTCATTTATATTCGAACAAGCCTTACGAAGTTTCGGCGAATGGTAGTGTGGCCAGAATCAAATTCTTAACGGCTATTGCCTTCATTATTCTTATTCTTTCATGGCTGAATTATGTGAACCTTTCGGCAACAAAATCTATGGAGCGGGCAAAAGAAGCGGGTATACGCAAGGTTTCAGGAGCTCAAAAACCCGAGTTGATTATCCAATCTTTAATAGAATCAATCTTGCTCAATTTTATTGCTATTGCAATTTCTTTAATTCTAGTTGCAATATTATTACCTATTTATAATATAGTAACTGGAAAGGCACTTAGCATTGGCTTAGCTAATCTTGCTGAATTTTTACCATACTTTCTGTTTATATTAGGAGGAATGATTTTAGCTGGGCTTTATCCGGCAGTATTATTAAGTAGTTATTCTCCTGCAAAGGCATTAAAAGGAAAAATACAAGCTTCTACACAAGGTTTGGCTATTAGAAAAGGCCTTATCGTCACGCAATTCTTAGCAACCATTGTTTTATTAATAGGCACTATTGTAGTTACTAAGCAAATCGATTTCTTGGAAAGTCAGGATATAGGCACGAACATTAATCAAGTTATTGCATTAAAGGGCGAAGTGATAACAACAAAATCAGATTCTCTCTTGATTAATGATTATAAAGTATTAGAGGGAGAACTGAAAAAACTGTCGTTTGTAAAACAAGTAGCTGTTGCTCAAACGTATCCCGGAGATAGTTTTGATAATTTATCCTCAACACGTGGACTTTTATTGCCCAATGGTATAGAGGAAGATGAGAAAATATTTTACACCTACCATGTTCAACCTGATTATTTTGACCTGTTAGATATTAAATTTTTGGCAGGGGAAACTTTTCTTCCATCATCTGATGGAAAGGGAAGCCAGGTCATAGTCAACGAAACTTTTTTAAAAAACATGGGATTTTCTTCACCTGACGAAATATTGAATAAAACACTAGGTTTTTGGGGAAATAACGAATGGAAGGTAGTGGGGGTAATTAAAGATTACTATCATTTCGGTTTAAAAAGCCCCAAGTTACCAATGATTATTAGATATCAAAGTGAAGTAAATAATTTGCTGGTAAAACTAGATGCTTCCGCAGTATCGCTGGCAGGTTTTGAATCTTCTATTTCACAAATCAAATCGGAATGGACTAGAATTTTTCCTCAGAGTACTTTTAATTATACCTTTTTAGATCAGAAGTTCGAAGCGCAGTATAAGGAAGATAAGGCTTTCGGCTCAGCTTTCAGAATATTTACCATTTTAGCCATTCTTATAGCCTCAATGGGTTTATTTGGTCTTACCTCCTATACTATTATCCAAAGAAAAAAGGAAATCGGCATCAGAAAAGTGAATGGTGCGACCATAGGTCAGGTGTTAAGCCTACTTAACAAAGACTTCGTAAAATGGGTAGGTATGGCCTTTATTATTGCAGTACCCATTTCGTGGTACGCCATGAACAAGTGGCTTGAAGGTTTCGCCTATAGAACAACCATTAGCTGGTGGATCTTTGCCCTGGCCGGTTTGACGGCCTTAGTTATTGCATTGTTAACAGTAAGCTGGCAGAGTTTTAAGGCGGCTGTGGCGAATCCTGTTGATGCTTTAAGAGACGAGTAAAGCACCTAATAAAAATGAACGATTTCCTGCTTTTGCAGTATTGATAACAAAAAATAAAACTATGCTACTACAACTAAAAAACATTTTCAAATGGGTCCATTCAGGTGGTCAACGTATCTTCCTTTTAAAAGATGTCAATCTTGAGGTTGAAGAGGGGGAGTTCATCTCCATCATGGGGCCATCGGGTTCAGGTAAATCGACCCTGCTGAATGTCATTGGAATGCTTGATGATTTCAATGAGGGAGAATATAATTTTTTACATGAATCGGTACATACCTTGAAAGAAAAACACCGAGCTAATTTATACAAAGAGTATATTGGTTTTGTTTTTCAGTCGTATCACTTATTAGATGAATTGACCGTAAAAGAAAATCTTGAAATGCCTTTACTTTATAAAAAATTTAAGGGTTCTGAACGTAAGGCGATGGTAGCAGATATGTTAGACCGCTTTAATATAGTTGGAAAAAAAGATTTGTTTCCTTCACAATTAAGTGGTGGTCAACAGCAGTTAGTTGGCGTTGCGCGTGCTTTAATAGCAAATCCAAAACTGATTCTAGCCGATGAACCCACAGGTAATCTCAATTCAAAACAAAGTGAGGAAATCATGGAGCTCTTCAAAAAACTAAACCAAGAGGGTGTGACCATTATTCAAGTAACGCATTCAGAGCAGAATGCAGCATACGGTTCACGAATTATTAATCTTTTGGATGGTAGAAGAATCTAGCGACTACTTCCTAAGTTGATGAATCTCTTAAAATGTCCTAATTCTTGAAAAATTAGGACATTTTAGCAAATAACCAAATCCTATCCCACCATACCACATTTCAATACAAACACTTTAGTTTCTTGCCCTTATGGTATATCTTTGTTGTTTAGAATGATTTTACATAATGAAGATAGATAAGAAGGAAGTCCTTAAAGCACTTGAAAATATAACCGTTCCTGGAGAAGGTCAAAATATGGTCGAGAGTGGTGCTGTAAAAAACGTCATGATTTTCGGTGATGAGGTTGAAATTGATATCACTATAAAGAACCCTAGCCTTCAAGCACGAAAGAAAACGGAGGTTGAAATATTGAAGATTATTCATAAGGAGGTTTACGAAAAAGCGAAAATCAAAATCAACCTAAAAGTTGATGCTGCAGCAGCAAAACCCAAAACCAATGAAATCAAAGGGAAGCCGATTCCCGGTATCAAAAATATTATTGCAGTTGCTTCTGGAAAAGGCGGTGTTGGAAAGTCTACAGTAACAGCTAATTTGGCCGTGACTTTGGCCAAAATGGGCTTTAAAGTTGGACTTTTAGATGCTGATATTTACGGCCCATCAATGCCTATAATGTTCGACGTGGCCATGGAAAAACCGTTGGCAATCAATGTCGATGGTAAATCTAAAATGAAGCCCGTTGAAAGTTACGGAGTGAAAATGCTCTCCATTGGGTTTTTCACCCAGCCCAATCAGGCGGTAATTTGGAGAGGACCGATGGCTTCCAAAGCCTTGAATCAAATGATATTTGATGCACATTGGGGCGAACTTGATTTTATGCTGTTGGATTTACCTCCAGGAACAGGAGATATTCATTTAAGTATCATGCAAGCAATGCCAGTTACGGGTGCAGTTATCGTAAGTACACCACAGGAAGTGGCGTTGGCTGATGCTAAAAAAGGAGTCGCCATGTTTCAACAAGATTCTATCAACGTGCCCGTATTGGGAATTGTTGAGAATATGGCGTATTTTACACCTGCAGAACTTCCTGAAAACAAGTATTATATCTTCGGAAAAGAGGGGGCTCGGCATCTTTCTGAAGATTTAAAAGTTCCGTTTTTAGGAGAAATACCGTTAGTACAAAGCATTCGAGAAGCAGGTGATGTAGGCAGACCTGCGGCAATGCAAACCGCAACCCCTATCGAAGCTGCTTTTGAAGAATTGACCAAGAATGTGGTGCAAGAAGTTGTTGGTAGAAACAAAAGTTTACCTCCAACGGAAGCGATTAAAATAACAACAATGGCAGGTTGTTCTGCTGTTAAAAAGAAGTAGGTATGACAACAATGACTTCCGATGAATTGCGAATGAATGTAGAAAAGGCCTTGGAAGAAATTCGACCGTTTTTGCAAAGTGATGGTGGCGATATTACTTTAGTGTCCATTGATAACGAAAACTCAGTAAAAGTCAAATTGGAGGGTGCATGTGTAGGATGTAGTGTGAATCAAATGACTTTGAAAAGTGGTGTGGAAATGACGATTAAAAAGTATGCACCCCAAATAGATGAAGTTATAAACCTAAGCTAGCAGCCTTGATAAATGGCATAGAACAAAAGATATCACAGCAGTATTATTGCTGTGATTTTTTAATTTAATTGCGGAATGATTACAACAGATATATTAATTATAGGTGCTGGCCCAACAGGGCTTTTTGCTGTTTTCGAAGCGGGACTTCTAAAACTAAAATGCCATTTAATCGATGCTTTACCCCAAGCGGGAGGACAATGCTCTGAAATTTATCCAAAGAAACCTATTTATGATATTCCTGGCTTTCCAGAAGTTTTAGCAGGTGAATTAGTTGATAATCTGATGCACCAAATCAAACCCTTTCAACCTGGTTTTACACTTGGCGAACGTGCTGAGACTATTGAAAAGCTAGAAGATGGTTCATTTATAGTAACTACAAATAAGGGAACAAAACATCAAGCTCCTATTGTTGCCATCGCTGGTGGATTAGGAAGTTTTGAACCCCGCAAACCTTTACTAGAAAATTTAGCCGATTTTGAGGATAAAGGGGTTGCCTATATTATCAAAGATCCAGAAGTATATCGTGACAAAAGAGTAATCATCGCCGGAGGTGGTGATTCTGCCTTAGATTGGAGTATTTTCCTATCGGATGTAGCTTCAGAAGTAACCTTAGTACACCGTAGAAATGAATTTAGAGGTGCTTTAGATTCTGTGGAGAAAGTACAGCATTTAAAGGATGCGGGAAAAATTAAGCTTATCACACCAGCTGAAATAGTAGGTTTGCAAGGAGTTGATAAATTGGAAGCAGTTGTCATCAAAAAGGTGGGTGATACTGAAGAAGAAATCATTTTAGAAGTAGATAATTTTATTCCTTTGTTTGGCTTATCTCCCAAACTAGGACCTATTGGTGATTGGGGTCTCGATATCGAAAAGAATGCAATCAAAGTTGATAATACCCTAGACTATCAAACCAATATTCCAGGTATTTATGCGATTGGCGATGTTAATACCTATCCAGGAAAATTAAAGTTAATCCTTTGCGGTTTTCACGAAGCGACGTTAATGTGTCAAAGCGCCTATCAACGAATTTTTCCTGATAAGAAATATGTAATGAAGTATACCACAGTAGGGGGGGTAACTGGTTTTGATGGAAGTAAAAAAGAAGCACCGAAGGCAGTAGTAAAAGCAATAGAATAATTGGTTAGTAAAAAAGTGGGTAAGTTGTTAGTGAGTTAGTAAATATGACAGTTCAACGTTTTGAGGATTTAAAAGTATGGCAAAAGTCGCAAGATTTGTTCGGGTCGATTTACCAACAATTCTCCAATAAGAAAGATTTTGGTTTTCGAGACCAAATAACTAGAGCTTCTGTTTCCATTTCTAATAGAATAGCGGAAGGTTTTGAGCGGAAAACCAATCCAGATTTTAAAAGGTTTCTTTATTTTTCCTTGGCATCGAATAGCGAGGAACTATCTATGTTATATTTGTCTGAACGACTAAATTATCGAGAAAAGGAGGCTGCAATACAACTACTAGACGAAACTAACCAAGTATCCAAAATGCTTTATGCTTTTATTAAATCAATGAAATAGAGCTGGTTCACTAAATCACTAACAACTAATTAACTCAAGGACTATGTCCGACATAAGAATAAAAATTACGGACCGCGAAGGCGTAACTCACGAAGTAGACGCCCCAACCGACATGAATATGAACTTGATGGAGATAGTTCGCTCCTATGAACTGGCCCCTGAAGGTACTATAGGTATTTGTGGCGGAATGGCGATGTGCGCATCCTGTCAATGCTATGTAAAATCAGGACATAATCTTCCTGAAAAATCAGATGATGAAGAGGCGATGCTCGCTGAAGCATTTTATGTAGAAGATAATTCTCGTTTGGGTTGCCAAATTCATATGACAGAAGATCTTAATGGGTTGGAAGTGGAATTAGCGCCAGAGAGTTAAACAGGGAGTCATTACGAGCACAGCGCGGCAATCTGTTTAATTTACTGACACGTTTTAACAGATTACCATATCGCAAAAAGCTCCTCGAAATGACGTCTTTGTAATTAAATCCTGGCCTGATACGTAAACAGGTTATAATATCTGCCTTCTGAGGCAATTAACTCATCATGCGTACCCCGCTCTGCAATTCTTCCATTTTCAATGACCAGAATTTGATTGGCTTTACGAATGGTACTTAATCGGTGCGCAATTACAAACGTAGTTCGTCCTTTGGTCAAAGTCGCTAAACTCTTCTGAATCAAAGCTTCACTTTCTGTATCCAAATTCGAAGTAGCTTCATCTAAAATCAAGATTTTCGGATTGGCAAGAACTGCTCTTGCAATAGCAATACGTTGTCGTTGTCCGCCAGAAAGTTTTACACCTCGCTCACCGATTAAAGTTTCTAACCCATCATCAAAGCGATCTGTAAATTCATCTACATAGGCTGCCTTGACTGCCGCTTTTAATTCTTCTTCGGTAGCATTTGGCCTGGGGAAAAGGATGTTCTCCCGTATGGTTCCTTCAAAAAGAAAATCGTCTTGCAAAACCACTCCTAAAAATTGACGAAAACTGGTCAAATCAACCTTAGCTAAGTCTTGTCCGTCAATCGTTATTTGTCCTGAATCTGGATTTAAAAAAGTAGCTGCCAACCCTGCAATGGTCGATTTTCCTGATCCTGAACTTCCCACTAAGGCAATGACATCTCCTGATTTTGCTTCAAAATTAATATCGTGTAAAACATCTTTATCTTCTTCGTAGGCGAAGGAAACATTTTTGAATTTCATATCACCTTTCAGATCGCTAAGTTGTATAGTACGGTCCTTTTCATCGGCTTCACTTATTTGGTCCATAAGTTCTTGCGTACGGTCTAATCCGGCTAAAGCTTCAGTTAACTGACTACCAATATTACTCATTTGAACAATCGGTGCGACCATCAAAACAAGTAAGAATGTAAACTTAAAATATTCGCCTTTGGTTATTTCTTCAAGTATCAAAAGATGGCCTCCATACCCCATCATAATACCAGTCGTAGCGAGACCTAAAAGAAATGTAGAAGAGCTGGTCATTATAGCAGTTGCGGTTAAACTCTTTTTTACATTCTGATACAAGCGATCTACCCCTTCCTCAAAGTTTTTACCTTCCTGTGCTTCGGCATTAAAACCTTTGATGACTCGAATACCTCCTAATGTCTCGGTAAGTCTTCCTTTAACCTCTGCATTAATTTTGCCGCGTTCTCTAAAAACTGGTCGTATTATTTTAAAAGCTTTGAGTGCAATGAAAGCGAATAATACTAGTGGTACAAATGTTAATAAGGTCATTTTGGGACTTATTTGCAATAGTAATATTAAAGAGACAACCGCTGTAATTGTGCCACCAACCAATTGAACTAAACCGGTTCCAATTAAATTACGGACTCCTTCTACATCAGTCATAATTCTAGAAACTAATGCACCTGATTTTGTGTTGTCAAAAAAGCGAATAGGTAAGGAGAGTACTTGTTTTTGAACTTGTGCTCGAAGCTCAGAAATCATGAACTGCGCTTGAATGCTTAACACCTTGGTTAAGAGAAAAGACATAATGCCTTGCACCAAAAATGCAATTACTACTACAGCCACTAGAATTTTCAGTAAATCATAGTCCTTATTAGGTATAATATCATCTAAAAAATATTCTAAAGATATTGGAGCAACAAAACTTGCAGCCTTACTAATAACTATGAGCAGTAAACCCAATAAAACAAGTTTCCGTCTAGGCCAGATGATTGTTTTGAATGCGGTAAGAATACTGACTTTTTTTTCAGCCATAAAACGTAAAAATTAATTGAAGACGCAAGTTACTTCAAAAAAGTATTGGAACTGGTATTGCATATGATGGTGTGGTTTTTTTTATAAAAATTAGTATTTCAAAATCAAGACCAGTAATTTAACAGTACGCAAAATCAATTCTAATACCAGTTTTATGAGAGCCCTACTACCAGTTTTATGTATCCTATTGTTTTCATGTAAAACAGATTCTGTAACTAATGAAAGTAAAGGTACATCTACGCTGGCTCAAAAGGCCGAACGGGTTACTATTATTCGCGATGACTTTGGAGTACCTCACATTTATGGAAAAACAGATGCTGATGCTGTCTTCGGTTTGTTGTATGCCCAATGCGAAGACGATTTCAATAGGGTAGAGCAAAATTACATTTGGGCAACGGGAAGATTAGCAGAAGTAGAGGGCGAAGAAGCCTTATACAGCGATTTACGTGCGAAGCTTTTCATGACTGAAGAGGAGGCTAAAGCCAATTATGAAAAATGTCCCGATTGGTTGAAAAAGTTATGTGACGCTTTCGCTGATGGAATTAATTATTATTTAGAAACTCATCCCGAAGTAAAACCTAAATTACTGACACATTTTGAACCGTGGATGCCTATGTATTTTAGCGAAGGGAGTATCGGAGGTGATATCGAACGGATTTCTACTCAAAAAGTAAAAGCTTTTTACGAAAGTTGGATGGATTTTCCTGAAACCGAAATGCTTGAAATACAAAAAAAAGAAGCCCTAGAAGAACCTCAAGGTTCCAATGGAATTGCAATTTCTGGAAAATTGACGAAGTCAGGAAATACACTTCTGTTGATAAATCCACATACCTCGTTCTATTTTCGCGGAGAAGTGCATGTGGTAAGTGAAGAGGGGTTGAATGCCTATGGAGCGGTCACCTGGGGTCAATTTTTCGTTTATCAAGGATTCAATGAAAAAACCGGTTGGATGCATACTTCGACCTATACTGATGTGATGGACGAGTTCTTGGAGACTATCTCGAAGGTAGACGATAAGTACCTCTATCAGTATGGAGAAGAAATGCGTGAAGTTGAGACTTCAGAAATTGTTTTAAAATATAAAGAAGGTAATACGGTTAAGAAGAAGTCTTTTCCTGCGTATCGAACCCACCACGGACCCATTACGCATCGTGTAAATGATATTTGGACCGCTTCCGCAATGATGTGGGAACCTGTAAAAGCATTGCAGCAATCTTTTATTCGCACTAAACAATCAGGATATAAAGGATTTCGAAGTATGATGGATATCAGAACAAATTCTTCAAATAATACTGTTTACGCCGATGCTGAAGGCAATATCGCTTATTTTCACGGTAATTTCGTTCCAAAACGTGATGTGACTTTTGATTATTCGAAACCAGTTGATGGTAGCAACCCCAAAACTGATTGGCAAGGGTTACATACTGTTGACGAAAATATTGGCTTACTAAATCCAGAAAACGGTTGGTTGCAGAATTGTAATTCTACCCCGTACACCGCTGCTTTAGAATTTAGTCCAAAGAAAGAGGATTACCCCAAGTATATGTCCATCGACCGTGAGAATTTTCGCGGTGTACATGCTATTGGATTATTAAAGGATAAAAAAGATTTCACCTTAGACGGGTTGATTGCATTGGCGCACGACCCGTACCTGCCAGCCTTTGAAGCTTTAATTCCAGGATTAATTAAAGCTTATAATCGTTACGATGATAAGAACCCTAAACTTTTAGAAGCAATAGAAGTTCTAGAAAATTGGGATTTCAGAACTTCCAAGGAATCGGTTGCCATGACCTTGGCGCATTTTTATGGCACCAGATATTATCAGGAAGGAAAATATCCTGCAGGCATGCCCCCAATGGAACGCGTAACATTTTGGGGAAGTGAGCCCGGTGAGCAATTGAAAATTTTTGAAAGAACGATTGATCAATTAACTACCGATTTTGGCACTTGGAAGATGCCTTGGGGTGAGGTAAATCGCTATCAACGTTTGAATGGAGATGTACGACAAGATTTTAATGATTCAAAACCAAGTATTCCTATAAGTTTTGCCTCTGGAAGATGGGGTGCATTGGCTGCATATGGAGCTAGATATAGTAGTGAAAATGCAAAAAAATTATACGGAACGAGAGGCAACAGTTTTGTCGCGGCAGTAGAATTTGGAGAAAAAGTAAAAGCGAAAACCATTTTAGCGGGTGGCCAAAGTGGTAATCCGAGTTCGCCTCATTTCGATGATCAAATTCAGCGGTACGCTGACATTAATTGGAAAGAGGTTCCGTATTATAAAGAAGATGTTGAAAAAAGGGCAAAAGAAACATATCTTCCGGGAGAAAGGAAATAAATTATTATTCTTCCTTGGTAACAATCAAAGTCGCCTTGAAACCTTCTGACAATAACCATTTGTTCGAATAGATAAGTTGACCCTTGTCGTCATAGACATCAACCTGTGCCGTATTGGGCGAGGAAGACCCCTCGTTCAGGGCTATGAAGTCCAATTTATTGAATCCTCGTTTTAAATCGACATTAATGCCTTTAAAACCACCCGTTAGTAAAAGGTTGGGCTCTATTAAAACATCATTGGCATAAATCTTGACTCGATCACCATCAACATATTCGTGGTCGCGACAAACAATGCCTACAAATTTGCCATTGTTCTTGATATCGCCCATGTACATATCGCCGAATTTTTCTTTGCTTCCGCCCTCTTTTTCTGGGCCTCGTACCTTGGGGTCGATTTTCATTCCGGTGCCAGCTTGAACAAGTTCTCGATCCGGTAACATTTTTATGGGCTTTTTCGGATTCATGTCCAAATCGACCTCAGGTTTCTCATC
>ENA-ORXM01002591-ORXM01002591.1-marine-metagenome-genome-assembly--contig:-NODE-2591-length-20427-cov-3.089975_pt1 | contig 20427 bp, 21 predicted proteins | sample MGYA00237867_ERZ511480 | MGnify/ENA primary metagenome ERZ511480 (study PRJEB26309, sample SAMN06266103) | marine metagenome | isolation source: Algal blade | place: United Kingdom:Sidmouth, United...
AACAGCAGCAACAAGCGTTGTGTGATCAGCAGAGTTAACAGCGTTTTCGACAATGTTCTTTTCCGCGAACATTTCCGCACCACCCACCATCGGGTTTTCGGTTGCATGCGCATCGGCGAATGCGGCACCCGCAAATACAGTCAACGTCGCAGCGGTCAAAGCAGTCATCATAGCGTTTTTCATGAGGTCGTTCCTTTTGAAATGTGCCCGACGTCGTGCCGAGCAATCCCCTAAGACACGCGACCCGCCAAAAACAGTTTCAAAAAAAATCGGACTTTCAAAAATCCGTTGGTGCGCCGCCTTCCGATTTGCGGCGCGCCACAAAATCGGCTAGCTCGTCGCGGATGCCTGCGTCTATCGCGGGGGCCTCGAAACTGCCGATGATATCCTTGAATTTCTGATGGGCGCGGGCCGCGGTCCAATCAGCGCCCGCAGCCTCCCATGCCTCGAAATTGCGCCAATCCGAAACGATAGGCGAATAGAAGGCGTCTTCATAGCGGTCTTGGGTGTGCTGGATGCCAAAGAAATGGCCTGCCGATCCGACCTCACGCACTGCATCAATCGCGATGTCGTCAGGCGTGGTCGCGGTCACGACAGGGTTCATATACCGCTGGATCATCTGGATGACTTCGCAATCCATGATAAATTTTTCTGGACAGGCGATCAGCCCCCCCTCGAGCCAGCCCGCCGCGTGGTACACCATATTGGTGCCCGACTGCACCGCAGACCACAGCGAATTTGATGTCTCCCACATGGCTTGGCCGTCCGGCACATTGGCGGCACACACGCCGGACGCGCGCATCGGCAGTTTGTAGTGCCGCGCCATTTGTCCTGTCATTTGCGTGGCGCGCATATATTCAGGGGTGCCAAAGGCAGGTGCGCCCGATTTCATATCGACATTGCTGGTGAACGTGCCAATCGCGCAAGGCGTGCCTGGACGGACGTATTGGAACAATGCCACCGCTGATAACGCTTCGGCGACCGACAAGGTCACAGCGCCCGACATCGTCACGGGCGCCATCGCCCCCGCAAGCGTGAACGGCGTCACCACAACCGCTTGCCCGCGGCGCACAAGGCGCAGGCAACCGTCGATCATTGGCACATCATGCTTTAGTGGCGATGTCGAATTGATGTTGGTGTACATATGGGGGCGTGCTTCGAATTCGTCCTCGGTTTGACCCGCCGCTATGCGCACCATCTGCATCACATCCTCGACCCGTTCCTTGCCAAGGCTATAGGCATGCATCGCCTTATCCGTCAGCGTCAGCTTATCATAAAGCACATCTAGATGCCGGACAGATGCGTGGATGTCGCAAGGCTCTACCGGATAGCCGCCCGCGAAATGGATACAGTTGAAATACTGCGTCAGCTTTAATAGATTGGCGCATTGCTGGCGGGTGCCCGATACTTTTTTCCCGATTTCCATATCGAAATAATTGGGCGGCGACGACACATTGCCAAACAGCATGTGTTTGCCACCGACCGGAATCGCGCGGTCAGGGTTGCGCGGCGTGATCGTAAATGTGGATGGCGCTTGCGCCAGCATTTCCATCACCCAGTCGCGCCCCATGCGCACATTGGTGCCGTTCACGGTGCAGCCCGCCTGCTTGAAAAGCATCAGGGCCTCTTCGTTCAGAAACTCGATGCCAATGTCTTCAAGGATGGTCATGGCACCGTTGTGAATGGCTTCGACGCCTTCGGGCGGCAACGGCTCCGTCGGGCGGTCAATATTGACAGGGATGCGCCATGGCATCTGGTCGATCACAGCGGTGCCGCGCCTGCTTGCGTTGCCTGCACGGCCACCGCCGCGACGCCGAGGAGAATTGGCCATGATCCACATCCTTAATGCAATTTCTTGCACTCAATGTGGCATTGGTCAGGTTGGACTGCTGTGCTAAAACGACAAAATGTGTCGTATTTGTTATACGGCGACGTTCCGCGCGGCGATCCAAGCTGGCAGTTCGGCAATAGTGTTCAGCACAACATCAGCATGGGGTGCCAGCTCTTTGCGGGGCGCAGGGCCAGTCAGAACACCCACGCACGCCATGCCCGCAGCCCGTCCCGCATGCAGATCGTGCAAGCTGTCACCCACCATCACGCAGTCCGCAGGGTCCAAATCGGTGGCCTCGCAAAACGCCAACAATTGCCCTGCCTCCGGCTTGCCGCCGAACCCGCTATCAAAACCTGCGATAAAGGCAAACATGTCGATGACATGGGCCAGATTGGCCAGCGCGGGGGCCTCGGCATCATTGGTGGCCACGCCGAGCGTCAGGTTCATATCGCGCAATTGCGCCAGCACAGCGCGCAGCGGCACAGGCTCTACTTGCACCGCGTCCTTGGTCGCGTCTTTCATGCGGATCATCAGGTCGGACTTGGCGACATCCGGCAGCAGCGGCAGCATTGCATCCGCCACGACAGACACCGTTTCGGCGATCACAATGCTCCCTTGGCGAAATACACCTGCGCTCAGATCATAGCCCATCACATCTGCAAGTGCGGCCATGCGCGCGGGGTCATGACCTGTTTCGGTTGCAATAATCTTACCGGTCAGCGCGCCCCATGTGGCGTTGAAATCAAACAGGGTCCCGTCCTTGTCAAACACGATGCCTTTGATCATTTTGCCGGTCCTTTCGCATGGGTCATTGACACCAAGCAACGCAGAGCGGACGGTGTCAATCATAATGCTTAAGCTCCGATCCTACCGGTCCCGCCCCATGCATCTTGGTCCTTATCCGTTGGAAAAACTCCGGCGGGTGGATGGCTGTGATCTGTCGAAATTGCCGCCAATGTCCGGCCTGTCATTTCGTAGGCCCGATGATCCCGCAAGTATCGTCAACGCGATGCAGGATTATCAGGCCATGCTGGATGCAACGCGCGACGGGATGGTCAAAAAGGAAATCGCCGAGCTGCCGGGTGACTTGATAGAGCGGGCCAATCATCTGAAGTCATTCGGATATTTCTGCGACGCCGATATGATGGCAACCTGCGAAATCCCCAAACAAGCATGGCTAAAAACCCCGTTAACCAACCCTGACGTGGGCCGGCTGGCCGCCAAGCTACAAACGATGCAGCCGCAATCATTGGCCGCGGGGATCGATACGATCATGGCGGGGTTGCGCGAAAGCATGGCCTTGCCGCCTGTGGATTGCCACCATCATACACATGCGATTGTCATGCTTTATGCCCACCCGCGCGCGCCGAGGAACACCGAGGACGGGGCGGACTGGATCAAAGATGCGTTGCCGCAACGGTCTTGTTTGCGTGGCATGGAAACGGCAGTGACATTGGCCAGCTACATTCGCACGCTTGGCCATGATGCGCGGGCCCATTCCATGGCTGCGAGCGATGTGCATTTGGGCGCGCTGGCGATGTCTGCGGGGCTTGTGGCGCTGCAAGACGGCGGTCTGCGCAATCCGTTTACGGGCGACCGTTACGGGCTTGCGGCGGTGACCACCACGCTTGCAATGACCCCGGATGAACCGATTGCCGCAGGGCAGTCTGCGCCGCTAAGCTACCGATTAGGCACAGGCGATCATGCGAAATCGGCGCGAACGTCAGATCCGTTCGCGGCGCGCGATTTCGCCAAAGGGCCGCATCCGTTTGAGACCCTGAAGCGGGTGGATGACCCCACCACATATATCGACGCGCCCAATGTGGCGCGGGTGCCCAAACGGGCCAACCTGTTTGCGCGTGCCTTGTTCGGCGACCTTGGAAAATCGGTCCAAGACGCCACCAAGAACGGCAATTACGTGCGCAAATCCGCAAGCGCATTTGCGTTCCGCCCGTCGCTGGGTGCGCTGACGGTTTTGCAGGACGGCGATGCCAATCCGCAAAAAACCACAGTTAACCCACATGAAAATGCGCTCAATATCAAATCAGCGTTGTATTTTTTAGGTGTTGATGCGGTGGGCCTGTCGGCTTGTCCTGATTATGCCTACTACAGTCACAATGCGGCGGGCCAACAGATCACGCCCTACCACAGCAACGCCATCTCGATGATCATCGACCAAGGTCACGAAACCATGGAAGGCGCATCGGGTGATGACTGGATCGCTTGTGCGCAATCCATGCGGGCTTATTTGCGGTTCTCGCTGCTAGGCGGAGTGCTGGCGCAGCATATCCGCAATCTGGGGTACACCGCGCGTGTCCATTCGGTCATGGATGACGAGGTGCTGCATCCGCCGCTATTGCTGCTGTCGGGGCTGGGCGAGGTCAGTCGCATCGGCGAGGTAATCCTGAACCCGTTCCTTGGACCGCGCCTGAAATCCGGCATCGTGACGACGAATATGCCGATGACCCACGACAAGCCGATTGATTTTGGCCTGCAAAAATTCTGCGAAGCCTGCAACAAATGTGCGCGGGAATGCCCAAGCGGGGCGATCACGGCGGGGCCAAAACTGATGTTTAACGGCTATGAGATCTGGAAATCCGATAGCCAGAAATGCACCACCTACCGTGTGAGCCAAAAGAATGGCGCGATGTGCGGGCGCTGCATGAAGACCTGTCCGTGGAATCTCGAAGGGCTGTTCGCCGAGGCTCCGTTTCGCAAGCTGGCGATGGCTGTACCCCAAGCGGCCAAGGCATTGGCAACGCTGGATGATAAGCTGGGCAACGGGGCGATCAACACCGCCAAGAAATGGTGGTGGGACCTCGAGATGGTTGACGACGGGGCGTACCGCCCTGCCCGCGATCCGGTCAATGCGCGCGATTTGCAGCCTGATCTGGAGCTGGCATTCGCAGACCAGACGCTGGCGGTTTATCCTGCCCCGCTGGCGCCGCCGCCCTATCCGTGGCCCTTCCCGATGGACCGCGAGGCAGGCATCAAGGCCCACGCCGAGATGATCGATGCCGACACCCACCGTGCGCGCCGCGCCCAAGGGCTCCCGCCCGAGCACCAGTATACCGTGCCCACGAGCGACATTCCTGTTTTGCAATTGGTCGTGACCAAGGCAGTGCCGCTGACCGATTCCACCACGCTTTATGAATTGTCGGACGCTGACGGGGGCGATTTGCCATCCTTCACCGCAGGCGGTCATATTGATGTGGTCGTGGCCCCTGAATTTTTCCGGCAGTATTCATTGTCGGGTGATCCGGCCAATCGCAAATCGTACCAAATTGCCGTGCTGCGCGAGGACGCAGGCCGCGGTGGATCCAAGCTGATGCACAGGATATTTGCACAAGGACGACGGGTGTTTGTGTCCAAACCGATCAACCATTTTCCATTGTTCGAGGATGCCAGCCATAGCTACCTGATGGGCGGCGGGATCGGTGTGACCCCGATGATCGCCATGGCCCATAGGCTGCATGCGCTGGGGCGCCCGTTTGACTTGCATTATAGTGTGCGTACCCGTGCCGATGCGGGATTTGCTGCACTTTTAACGGATGTGCCTTGGGCTGCATCGGTGCACCTGCACATCAGTGACGAGGGGACGCGGGCGGATTTGGCCCGCGTGCTGGCCTGCCGTGCGGGTGCGCATGTTTATACCTGCGGCCCAGAGGTTTACATGGCCGCGGTGATGGATGCGGCTGCGACCAACGGGTTTGACGACGATTATCGCCATCTGGAGTATTTCGCCGTCCCCGAGGCCCCCGACTATGAAAACCATGCGTTTCAACTGGCGTTAACCGACGGGCGCGTCATTGATGTGGCGGCAGACGAGGTGGCCACAGATGCGTTGCTGCGTGCTGGCGTGCATGTGGATGTGAAATGCGCAGACGGGCTTTGCGGTGTGTGCAAATGCGGGGTGCTATCGGGTGATATTGAACACCGTGATTACGTGTTATCCAAGGCCCAACAAGCGGGCGCAATGATCCTGTGTCAAAGCCGGGCGGCAGACAAAGACGGTGTGATTGCAATCGATCTTTAGGTCCAATGCACCGATTCTGCGCCCGGTAGCGCGTAACGCGCCATCAACGGCTGGTCATATTTCAAGCTGTGTTCGTCGCAGAATGCGATCACCCATGCGTCATCCATCGTCAGGAATTCGAGGACCGACGCCTGAAATGCAGGGTCCGATGCACGCGCGCGCATATCGTCCACCGAACCGCCAGTGGAGCCTAGAAACAACGGGCCAAGCTCTTCGTTTGTGGCGAGCCAACCGAGGGCTTGGAGCGCGATTGTTTGGGCGAGATCGGGGGGCATTGGCGGGTCTTTCGCAAGCGGAAACAATTTTTTAACTTTTCACGGTCAAATTAGCCGGTGTCAACGTGGTGAAACCACACATAAGGATCAGACATATGACCGGCCGCATTTTGATTGTCGATACAGTTCCCACCAATAGGATCGTGTTGAAAGTAAAAATGCTGGCGGCGCAATTTCGTGTGGACGCTTGCGGATCACAAAAAGAAGCCGAGCAGTTGATCGCAAAAAAACGACCTGATCTGATTTTGATCAATTTGTCTGACCCTACAGAAGACCGGCACGGATTTTGCAAAACGCTAAAGTCCGATCCAGCGACCGCAGCAGTCGCGATTATTTCCGTCGGGGTGGCCGACACGGCCCACGCACGGTTTGCAGCATTGGATGCTGGCGCTGACGATGTTTTACCGCGACCGATCAATGATGCATTGCTTCTCGCGCGGATCAGATCGCTTTTGCGGGTCCGCCATGCGCGTCAGGAATTGATGCTGCGTGATGGAACACGTCGCGCACTCGGGTTCGAGGAAGGGCAAGCCGCTTATATGGCGTCCGCGCGCGTCGCACTCCTGTCGCGCGGCACGGCGTGTGGCCAAACAATCGAGGACGGACTGAAAGCAGGCCTATCCACCCCGATTATTCGCATTGAGACAGAGCGCGTACTGGCAAACAATTCGGCTGCGCACCCCGATTTATTTGTCATTGACGGTACCCAAGACACGGGCGGCGTGCAAAGCCTGTTCCGGTTGATTTCAGACCTACGGTCACGGCAGGAAACACGTTTGTCGTCCTTGTTTGTAATCCTGCCGCGCTACGACCCTGAAATTGCTGCGATGATCCTTGATCTTGGGGCAGATGACGTTGTGTCTGCGCAGATTTCCGAAGGAGAATTGGTGCTGCGTGCAAAGGCGTTGATACGGCAGAAAATGCTGCATGATAAATTGCGTGACACGGTACGCGATGGATTGACGGCAGCTGTGACTGACCCGCTGACGGGACTTTACAACCGGCGCTACGTCGAGCCGCACCTGATACGCTTGGCCGAACAGGCCCGTTTGACCCAACGCGAGTTTGCCGTAATGATCATGGATATCGACCATTTCAAGCAAATCAACGATACATTTGGTCATGCCGCAGGCGACAAGGTTTTGGTCGAGATATCAAAACGTTTGCGCAATAATTTACGCGCGATTGACCTTGTGGCGCGCATCGGCGGAGAAGAATTTATGGTGGCCATGCCCAACACCGATGACGCGCAAGGGCAGTTTGCAGCAGACCGGTTGCGCAAACTCGTGTCGCAAAAGCCATTTACGATCGGACCGGACCTGCCAGAACTGAACATTACTGTTTCCGTCGGCGTGGCAATCGACGGGCTGAAGCAACTCAACCAGTTGCAAATTAGTGATATGTGCGGGCGGGCTGACACAGCGCTTTACGCCGCGAAATCAGCCGGTCGCGATAAGGTCGCGATGAGCGTTCACACCGCCGCCTGACTTGCTACTGTTTTTCCAGACGATCTGCCAATGCCGCGCGCTTTTCGGGTGTCATTGCAACCAGATGCGCCACAAATGCCGTCTGCGCACTTGCCGTCACGCTGCGTGATCTGTCCTGAAGCACCGACATCAAGGCACTGACCTGATCGGGATCAAACGGATCGGCACGCAAGGCTGCCGCCAGTTCCCCTGCCCTTTGTTTCATCGCGTCGCGCGACGGCACCCTTGCACCGTCGCGCCGCATCGCTTGTCCAATCGCACGGCGGTCTTGTTTATCAAGCGCACGACCAAGTGGGCCAAATTCGAATGACACGCGTTGCGGCGCATTATCTTTGCCCCGCCCCGAGAGCGAGGTGCCAACCAACGCGCCGATAATCAAAAGGTTTAGCGCCAGTGAAAACACCAAAACCACGCGCCATCCTCTGGAAGCCGTGTTGCCTGAACTATCCATCGATCTGTCCTTGTGAAAATAAGCCGCTGGTATCGCTTAATAAATCAATTGTCACGGGCGTTCCAATCAGATCAGCGGTCCAGATGGTGAGGGTTTCAGGCGGGGCGACCCCAACCCAAATTCCCGCCACACCAGCAGCAGCTAGCCCGCCAACCGTTGGCCAACCGCCGATCATCTCCAGAAAACTGTCCCAGACCGAAACGCGTGCGGCATGCCCACCGCGCGTGACATCGGCGGCATCCGCGAGGATACGGTCCATCAGCGCGTCATCGGGTGCCGCGGATTGATCCCGCGCCAGTTCAAAAAGATCATCGAGCATATCAGGTTTCGTCATCATCATATCCTAACGCCGCTTTGCGCCCTCGCAAAATATCAGCAAGTGCGCGTTTTCCACGTGCCGTCAAACTTTCCACTGCGCGCACGCTCATGTCCATGACGTCCGCGATTTCGGGGTTCGAAAGCCCCTCTAGATGCCGCAAGGCGACGGCCCGCGCCTGTTTGGCGGGCAATTGCGCCAAAGCATCAGCCAATGCAGTAAGCCGTGCCGTGTTTTGCATTTGCCCCGTCACGCTTTGGTGCGGATCGACAGGCTCTGCAATCTGGTCAAGCGGCACAGATCTGCGTTTTCGCAACCTATCGGTGCAAAGATTCGACGTCACACGGTATACCCACGTTGTCACCTTTGCCTCGTCCTCGCGCCAATCCGGTGCAATCTTCCAAAGCCGCATCATGGCGTCTTGCGCGACGTCCTCTGCCTCTGCGCGATCAGCAAGCATGCGCGTCGCCTGCGCAAGGATACGCGGAACCAACCGCGTGCTGAGCGCATGCGCCGCCGTCATATCGCCCCCCGCATAGGCGCGCAACAATGCCGCATCGGGCGCATCGCGCCATTGTTCGCTTTGGGGTGTCATAGGTGCAGTTTATATCCATGTCTTTGCATCACGGCAGCGCGCGGGGCACGATCAGCCCCACGCCAAAAAGCTGATTAGTTGCGGTCACCTTTTGGACCTTTGCCGCCCTTTTTACCACGCCCGCCACGTTTTTTGCCTATTTGTTCGAATTCCTCGGCTGAGATTTCGCCGTCATCATTGGCGTCCAAGTGCGACATTGTGCGGGCGGATTGCCGTGCCGCGCGGGTCATTTCTTCCGGCTGCAAGACACCGTCGTCGTTCGCGTCCAGATGCGCGATCACTTTATCCGCGCGATTGGCGGCACGGCCCTCTGCGCCCGCCACGAGTTCCTCTGCGGATACGACGCCATTGCTGTCGGTGTCGAGCGCCGCAAAACGTGCTGCCCCTGCGGCTGCGATTTCGGCGCGCGAAAGGGTGCCGCTATTGTCGGTGTCCAGCGTCGCAAAGTCCGGTGCCTGACGATCACCGCGTCCTGCGGCAGATGCATCCATTGCGGTGAGCGAGAGGCCGGCTGCGATTGCGACGATCAATACTGTCGATTTCATCTTGGTCATTCCTTTGTTTGAACTCAGCACGTTTGCGCTGTTGACCCTTTTTGAACGCAGGCGGTCTATGTTTCCGTCGCAATTAATTTTCAGTTTGTGTAAACGGTTGCGGCATGGAGCCGCAATATGCGCTTGCAGGGTTTCTATTTGGGCCCAATGGGCGCAGGTAAATGCGGACCGCAACCGGATTGATACAATGACAGAGCTAACCCAGATCGAACGCCCGACCAAACCCGCCATGTGGAAAGGGCTACGCAAGAAATGTCCGAACTGCGGCGAGGGACATTTGTTTGATGGCTACCTAAAGGTCGTTGATGAATGCCCTATATGTGCCGAGGACCTGCACCATCATCGTGCCGATGATGGGCCTGCATATTTGACGATCCTTGTGGTCGGCCACCTAATAGCCCCGTTGATCCACATTACATGGACCCATTTCCGGCCCGAACCGTTGGTGATGGCCACGATATTCACCGTCTTTTGCGTTGCGCTCTCGCTATTTTTGCTGCCCCGCATGAAAGGGTTCGTCGTGGCGATCCAGTGGGCAAAACGCATGCACGGCTTTGATCAGGCGCGCGAATGACGGTCGTTCGCGATGCGGCCACGATTATCGTTGTGCGCGACCGCGCGACTAACCCTCATATCCTGATGGGGCAACGCGGTACGACTGCGGCCTTTATGCCAGGAAAGTTTGTGTTTCCAGGCGGCGCAGTGGATGCCACCGACGCGGATGTCCCAGCGACCACGATAAACCCGCTTTGCGCCATGCGGCTGGCACAGGAAACCAGCCTCTCGCCGGACACCGTTTCAGCTGCTGCAATCCGCGAACTTTGGGAAGAGACCGGTCAGGTTCTGGGACACGCCGCGCCGTGGGACAATCCGGCCACGGATTGGCAGGGGTTTGCCGAAACCGGACATATTCCCAATGCCGCTGCATTGCGGTTCTTTTTTCGCGCCGTCACGCCAACGGGCGCGCCGCGCAGGTTTGATGCGCGGTTTTTCATTGCGGATGCCCGCGATCTGGTCGGTGACATTGACGATTTTACGGGGGCCGAGGATGAGCTTTCGCATTTGCAGTGGGTGCGCCTGACCGAGGCGCGCACATTCGATTTGCCCTTCATCACCCAAGTCGTGTTAGCGGAATTGATCAAACATCTGCCCGACGACGGTCCGCCCGAAACTGTTCCGTTTTTTGCCAATGCTGACGAGCAGCATTTGGTGCACCGTCTTGGTGGTGAAGGTCTACTTTAGATCACAAACACCAGAATAACGGTGCTTGCCGTCAGTAAAACCAACCCCCGCCATGCGCGCGCGAGGATCGGTTCGCAAAACACAAACTGTACTTATGATCTGCGACAGCCCGCCCAAGACCGCATAGCCAAAGGATGCGGACGGCACGGATGGTGACCAAAACCTCAGGGGCCATCAGCGTCTCGGCCGCAACGGATGTGGCACAGGATCCTTGGCCCGCCACGCATAGGTTTTCAAAATCTGCCAATAAGACCCGAATACATAGCCGCCATTGCGGCGCTGGTAATGGGCCTTATTGGACTGATACAAGGCGGGTAACGCGTACCAAGGCACCTTTGGGTGCATATGGTGTACGACGTGTAAGTTGTTGAACAAGAACAAAAATCCGAGACCGCCGCCACGTTCCACAATCGCACTGCGGGCGGAAATCCGGTCTGCGGCCTGATGTTCAAGAAAGGTGCGCAGCTTGAGCAATGAGGTGCCGATGTAGACGGCAATCGCGTATTGCCACCACGTATGCGGGCTGATCCAAACAGCAGCAACCACAATGGCCACAGCGGCAAAATGGGCCGCCCACTGAATTGCGATGCGGGGCGAAAATTGCGCGATTTCAGAGCGGAAAAAACTGATCGTGCCGATTGCTGGTCCCAAGATCAAGCGCCCCAGAAGCGTGTTATTCACACGCAAGATCAGCCGCGCCGCTGCTGGTAGTTTTGCCCAGACGGCTGGATCCAGAAAATTGGTTTCCGGATCATCGTAAGGATCGGTCAGATCGGCATCATTATGATGCGCCAAATGGGTGTCGCGAAACCGCGTGTAAGGGATCAGCACGATCAACGACACAAAGACAAGCGCCGCGTTCACATGCTTGTTTTGTGTCGGGTGACCGTGCAGTGCTTCATGCTGCAGCGACGATTGAAACGCGATGAGAATGCCAAGGATCACGATGCCCAATGCCGTCGGTGTCAGCCACAAAACCAGCGCCCACAGAACATAAGTTGTGATAATTAGGCCCAGTGTCGGCCATTCAATTTTGGATGTCATTGGCTATCTATACGCCCAAGTTGGCACATCTGGCAACGGCCTAGACCTTCGGGTCCGGATTTTCGGTGTGACCGTCGACTGCAATGATTTGACCGGACACCAAGCGCGCGGCGTCAGAGCCAAGGAACAAGGCCATATTGGCAATGTCGGAGGCTTCGACAAAACTGCGCATGGACGTGCCTGATGCATAGCCTGCATAAACTTGGTCGCGCGTCATGCCCTTGGCGGCGGCTTCGCGGTTGAGCACACCTTCCATGCGTTCGCCTTCAACTGCGCCGGGACAAATGGCGTTGGCGCGGATGCCGTAGGGGCCAAGTTCCATCGTGGTTGTTTTCATCAATCCAATGATCGCCCATTTCGCCGCTGCATAGGGCGCACGGTTCGGATAGCCGTAAATGCCCGCCGTCGACGAGGTATAGACGATCGCGCCGCGCCCTGCCTTTTTCATCACAGGGGCCGCATATTTGGTGGCCAGAAACGCGCCCTCTAGGTTGACCGAAACGCACGCGCGCCAATCGTCCAAGGCAACGTCTTCGATCAGGGCTGTCGGGCCGGCGATACCCGCGTTTGCGCATAGCACGTCCAGACCGCCAGCTGTTGCAATAGCTGTAAAAAGTGCGGCAACTGCGGGTTCATCGGCGGCATTCACACGGTGCGAGTGCCAATCTGCAGGCAATGCAGCCAATGCCGCGGCGTCGACGTCAGTCACCCAAACCTCGTAGCCTGCGGCGGCGTATGCATCACCCATTGCCCGCCCGATGCCAGTGCCGCCAGCGGTGATCAGCACGCGCATTAGCGGACGCCAACGGCCTTGCCCGCGCCATCAGGCAGCGGCAAGGCGGCATGAGCGGTTGCGATTCTAGCGAGTTTTTCGGCGATCTGCGAGGCGGGCTCCGATGCGCGCCGCGTCGCAAGATCAACATGAATTTGCATATGCTCGCCCGTCGCAAGCAAACGGTCGCCCGCGAACATGCGGTGGAACAAATGCATCTTTTTGCCCGCGCCCGCGAAGATCTGCGTGTCGATATGGATGCGGGTGCCTGCATGAACCTCATCCAAATGCCGGATATGGGTTTCGGCGGTGAAATAGCTGCCGCCGCTGGCAATATAATCCGCATCACAGCCGATCATTTCCATCATCCGGTCGGTGGCATCGCCAAACGCTTGGAGATACCGCGCCTCGTTCATGTGGCCGTTGTAGTCGGTCCAATCAAGCGGGATCGCGCGGCGTATGGTTTCAACAGGCGTTGTTAGGTCATCCGGCAAAACAGCCGCCTGCCCCATGCGCGCATCCTGAGCATTCAAAAGCGCACCTGCACCGAAATCTTGGGCCTTGAGGCCGCGCAGGATCGTGACCAGATTGTCATCTCGCGTGCGTTCAAGCTCTCGGATTGTCATATGCCCCGACTGTGCGTCCGACTGATCCGCGATTTTATCGATCAGATCGTCGGTCAAATCCGGCACATCCATCAATTTGGTCCACGGCCACGACAGGCAAGGCCCGAATTGTTCGATAAAGTGACGCATCCCAGCCTCGCCGCCCGCAATGCGGTAGGTTTCAAACAGGCCCATCTGCGCCCAGCGCAACCCGAATCCATACCGGATCGCGTTGTCGATTTCCTCGGTTGTTGCCACGCCGTCCTTGATCAGCCAAAGCGCCTCGCGCCACACTGCCTCAAGGAAGCGATCCGCGATATGCGCATCGATTTCGGCGCGCACGTGGAGTGGATACATGCCGATTTCGGTCAGAATTTCGGACGCTTTCGCAATGAACGCGGGTGTGTTTTTGTCCGTAGGCACCAGTTCAATCAACGGCAAAAGATAGACCGGATTAAAAGGATGGGTGACCACAATCTGTTCCGGCCTGCTGGCGCAGCCTTGCAACTCTGACGGCTTAAATCCTGATGTGGACGATCCGATGACGGCATCGTGCGGGCAATGTTCTTGCAAGGTTTGGTAAACTTTTTGCTTCAGTTCAAGACGCTCTGGCACGCTTTCCTGGATCCATGTCGTACCTGCGACCGCCTCCGGCATCGTGTCGTGGAACGTCAATGCACCCTCTGGCGGCAGGTCGACATCAGACAATCCCGGCAAAGATCTACGTGCGTTATCAACCACTTCTGTGATTTTTCGTTGTGCTTGTGGATCAGGATCAAAGACCCGTACGTCCCAACCCATCAACAAGAACCGTGCCGCCCAGCCACCACCAATGACCCCGCCGCCGATAATGGCTGCCGATTTCTGCATATCGTTCCCCTTTGGTTATTTGACTTAGGCGTCTGTGCCGTTCGACGTCGGGTTGTCGAATTCATCCACAGGCGTGGGTGCGCGGATCACATTGGGATCGCAGGCAATCATCGGGCTGCCACTGTCACGAATGATCAGGCCACCACGTGCGCGGCATTGCTCGAACGACATGGACGATCCGATCACCAGAAATTCGCGAAATGCACCGCCACCGCCCGACGCAGCGCCGCCACCGCCAATTGCCGACTGCATCGCAGCCTCGTCACATGCGGCCAAGGCCAGAACACATCCTAAAACGACTCGCTTCATTGCGGCACCTCCATCAGTCGGCTGAGATCATAACCGTTGAAATCCAAAACTTCACGCGCTGCTTTTAGTCTGTCGGCCGGAATCTGCGGATCACGGTTCAAAATCCACCCTGATTTGCCATTTGGCGCACCGACCACGGCCGTGCGGTAGCCTTCATCGACCCAAAGCACCCAATAATCCGACGCCCCAAACGGAACGGACGGAAAGCTGACCTTCAATCGGCCCGGACCTGCGATCTCCGCCTTACCCTCGATCCGGCTTTTGACGGTGCCGTCGGGATTGCGGCAGATGTTAAGAACCGAAATCGCGCCATCGTCGCGCATGCCGTAGGTCGCCGTCACGCCAACGCAACCGCGTTCAAATATGACAGGATAGCGGGCGACCTCGTACCATGTTCCCAAATATCGCGTCGGATCAAACACTGCTTTGGATGCGATTGGCACGTCAAGATCGCGGTATACCTCGCCAAATCCGCCGCGCTGCTCGCCCTCGAACGGCGTGGCACATGCGGCCAGTAGTGCGAGCGCCCCAAATGCCCTCATTCGGGTGCTCTTTTGGTCAGGCCCAGTTTTGCGCGGACTTCAGCGGGGCCAATGATTTTGGCGCCCAGATTTTCGACGATACCCGCGGCGCGCTCGACCAATTGCGCATTGGTTGCCATCACACCACGATCCAGCATCAGGTTATCCTCGAGGCCGACACGCACATTACCACCGGCAAGCACGGATGCGGCGACATAAGGCATTTGCGAACGGCCAAGGCCAAACGCGCTGAACGTCCAGTCATCCGGCACGTTATTGACCATCGCCATAAATGTATTCAGGTCATCAGGCGCACCCCACGGCACCCCCATGCAAAGCTGCACCAGCGCAGGGCTGTCGAGGACACCATCTTTGACCAATTGCTTGGCGTACCAAAGGTGGCCAGTGTCAAATGCCTCGATCTCGGGCTTTACGCCCAGTTCGGTCATCATACGCCCCATCGCCACCAACATACCCGGGGTATTGGTCATGACGTAATCAGCCTCGGCGAAATTCATGGTGCCGCAATCAAGCGTGCAAATCTCTGGCAAGCATGCGGCCACATGGGCCACGCGTTCGGTCGCCCCCACCATATCGGTGCCCGCAACTGTCGGGAACGGCGCATCAACGCCGCCAAACACAATATCGCCGCCCATGCCTGCGGTCAGGTTCAATACAACATCAACCTCGGCGTCACGAATGCGGTCGGTCAATTCGCGGTAAAGCGCAAGGTCACGGCTTGGCACACCAGTTTCCGGATCACGCACATGGCAATGCACAATCGCGGCACCGGCCTTGGCGGCATCGATCGCGCTTTCGGCAATCTGCTGGGGCGAACGCGGAACATGCGGGCTGCGATCCTGCGTGCTTCCTGATCCGGTCACGGCGGCGGTGATAAACACCTCGCGGTTCATTTCTAACGGCATGGCGTTCTTCCTCAAATTATCACCCGACGTTGTGCGATTCCCAATCCAAGCGCAAGTGAACCATCGCGTCTTCCGAGCAAAAATATGCATTCACCAATTGCCGCGACCACCACATCGGCGTTCGTCAGCCCAAAAATGGAATGCGCGCTTGCGCGCCCCTTTTAGTAAGGCATCGGATGCGCGCGGTGAGCAAGATCGATATCTTCCAGCACATCATCCGAAAGCAGCAGATCGCGACCTTGCAACAGATGCGCAAGCTGGTCCGATGTCGTTGCACCAAAAATCGCAGATACGGCAAACGGACGCGATCTTTGCCATGCCATCGCCATGTGGGCAGGGTCGAGCCCGTATTTGGCCGCCACGTCCAGATAGGCTTGCACCGCGGGCAATGTGCGTGCGGTCATGCGTCCGCCCAGCGTAGGCCCGATCGACATCCGGCTACATTCGGGGACTGCCCCGTTCTGATATTTCCCTGTCAAAAGGCCCGTTGCCAGCGGCGAGAACGACAGTAACGTCACGTCTTCGTTTACGGCCATCTCGGCCATGTCGGTGTCGTACAAACGGCACAATAGCGAGTATTCGTTCTGCACAGACACCATTCGCGGCAAGCCTGCCACCTCAGCGCAGTCAACCCATTTGGTCATGCCCCAAGCACTTTCGTTGGACATGCCGATGCTGCGGATTTTACCTGCTTTGACGGCCTTATCCAGCGCGCCCAGCACATCCATCATATGGTCAAGCGTCTGCTGGCGGTTTTGGCCGGACGGATCATAGGTCCAGTTCTGGCGGAACATATAGGACCCGCGCATCGGCCAGTGCATTTGATACAGGTCGATCACATCGGTTTGCAAACGCGCCAGTGACGTATCAATTGCGGCCGTGATAACAGCGCCATCATACCCTGCCCCGTCGCGAACCCAGCCGGGATTGTCGCCCGATACTTTGGTCGCAATCACCAGCTCTTCACGACGCCCCGTGGCCTTGACCCATTCGCCAATCACGCGCTCCGCATTGCCGACGGTTTCTGCTGCAATCGGGTTTACGGGGTACATTTCCGCAGTGTCGGCAAAGTTCAGCCCTGCATCCAGCGCCATATCAATCTGACGGTGCGCGTCGCTTTGCGGCGTTTGATTGCCAAATGTCATCGTACCCAAGCACCAATCGGACACTTGGATATCGCTACGGCCAAGGGGGATCATTTTCATGGCGGTTTACTTTCCTGTTGCGTTGCCGCGCAACCTAATGCCGCACCAATTGAGAACAAGTGGCAATTCACGACACGGCGTGTCGAAAATACGATTGCGCAGTTGGCAATGCGGGCGCAAAGTCGCCCCATGCGTATGTTAATTTCATTCGGGGCCTTGTTCCTTTCGGTCGCTTTGCTGCAACTTTCGTCGGGCGGTGTTGGCCCGCTGGATGCCCTGACAGGATTGTCTGTCGGGTTCAGCAGTGCCGAGGTCGGCTTTCTTGGTTCGGCACATTTCTTTGGGTTTTTCATCGGTTGCTGGTGGGCACCGCGCCTGATGGGCAGCGTGGGCCACAGCCGCGCCTATGCAACATTCACGGCGATGGGCGCCATCGGGCTGGCCGCGCATGTGATTGTGACTGACCCCGCATACTGGGCGTTGTTTCGCATCGCGTCAGGCATTTGCGTCGCGGGTTGCTACACCGTGATCGAGGCGTGGCTACAGGCCAAAGTCACCAACGAGACCCGCGGGCGCGCTATGGGCAGTTACCGCGTTGCCGACATGGGCGCGTCATTTGTGGCGCAATTCATGATCGGATCGCTGGCCAACCTCGAGACCTATATCGCCTATAATTTGTTGACGATCCTGTGCTGTGCATCGCTGTTGCCCTTGGCGCTGACCAAAGTGCCGCAACCCCAAACCCCCAGCACAACCCGTTTGCGACCGCTGCTTGCGTGGCGTGCATCGCCGCTTGCGGTGGCCGGCGTTCTGGTCGCCGCGCTATCGGGCGCATCATTCCGTATGGTCGGGCCGATTTATGGCCAAGAGGTCGGATTGGCAGCAAGCCAGATCGGGTATTTCCTCGCGGCCTTTGTTGCGGGCGGCGCGATCGCGCAATACCCTGCGGGTTGGTTGGCGGATAAATTCGACCGCCGCTGGGTGCTTATCTGGCTATCAGTCGCGTCCGTCGCGGCCTGCTGGTTGACGGTCGGGTCCGCGCAGATGGGCACCACGGCGGTCATGGCGTCAGCGGCATTATTCGGGCTGACAACATTTCCGGTCTACTCAGTCGCCACAGCCCACGCACATGACTTTGCCACTGCAGACCAGCGCGTCGAGCTGTCGGCGGCTTTGATGTTTTTCTACGCGGTTGGCGCGATTGCAGCCCCCTATACCACATCGACGTTGATCGCGACCTATGGTCCGGGCGCGTTGTTCACCTTTATCTCGGTGGGGCATATCGCGTTGGTCGTCTTTGGCCTAAGCCGGATGCGGATCAGGTCCGCCCCACAAGAGCGGACCCGTTATATTTACGCACCGCGCACCAGTTTTATGATCGGGCGCTTGCTCGGTAAATCGCGCGAGAAATCTCAGAAAGAATAGATCGCGGCCAAACGAGTTGTCGTGGTGTTGCTGGCCTCCGTGCCCATCATGTCGCGCATAATTTCGCCGCGCACATCAAGACTATCGGAAATCGGGAATTGCCCGCCGACGCCATAGTTATAGCCGCTATTGGTGGTGTCGCCAAAATCGTAACGCGTGGAGCCTACTGACGCCAAAGCGGTGAACCCGTTAAAGTCGTAGCCCCCCAAAAGGCGCAGGCGCAACGTGTCGTAGTCCCCCGCCAAGGCAACCGATGCGCCGTATTCGATTTCTGCGCCGACGGTAAATCCGCTTACGTCAAAATTTGCCCCTGCAAGCAAGGACGCCAAGGCCTGGTCTTCGCCTGCGTGCGGTGTGCCGTAATCAAGGGCCACGCCCATGTAGGTATCTTGTGCCTGTGCCGCGCCACCCGTCAGGGCCACGGCCATTGCCAAAGCTGTCAGTCGCATTTTATGCCTCTTTGTTCTTCTGCTCTGGCCCCTCAATATCGCTGCTTGGCTTGTTTTTCTAGCCCCGCGTGTCCGTGGTGGCTGGCAACCGGCGGAAACCCCCGCTAAAACAGCGTGAAACGCACGAGGAAGTACCCCAATGGCCCGTCATCTGATTACATCTGCTATTCCGTATATCAACGGGATCAAGCACCTCGGGAACCTTGTGGGGAGCCAGCTTCCTGCGGATCTTTATGCGCGGTATTTGCGCCAGCGCGGGCACGAGGTGTTGTTTCTGTGTGCCACCGACGAACATGGCACCCCTGCGGAATTGGCAGCGGCCAAGGCGGGCAAACCTGTGGCGGAATATTGCGCCGAGATGCATGATGTTCAGGCCAAGATTGCCGACGGATTCAAGCTGTCGTTTGATCATTTTGGCCGCTCATCGAGCCCGCAAAACCACGCATTGACCCAAGCCTTCGCTGGGCGATTGTCCGAAATGGGCCTGATCCGCGAAGTATCGGAGGAACAGGTCTATTCCAACGCTGACGGGCGCTTCCTGCCCGACAGATATATCGAGGGCACCTGCCCAAACTGCGGTTTCGACAGCGCGCGCGGCGACCAGTGCGATAATTGCACCAAACAGCTTGACCCGACCGATTTGATTGATGCGCGGTCCACGATTTCGGGCTCCACTGATTTGGAAGTCCGCGAGACAAAGCATCTTTATCTGCGCCAATCGGCGTTGAAAGACGAGATCGCCGCGTGGATCGACACAAAGGTTGACTGGCCGATCCTGACCACGTCGATTGCCCGCAAATGGCTCACGGATGGTGACGGACTTCAGGATCGCGGCATCACCCGCGATCTAAGCTGGGGTGTGCCTGTCAAGAATGGCGATGCCGACTGGCCTGGGATGGAGGGCAAGGTTTTCTACGTCTGGTTTGACGCACCGATTGAATATATCGCCTGCGCCCAAGAATGGGTCGCGGCCGGCAAAGGCGCCGATTGGGAACGCTGGTGGCGCACCGAACAGGGCGCTGACGACGTGACCTACACCCAGTTCATGGGCAAGGATAACGTGCCGTTCCACACGCTTGGTTTTCCAGTGACGATCATGGGTATGCAGCAAGACTGGAAGCTGGTCGATTACATCAAATCGTTCAACTATCTGAATTATGACGGCGGTCAGTTCAGCACGTCGCGCGGGCGCGGTGTTTTCATGGATCAGGCGCTGGAATTGCTGCCTGCCGACTATTGGCGCTGGTGGTTGCTATCACACGTGCCCGAAAGCGCGGACACAGAATTCACGTGGGAGAATTGTCAGACGGATGTGAACAAGGACCTCGCCGACGTGCCCGAGAACGTGAAGGAAGGCCTGACCATCCTTCCGGTCTCCACCGTGAACGAAGTGCTAGCGGCGGCGCTGACCGATACGCTCGATCCCATAGAGTGGACGGAACAGGACGCCGCAAATCTGAGTGGCATGCTCTTGCAAACGCCTATGGCGGGCAGCGAAGGCGCGACGGCGCATTGAGCCGCCGGGGCGCTTTGGCCTGTTCAACTGGGTAGGGAAGACGACTTGAGTTGGATTT
>ENA-ORXM01002592-ORXM01002592.1-marine-metagenome-genome-assembly--contig:-NODE-2592-length-20426-cov-18.406064_pt1 | contig 20426 bp, 10 predicted proteins | sample MGYA00237867_ERZ511480 | MGnify/ENA primary metagenome ERZ511480 (study PRJEB26309, sample SAMN06266103) | marine metagenome | isolation source: Algal blade | place: United Kingdom:Sidmouth, United...
TAAGGGTACACTTGCGCCATTGTTGAAGTTGTTGCCAAGAAACGTTTTTTCTGATTTTAGGATATTGTACGCTCCTCCTCCTACAAAAAAGTAATCTCTTGCGTCTCTAATGTGGTAGTACACAACGCCTGATGAGACGTTGGCATGGGCGTACCGTTCGTCATTGATGTCTTCGCCTGAACTAATCATTGCATCATAATCGATTCCATCGAATTGTGTTCCAAATTGACCGTCTGTTAAGTCTATGGATTTTAAGCTGAGTCCGCCCATTACGCCAAAAGATATAAAATCTTGATTGTTTAAGGCTTTGTTGTAGGCTAAAGAAAGATCGACTGTATTGGTGGTGAAGCCGATGTATCCTGCTTTGTCAGAATAAATCATGATGCCTCCACTTAACCAATCGTTTTGTGTGGTTGCGCCACTGGCAATTTTTCCATCAAAGGAAGCTGTTAGCGTTCGATAGGGCGAACCATTTGATACGGCGTTCCATTGGCTACGATAAGCGGCTGTAACTCTAAAATCGCCATTGTATAAACCTGTCAGGGCAGGATTGACGTATAAAGGTGTCGCATAATTTTGACTGAAGTGAATATCTTGTGCCAAAAGACTTTGTCCTGTAATGAATAGAATGAAGAATAGGTTTAGTAATGAAAAAATAACAGCTTTCGCATTTTGGCGGCGATATTTTCTGATATACTGCGTTAAAAAGCCTCGTCGTAGCTCACTATGTCTTCGTTTTTCGTCTTGTCTATCAAAAAATCTCTTTGCCAAAGATGACGAATCTATTTTTTTATCATTACTAGTTATTTTTTGTAGTTGTTTTATTTCCATGATATTTGTTTTATGTTGTTGAGGGAGTTGTGATAAGGGGCGGGTGACGAGTGACTGGTGGCGGGTGAAACCGCTATCAATTCTTCCAGTTACTTTCTCTTATCGAATGAGCGTAACGTTGCCCTTTTGGACTTCTGTACCGTCTACTGTCGTGATTTCGGCATAGTAGTAGAATACCGCAGAATTGAGTGGTTGGTCTCTGAAGGTTCCATCCCAAGCAGAGCCATCATTGCTTTCAAATACCTTTTCTCCCCATCTGTCATAGATAACTAATTGATTTACCTCAATGTTTTTACCCATTACATAAAACTCATCATTTTTGTTGTCGTCGTTTGGCGTAAATATGTTTGGAATAAATATACTAGAAAAACAGGTTTCGTTTTCTCTTTCAGGCTGTTCTTTGGTGACACTTGGAATCGAAGAACAAGCGGCATCTAATTCTAAAGTTACTTTATAATCGCCAGGAAATACCCAGTTTACCAAAATAACAGAGTCACCTCTTTCTTCTACAATTTCAGCACCATCTATACTCCAAGATAAGGCAGTAGATGCTGGCAATGGCGTACCTGTATAGACGATTTCGTCGGGTTGGTTTTCGCAAATAGAAGGCTTTATTACAAAGTCTAAATCTATATCATCGAAATTTAGGATACTGATGACTAAAGAATCAAGACAGTTTCCACTTTCGATTTCTCCAAATTCGTAGTAAAGTATGTATGATCCTTCTGGAGTATTGGCAATATCTAATTTGTTGTCTGTAACGATTGCACCATCATTGCTATAAAAAGTTCCTCCTTCGGGATTAGCAGTCAATAAGACTGTTGGATCACCAGACTTACAAAAGAGTTTGTCTGTATCTTCAAACATTACATCTGGTCCGTTTAGTTCAATGACATCAACAATGGTTGTATCAAACACAGGACAACCTTCGTTCTCCCCACCAGTATATACATAAATAATGGTATCCTGTCCTACCCCTCTTGCGCCTGCTTGGTATATATTCTCGTTTAAAATAGATTGTACCGTAAATTCATCAAGGTAAAAGCCTCCAAATTGAGGTGTTCCATTTCCTGATAAAAGGTAAGGCGGTGAATCTAAACAAAAAGTTGTGGGCATGGTATCTATCTGAGCAGGTAGATTGATGGCTGAAACATAAATATCTGAAGAACAGAAATCAGTTCCCAAAGTATAGGTAATGATATGACTTCCTTGATCTACCATAGAAGGATCAAAATGAGTTCCATCTATAATTCCATTCCCTGAAAAAGTACCGCCTGCGGGCATTGCATGTTCTCTCAAATCAAGCGGCAATGCATTTCCACAAGCATATTCTACTCCAATCGGAAAATCAATATTAACAGCAGAAACGACGATGTTTTTTTTACAAAAATCTGTCCCTAAAGTATAAGTAACTTCATAGGTTCCAATACCTACAGAAACAGGATTAAAACCAGTTCCAGTGACACCTATACCTGTAAAAATACCTCCTAATTGATTGGGTGCAATAAATTCGACAAGATTAATAGAGGATTGTTCAAGACACACATGGAGTTCATCAGGTGTGGGATCAGGAAAGTTAATATTGACCACAGAACAGTTTTGTGCCAAGCTTGGATTGAGCCAAGTTCCTAGTACTGTAAGCACTACTAATAGTGCATAATTATAATTTCGGTAGATTTTTTCCAATGTTAAAATTTTTCAACGGTTGATTGTTAGTTATAGTCTAAAAACTCCATAAAACAGCCACAAAAATAGCCTTTTTATAAAGTAAACATCATTGATTTATAGACAACTTGTTACATAAAACAATATCGTATATCAATAAATAAAATTCCATTAAAATACCTAACTAAATCAATTCCATGTACGTAACTTTTAGGCAAATTGTAAATGTTTTCCATAAAGTATGTCAGGAAAAAATCGGAGGGAATGCATTGCAAAAATAAACTATCTGAGATTACAATGCACTAGATAAACTGTCTCAGAGTACAAATTATTTTATAATTGTGTATTTTTTCCTAGCCAACGTTTCATTTTAGTAGTCCAATTGACAAATGATAATAGTAAAAACAGTATGTTTATCAATTGGTATTTTGTTTTGCTTCTTTTGCAATCCAAAATAATGACCAGAATGTCCTCTTAAGTTCTTAAAGATTCCCTATTTCTATTACTTTTTTATTGTGTTTTATGTTACAAAGATTTATAAATAACCTATATTTTCTGACTTATTTTGCGAACTATATGCAACTAAATCAGGAGAGAACGGTTTAGTTTTCATCGTTACGCATGGGCCTGCTGTCCGTTCTTATGGCTAAAAAGTCTCAACAGCTTTAGAAGTGTATGTAACTACCAAAACTACAGAACCTACTTAAACCACAAAAACCAAATTAGCCATACCACTACCATCAGGTCTATTTTGGATGGTCAGAACCCCTATCTGTAAAGACACAATGATTGAATTTATTTAAAAACTATCAAAATACTCTATTCATGAGACTCTTTTTATGCTTCTGGACACTAACCCTTAGTATCTTTTTTTCTACAAATATGTGGGCAGCCTCCACAAACACTTCCTCCACATGGAATTTGGTCAACGAATCCCATGTTAAGACAACAGGAGAACGCTGGATTGTTCCGCAAGCATACAGCACGTTTCAAGTTGATTTAGAAAAATTTCGAGAACCCTTACAAAATCTTCCGTTCATTCGTACAGAAGCCGCTAAATCTTCTGATATAATCATTGAAATTCCGATGCCCGATGGTTGCTTTCAGCACTTCCGTATGGTAAAGACGCAAATAATGTCTCCAACGCTGTCTGCAAAGTTTCCTTTTATCACAACATATGCAGGTTTCGGGGTAGAAGACCCGACGGCAAAACTGATATTAGACATTACACCCAAAGGAATTCATGGGATGATTTTAAAAGCGGATGGTTCTATTTTTATCGACCCATATAGCGATGGCAACAGTGATTTTTATGTAGTCTATCACAAAAAAGACTTTGTAACTTCTAAAAGTTTCGATTGTTCAACTGATAGCCAACACAAACTCAATCAATTTCCTAACGAATGGAAAAAAGCAACCCAAGTAGGCGAAGAATTGCGCTCTTATCGCTTGGCAGTTTCTGCCAATGCCGAGTATTCTAATTTTCATGGTGGTACTGTCGATGGTATTATGGCAGCAATTGTCACCTCTATCAATCGTGTAGTAGGTGTTTATGAACAAGAAGTAGCCGTTACAATGGTTTTAGTAGATGATAATGATGAGCTTATTTTCACAGGTCCAGTTTCTAATGACCCATTTAATAATACGAACTCTTTTCTTATCATTGAGCAAAACCAAAATGTAATAGATGATATAATTGGTAGTAATAATTATGATATAGGTCATGTATTTTCTACTGGAGGTGGTGGTCTTGCCAACTTTGAATGTGTTTGTAAAAATAATTCTAAAGCAATGGCAGTAACAGGTTCTTCAAATCCTGTTAACGATCCTTTTGACATTGATTATGTCGCTCATGAAATAGGACATCAATTTGGTGGAAGTCATACTTTTAATAGTTCTACTCCAGGATGTTTTGAACAAGGTGTTGCACAAACAGCTTATGAGCCAGGAGGTGGTTCGACGATTATGGCGTATGCAGGTATTTGTTCAGGGCAAAATACACAAAATGCTAGTGATCCTTACTTTCATGGCGTGAGCTTAGATCAAATCACGAACTATGCTATCAATGGATTTGGCAACAATTGTGCAGAAATTATCTCTACCAACAATACACCTCCTACTGCTGATGCAGGACAAGGCGGTTTTATCATTCCAATAGAAACCCCTTTTGAACTGACAGGCTCAGGAACAGACGAAGATGGCGATCCTATATTATACTGTTGGGAACAGTGGGATTTAGGTCCCGCAGGCAGTCCAAGTCAACCTTCAGGTAATGCTCCTGCCTTTCGTTCTTTTTCTCCAACAGATGATCCTCTTCGCACCTTTCCGAAGCTTTCAGCTATTTTAATAAATAACAATAATCCTAATGGTGAAGTTTTGCCTGATTATGCTCGAAACTTATTATTTCGATTGACGGTAAGAGACTACAACGAAGAAGCAGGCGGTTATGGTTTTGACTATACAAATTTAAGTGTTACAGATGACGCTGGCCCTTTTGCAGTGCATAGTGTTGCCGAAACGACTTGGGGTGCTGGCTCTACACAGAGCATTTCTTGGGATGTAGCCAATACAGACGAAGCACCCATTAATTGTAGCAATGTAGATATTCTTTTATCAACAGACGGTGGTAACACCTTTCCCTATACTTTAGCATCAAACAGTACCAATGATGGATTCGTCAGTTTTATAGTTCCCAATATTGCGAGTGAAGAATGTAGAGTAAAAGTAAAAGCTATTGACAATGTATTTTTTGATATTACGCATAACGAAATAACAATTGTCTCTCCAGAATTAGCCATCACCAACGAAGCAGAAAGCACTGAGATTTGTCCAGAAAATATACTTAATGTTCCATTGAATATAGAAGCAACTTATGATTTTAATGGCCCTGTGACCTTGAGTGTTGGAGATATCCCTTCTGTCATTACAGCAAGTTTTAGCAACAATCCTATTTATCCTCCTGCTGTGCCACAACTTATCATTGAAACAAATGAAAACATCGCTTCAGGTACAATTAACATTCAAGTAACAGCGACCTCTGCTGTTGATACGATTACTACAATAATTCCGATTACTTTTATTAATGGAACACCTTTGAGTTCTCCTTTTTTAGCGAGTCCTTCCGATGGTGAACTTGCAGCAGCTTCCTCTCCTACTTTTATTTGGAGCAATATATCTAATGCCACTTATGGTATTGAAATTGCTGACAGTCCCACTTTTGGCAGCAGCATCGTTGAATCTAAATATGATGTAACCAACAATCAATATATTGCAACAAATATTTATGAAAATGACATAGTGTATTATTGGAGAGTTTTTTCTATGAATGGCTGTGGTTCTGGTACAGCGTCACAAGTCTTTTCTTTTCGTACAGGCGTTGAGGACGCTCCTACACAAGAACCGATTCTTAACGAAGGCGACCAATTTGTTGTTAATCAGGGAAGTGAAGTTATTATTAGTGAGGAGTACCTTGCTGTGACAGATAATTCAGATGCAGAGGATTTAGTCTATACCTTAATCGGTTTGCCAGCAAATGGAGTACTTCTTTTAAATGGAATGCCGTTGGCTGTTGGAGATACTTTTACGCAAGAAGATATTAATGATGGTTCTTTAACTTACGAAAACGATGGCGTTGATAATGATTCAGATGCTTTTGTTTTTGATGTTCAAGATGATGAAAATGGTTGGATTCCTTCCCAAACTTTTGATATTGTCATCAGTGAAGGTGTAGGTATTGAGGAGACGACTATTGCCAATCAAATTTTGATTTATCCTAATCCTGCTACAGACTTTTTATTTATTGATTTACAACAAACATACCAACAAAATATTAATTTTACGCTTTATAATTTAGCAGGACAAGCGATTCTTGTTCAAGAAAATTTAGTTGTAGAGGCTAATCAGCCTATTCGTATAGATATTGAACAGTTACCAAAGGGAATGTATTTTTATAAGGTTGCCTTTGATGGTGCGGTGGTTTCTGGGGCTTTGATTTTTTAGTCTGCTCTGCTTATTTTTCAACTATTTAAGTTCATACAAACTTGTTCTTATTTTTGCTTAAAAACATTTTATTTGAAGCTAAGTAAATATACTTTATATCGCCTGAGCGTTTTGACCCTTTTGGGGTTTTCTGCCTTTGGGATAGGAATCATTTATTGTTTCCAAGAAGTTTCTTTGCGAGAAGCTTTATTGGGCGGACAATCTTGGACTTTGCAAATGGCATGTGGTTTGATTTATGGATTTGGAGCTGCTTTTTTAGCATTGTTGTTGATTCAATCAAGGCTGATGAATAGCGTGACGGGATTTTATAAGCAGCTATTTTCTGGACTCCAATTGAATTTAGAGGACATTATTTTTTATTCTTTTTGTGCAGGGGTTGGTGAAGAAGTTTTCTTTCGTGCAGGGCTTCAACCCTTTTTTGGCATTTGGCCTGTTGCTATTTTTTTTATTATGATTCATGGGTATCTTGACCCTCGCAATTGGCGGATGATGATTTATGGAATTGTCATGGTTTTTATTACGGCTGGAATGGGCTATCTTTTTGAAAACATGGGATTGATTGCCGCAGCAGCAGCACATTTTGCTTTTGACTTGGCGATGTTTTTTTATTTAGTTTTTCATCAAAGAGAACAAATTAAAAAAGGGACAATTGATTGGTGACAAGTAGCAAGATGAGCATCCGCTTTGCTTTTTTAATTTGGAGCGAATGGTTCGGTGCTTCGTCGTGACGCAGGGTCTCGCTATACGCTACTATAGCAAAACGAATCTATCAAAGACAGAACCCAAAAACTACTCAAACGACAAAAACTACTTAAACCAGCTTGCTATAACGCTACTATCGAGGCTATCTTAGACAGTCTAAACGCTATTGAACTAAAAACTTGTCTGTTGATATTTTTAATGTGCGCTTTTTCTTTTGAGGTTGCGACCATGTAAAATAGCCCTGATAGAAGTGGTTGGATGTTTGCGTTGGCGATAGGTTGGCTTTTCGCTGCGAAAAATGAAAGGCATCTTAGAGATGCCATCCATTAACGGATAGCAGGACTAAACGTAACGACGAAGCAACAAACCTTTCGCTCCTAAAAAATAATATTTTATAACAATTATTTTTATTTCTATGAAATTTCAAAATACACTTTCTTTTGCTAAAAGTTTGGATGCCAAAGATCCTTTAAAAAAATATAGAAAGCAATTTCACTTACCTCTAAATGAAAAAGGCAAACCATTGATTTATTTTTGTGGAAATTCTTTGGGGCTTCAACCTAAATCGGTTCGGGCGCACATCGAACAAGAGCTGAAAGACTGGGAAAACTTGGGGGTAGAAGGTCATTTTGATGGCAAAAATCCGTGGTATTATTACCATCATTTCTTAGAAAAAGTTTCTGCAAAATTAGTTGGGGCAAAAAAAGGCGAGGTCGTTATTATGAATAGCCTTACTGTAAATTTACACTTAATGATGATGTCTTTTTATCGCCCAACCAAAAAACGTTATAAAATATTAATAGAATCACCTGCTTTTCCTTCTGATATTTATGCCGTCAAAAGTCAAGCAAGCATTAATGGTTTTAATCCTAAAAAAGCAGTCGTTTCACTCAAGCCAAGAGCAGGCGAAGATACGTTGCGGACGGAAGATATTTTGGCAAAAATTGAAGAGTTGGGCGATGAGTTGGCATTGGTCATGTTTGGTGGCGTGAATTACTATACAGGACAGTTTTTTGAATTAGAAAAAATTACGGACACAGCGCATAAAGTTGGCGCATTGGCAGGATTTGATTTAGCCCATGCCGCTGGAAATGTTTTGTTAAAATTACACAATTGGGATGTTGATTTTGCGGTGTGGTGTTCTTACAAATATTTAAATTCGGGACCTGGTGGAACGAGCGGTGCGTTTGTACATCAGCGACATGGCGAAAATTTGGAAACACCTCGTTTGGCAGGTTGGTGGGGCAATGATGAAAAAACTCGCTTTGAAATGCGGGATGAATTTATTCCCCAAAAAGGTGCGGGTGGTTGGCAATTGAGCAATGCACAAATTTTGCCAATGGCAGCGCATTTGGCTTCGTTAAAAATATTTGAGGATGCAGGTATTAAAAATTTGCGAAAGAAAGCGGACAAACTAACTGCGTTTATGGAATTCATTATTCACGATATAAATGCAGACGAAAACAAACCAAATTATCAAATTATTACGCCCAAAGATGTAAAGCAACGAGGTTCGCAATTATCTATATTGACGGATGAAAATGGCAAAGCTTTGTTCAACAAACTTACGGCAGCAGGCATTGTTGCAGATTGGCGAGAACCAAATGTCATTCGCATTGCGCCTGTTCCCTTGTACAATAAATTTGAAGAAGTGTGGCGATTCGGAAAAATTTTGGGCAATGGTTAAATTCCTTAGAAGTATATAAAAGCCAAACCATGCTCTCCCAAAAAAGCATAAAAAAAGTCTCCAATTTTGTAACAAGATTTGAGACTTTTCTATTGCTATATTTCAGTAATTTTTACTCCATAACTCTACGACGAAGCTCAAAATTCTCCCCAATATACATCCGTCGCACCTCTTGATTAGAACAAAGATTTTCGGGTGTTCCCTTCACAAAAAGCTCGCCTTCTGACAAAATATATCCTTCATCAATAATCGACAACATTGCCTGTACATCGTGATCTGTAATCAAAATACCAATGTTCCGATATTTGAGTCGCCAAATAATCGACTGAATCTCTTCCACCGCAATCGGATCAATCCCCGCAAAAGGCTCATCCAATAAAATAAAACTGGGTCCTGTCGCCAATGCTCTTGCAATCTCTGTCCGACGCCTTTCGCCACCAGAAAGGACATTGCCCATATTTTTGCGTACATGGTCTAAGCCAAATTCTTCTAACAATTCCTCCAGCTTATCCTTTTGCTCGTTTTTTGACAACTTCGTCATTTCCAAAACGGCTTTAATATTGTCTTCCACTGTTAGATGTCTAAAAACAGAAGCTTCTTGTGGCAAATATCCAATACCTGCCTTTGCCCGTTTGTACATCGCCATATTGGTAATGTCCTGATTGCCATAAAATACCCGACCTTCATCGGGTTTAATCAAGCCAACCACCATATAAAAAGTCGTTGTTTTGCCAGCTCCATTCGTTCCCAACAAGCCCACGATTTGTCCCTGATGCACCTCAATAGACACACCATTGACTACCGCTCGATTTCGATAACGCTTAACTAATTTTTCTGTCCGAAGAATCATAAATTGTATTTTGACGGAGACACAAGCACCTAATACTGCGTAGCCTTAATGTCCTTAATCGTCATTTGAACCGTCGTATTTCCACGCCAATCATTGAGATCCAAGCTATAACACACATCAAAAGGCTGTGATTTAATCAAATCAAACTTATCTGCTTGATTAAAAGCAATACCATTGATGACATGTCCATTTTTGCTTGCACTAATCTTGAGATGCTTTCCACCTTGCCCAACAATAGAAGAATACCCTGTATCATTTAAACCATAAGTGACAAAAATAGGTTTTGTATTGCTCGGTCCAAAAGGCTCAAACTGCTCAATGATTTTATAAAAATTCATCGTCATATGCTCTACCTCCAAAGCCGTATCCACCAAAACCTCTGGCGTCAACATCCCTTCCTCAATCGTATCTTGTACAATCTGCTCAAACTGTTCAATGAAAGCAGGAATATTTTCTCTTCTGATGGTCAATCCTGCTGCATACTTGTGTCCTCCAAATTGTTCTAAAAGTGGTTCACAAACAGCAATCGCATTGTAAATATCAAATCCTTTGACAGAACGTGCTGACCCTGCTGCAAACTCTTCATCTGATGCCGTCAAAATAATAGAGGGCTTATAAAAGTTCTCTATCATTCGAGAAGCAACAATACCTATAACGCCCTTATGCCAATTTTCGTCGTATAAGACGATAGATTTTTTATTTCTTAACACTTCATTCTCTCGAATGAGGCCCAAAGCTTCTTCCGTAATAGAACGGTCAATCTCTCGACGCTCTTTATTGTGGACATCCAAAGTATCCGCTTTCAAAAAAGCCGAGACATTTTCTTGGGCAATCAGTAAATCTACTGCTGCTTGTCCACTGTCCATCCGCCCCGCCGCATTGATGCGAGGAGCTAAGAAGAAAACAATTTCAGAAATTTTTAAGGGTCTTTTTGCGCCACTTAGCTCAATCAAAGAGCGCAAACCAGGACGGGGTTCGGAGTTGAGTTGTTGCATGCCGTAGTAGGCCATGATTCTATTTTCGCCTGTAATCGGCACAATATCGGCAGCAATACTGACTACCAATAAATCTAACAATGCCTTTACTTTTTCAAAAGGAATATCATTGTGTGCGGCAAAAGCCTGTACCAGTTTAAACCCAATACCACAGCCTGTCAATTCATCATAGGGATACGAACAATCCTCTCGTTTTGGGTCTAAAACAGCCACCGCATTGGGCAAGGTATCGCCTGGACGATGGTGGTCGCAAATAATAAAGTCGATGCCTTTGTCTTTGGCATATTGGACTTTATCGACTGCTTTGATACCACAATCCAAAGCAATGATTAAGGTAATTCCGTTTTTTTCGGAATAATCAATACTTTGATAAGAAACGCCATAGCCTTCTTCATAACGATCTGGGATATAATGCTCCAAGTTGTAGTAAAACCCCTTGAAAAAGCCATATACTAAGGATACAGCCGTCGTTCCATCTACGTCATAATCGCCATAGACTAAAATCTTTTCGTTGTTGCGCATACCAACCTCAAGGCGTTCTAACGCCTTATCCATGTCTTTCATCAACATGGGGTCATGTAGCTTATCTAAGGAGGGTCGAAAGAAGTCTTGGGCATCATCAAACGTAAAAATATTGCGCTTTACCAACAAATTACAAAGTTTTTCACTCACTTTGAGACTGTCTTGTAGGGCAGATACGGCTTCGTCATCAGAATCTTCAAGAACCCATTTCTTTTCTAGGTCTAATTTTATGTAACTCACTATACTTATTTTCTCATTTAGTAACTTTTTTAAATTAACCAATAATTTTAGACTTTTATATATAAATTATATTGATTATCAAACTGATATAAAGACTATTTCCTTTTCTCAAAAGCCACCTCTTCGGTCTTTTTTTCCCCATATTTTTTCCTCTAATTCATAAGATAAACATTATTTTAATAAAACCAAACACTTCTTATCTTATAATTTTTTTAGGAGAGAACGGTTTATTGCTCCGTCGTAACGCAGGGTCCCGCTGTTCGTTAATGGCTGGTATCTTTACGATGCCTTTTGTGTATGCATGTACACTACGATATTGAAAGGAATCAAGAATGGCTTTTATTTACCCTTATTTAATGAAAAAAGGCAGCCAAGCCCATACCATCCAACCACTGCCATCGGGTCTATTTTAGAAGGATAGAACCTCTTATTTCTGTTTTTGGACAAAATTTGTTGGTAAAGGAAAGAGCAATAAAAATAGTCTGCTTCGCCCACATATTCAAATCTATTTTTATCTTATTTATTAATTTTGTCTTGAATATCACATTTAAAACCATTTCAGAACATACATAAAATGTCGCACTTTTGCTGTTCAGACCATCCAAAATAGCCCTGATAGTAGTGGTATGGCAAAATAGTTTAAGTAGTTTTTGTGGTTTAAGTAGTTTAAGTAGTTGCGGTTCATTCTTGTTGTATCTCGTTTTTCCTTTTGCCATAAGAACGGATAGCAGGCCTTTCTGTGGCGACGAAGTAAGGAACCTTTCGCTCCAAATAAATTTTAAAGCTTAAAAATGGCTTCTTCTCGTTTTTTTAAAACACAAAAACCGCAAATTAAACAGATAAACTCTATTTAATTTGCGGCATCTATTTTTGAAATTCAAAAAGTCGTTATCTAGTTGTTAGAATCATCTAAATCAAATAATAACGAGAATCGCAATGTGTTTTGTAAAGGATTTGACTGTGTTCCACTTGAAGTTGGTACTAAGTAAGAGAAGTTCAACCCAAAGATGCTGTACTTCAACCCTACACCAAATGTCAAATACTGACGATTTCCTTTGGTTCTGTCCTCGTAGAAATATCCTGTTCTCACAGCAAATTGTTTGTTGTACCAATATTCAGCTCCAACAGAAAAGGTAAATTCTCTCATTTCTTCACCAAATCCATCTGGTGCATCGCTAAAAGAACCAAACATTCCTGTAAACAATGATTTTTCTCTATGGTCTGCCACATTTGGGTCGCCATCAATAAACAAAGTATCAGGTGTTGGTACTAGTAATTTGTTGAGGTCTAAACCAAACATAATGGTATTGTAATCATCAATATCCAATGTGTAAGCAGCACCAATACCTAAATTGATAGGAATAAAATCCTTAATGTCTTCTTCTGTATAAGATACTTTGTTACCAATATTTGAAATGGCACCACCAATACTTAAATTATTCGCAGTATAAAAGACAGATAAATCAGCGGCAACTGCTTGTGCTGCGCTAATTTCTCCACTGCTTGTTTGTTGTCCTTTAGCTAAGTTAGAATACACGTATTTCAAGGTCAAACCAGCAGAAAGCTGCTCTGATAACTTACGAGAATATCCTAAATCAAAAGCAAATTCATGCGGATTGAACTCTTGGAGGTCAATTCCAGACTCGTCTGTAAATTGAATGCTTCCTAAGTTAAAATAACGCAAGGATAAAGCTAAAGTTTGGTATTCGTCAAGGCGATTGAATCCAGCTAAATGACCGATAAACATATCTGGTACTAAGGCTTTGAGCCAGGGTGTGTAAGTCATAACAGCACCCCATTGGTCTTCAGCGAAGGCTAATTTGGCATTGTTGTGATAAATAGCCGAAGCATCAGGCGAAGTAGCTAATCCTAAATCTCCCATTCCTCCAGCACGTCCATCAGGGTTGATACGTAAAAAAGGAATTGAAGTGAATACAGCATTAACAGATCCGTTTAATTCATTGGCGCTACCTATTTGTGCTTGCGCATCATCCACACGCACAAAGGTTAGTAGTAGTACAGCTAAAAGAAGCTTTAAAACATTCTTATTCATAAGGCTTTCAGTAATTTTACACAAAAATAATTTGTTTTTCAGTGTATATCTCTATTTCAATAGAACTAGTTTTTGAAGTTCGTTAATGACTGAATTATCAGAAGCAGCTCTCACTTTGACTTGGTAGACATAAACTCCCTTACCAATGCTGTTGCCAAATTCATCTAATCCATCCCAATTTAAATGACTTACTCTATTGCCAGAAGCAACGAATTCGTCTTGTATTGTCTTTACTAAACGACCAGATAGGGTAAAAACTTGTATTTGAACGTTCAAAACATCTCCAACTCTATTGTGTTCAAACCAAAAACTGGTTTGATCTGTAAAAGGATTGGGGTAATTTAAGACATTTTGCAATGCCATTTGTGCTGATTCAGCCACAAGAAATTCTGTATATCCTTCTCCCGAATTATTAAAGACATCCCACGCTTTAATACGTACAGTATGCAATCCAGGTTTTAAATTAGTTAAAGGATAGCTAATTTTACCCTCCTGAAAGTTATCTAACGTAGATTCATAATAATTATTGAGTACAAATTGTTGTTGTTCGCTTTCTTCGTCCATTTTTGCCACTAAATCGTGTCCAATTCCCGTTCCAACGGTATTAATTCCGTGCTCATCAGATAAATTAACTAGTAAAATGGGGTCTTCCCCTGTCAAACCACCAAAAACAAAATTCTCATCGTTTAAGAAAATTTCTACATCAGGGCCTTCTGTATCCTCTCCTACCAAATCAGAAATTCCACCAACAACAATGGTGGTATCCCATCCAGCTGCATCTGTCCAATCACTCTCTGCATAATAACTCAGCTTACCTTTTCCATATTTATACGAAATATCTTTGGGCACAATAAAAGTAAATTGAAATTCACCTTCGACAACGCTTGCATTGCCTTTAAAAATGGTGCTTTGTCGCAAACCAAATTCAGTTGGGCAACTTACTTCGTCTCTTTCATCAGTACCGCTTCCTGATGGACAACTATCAGGATTATCTGTATCATAATTAGAAGGACGGTCATTTCCTAAAGTGGATAAATCTAAAGACTTATCGTATAAAATAGGCGTAATCTGTCCATTAAAGTTCTCTATAATTTGGTTGGAATCATCGACAATTCGCCCTGTAATGGTGATTTTGCTCAATGCTTCTATTGTATCGTTTTCTTCGTTTAATGTTTCGTTTTTGATAGAAGTTGTGAGTACTTTATGTTCTGGATAATTTAAAGTGAGGGCAGGATCACCCAATAAGACGAATTTTCTAAAATTGGTGGCTGATCCGTTTAATTTATTTTTGGCTTGTGTCATAATTTCCCCTAAAGTAGGCATGCGCCCGTCTTCTAAAGGCTTAAAAGCTTCTTTTAAAAAGGCCTCATTGATTTGTTTATTACCATACGCCCCCACAATTCTCACTGTAGAAACAATAGAAACGGCACCACCATTGGGATTAATCAATAATTCCTCTCCTGCGGAATTAACTTCTGGATCATCAAATCGACTGAATGTACAAGTAGCAGTAATAAACAAAGGCAATTTATCCTTATTCTCCATATTTTGGATCATAGGAATATCAATAATCTGCTCTTTCGACAATCCTGTTGCTTTTCCGTGTCCTACATAGTTCATAATAAAAGTACCACTGAAAATTTTATCTTCTAAAGCTTTGTTTACATCAGGATAGCGATCCCCACCTTGCCCAGCAACTTGTTGAAAAGCGTCTAAATAAATTTTATCAATATTATATACTTGAGCTGAATCTCCTAATAATTTAGAATGAGATTCTGTATGTTCCATATGTAAATTGCTATTGCCATCATCTGCAATAAAAGTGATGTTGTTTAGCCAATTGCCTCTTGTTGTTTTATAGTGCTTTATTTTGCTGACCATAGCGATTGCTTCCGACAAGGTTTGTACAGGAAAACGCCCAACACCTATATCTAATTTGGCTGCTCCTTCTCCTATATTTGTACCATCCGTATCATCCAATAAACCATAAAAATCATCGGAACAATAAGAAGGCGTACTTGAAGCATAAGAGCTACTTTCACTAGAAAAGCCACTGTGTTCTGTTTGATAAATAGGCACAAAATTACTATTCCCCTCTACATAGGAAATATTTTTATAGTCATATGACGCATCTCCAAAAAGTAAAAGATATTTAAGTTCCTCTCCTCGATCATAATGCAATTTCACATAATCTCTAATCGCAGCTATGTCTTGATTTCCTGACGAAAACTCATTATAAACATCAAAGACATTTACGACTTTTACTGTTAATCCGTCTTCACTTTCATGAAAATTAGCCAAATCTTGTGCTTGTGAAATAAAATCGGGATGTGAAACAATTAACATATTTACAAGCTCTGTTTCATGTAGGTTTTGTTTATTAATCTGCCCTACTACTTTTGGAACAAAAAAGTTAACTCCATTAAAAGCAACAAACTTTCTTAAAATATCTGTGGATGCTGTAAAATGCCCCTCTTGTAATTGCATGCGTTGTATGTTATCCAAATTGGTAACATCCCAAATTACTAATCCACCAATAGGACTGGCAACATCAAAACGGGTAATATTTCCTTCCCCCACACTATACTGATCTCTCCACACTAATTGTCCAGACATCAAACTGCCTGAACTCAGATCTAAATTGCGTCTTGCATTGAGTACAAGGTAATCAACCCATCCTGTACCATCATTACTACCAGGATTGCTATACGCAATACTAAGGTTGACATTATCTACAGTTGTATTGAGTAAATCTACATGGACATCATAACGACCAACCGCAGATTCCAAACCGCCAGATACAGAACCCAAATCATAAATATGTAACCCTACCCCATTTGCCATGAGGTTGAATACATTTCTTGCGCCTTCTGTTTCGGTTGTTGCGGCAACTCTTGAGGCGATGCGAACAGGCTCATCTTTTACTCGATTGGGAAAACTAAAGGAAAAAGTTTTGCTCCCTCCTGCTGTCATTTGGTCGCCTACCCATCTTCGGCCACTGCCCATTTTATTGAAAGATTCTTGTTCGTGAAAACTCAATCCATCAAAACTATTGGAAGTTGTGGTATGATTTGTAGGTTGTGTTGCATTGGCAATACGCTTTCCTGCGCCTATATCAAAATTCAAAAAATAGTGATTTTCTTTAGAATATAAATGGAGTTTATGGTCGAAAAACAACTCTTCTTGGTTCCAGACCCATTGATTGGGGCTTTCTCCAAAGAACAAAACATAATCATCTTCATCAAAAGCATTGTTGTTATTATTGTCCACGACTTGAATGGCATTTTCCAATAAGTCATCTTGTCTTTCTGCCCCTGCCAATTCAGGCAACATGCCTCCGCCATTTCCATAAATTCGGATATTGTTCATATTTACTGAACTTAGACTAATATCCAAAGATTCTAAAAATGCTTGATCTATTTTATAGACACCTTCATTTGTTACACTAAGCTTATAAAATGTCCCTTGATTGAGAATAGAATTGTCTGTAGTGGTTGGTGTTCTTAAAGCAAGCTGGTTGGGATTGAGCTTGACTGTAATGAGGAGGTCAAAACTTGTCAGTTGTTGGATTCTTCCCATCTCATCCCTTAACAAAGGCACAAAACTTACAACCGCCATAGGCTTTTTTCGTTCAAAAGTTAACACAACTTTTGGTTCTATCACTATTTGTATAAAATCATCAAAATTAGAATTTTCTTGCAAATTGCTATTAGAGAAAGCAGCATTACTTATTTTTGCAGAAATTTTACCTACTGTGTTTAACGGAATTGTTGTGCTAAACAATGGTAAAAAGTTTTGCGCTTCATCAATAGAACATGGATCACAAGAAAGTGTCTTTAAATTAACGCCATCTTCAAAAGATGGTACATCAATAACACCTTGCCATTCAATTTTTTGAGCCAATTTGACGGATTGTTGTGCAAATAATGGAGAGATTCCAATCATGACAAAATAAGCACAACACAATAATCGTTTCAACATCTGAGATATTTTAGTTAAAAAACGTGGGTAAAAAAGGCATATTGCTTTTATATTAAAATTAACACATGAATATTAGATATGTAGCACTCCTTTTATGGAGTATTCTTTTAGGAAATTCATCCTTACAAGGACAAGATGCAGAGTTCAGCCAATTCTATGCAGCTCCTGTATATACCAATGGTGCCATGATTGGCTTTGCAGAAGTTCCCCGTGTTACTTTTAATGTAAGAAATCAAATGGCTTCTTTTGCGCCAGATGCTTTTATTACCTCCTCTATTTCCTATGATCAGTACTTTTACCCTATTCGTTCCAGTGTAGGACTTACCTTTACGGCTGATATAGCAGGCAATCTACTAAATACTTACGAATTACATGGTCAGTATGCATACACCTTGCCACTTACAGACAAAATTGGGTTCAAAATGGGCTTGCAAGCGGGTGTTATACAACAAAACATCAACGAGTCCAATTTAGTTTTTGGGGATATGATTAATCCCAATTCAGTAACAGACAATATTTCTAATGCAACCAATGAGCTTCCTTTATTAGATACCAAAGCAACTGCTTTTGATGTTGGTGCAGGTTTTGTTGTATATAGTTCTGATTTTTTCTTTGGCGGCTATTTTAAGCACCTTAATACGCCAACCCTGTCTTATACAAATACAGGCAGTGAGGACAACGAAAACCAAATAGATATTAGAACTTCTGTTCAAATAGGAAAAACTTTTTATTTGAATGATCCCTTCTTAAAAAACAAACAAACTTATATCACGCCTGCCCTACTTTTTGTACATCAAGGCAATTTTATACAGATAAATGGTGGTGCATATGTCGGGAAAGGTCCAATATTTGGAGGTTTTTGGTTTAGACATACTATACATAATTCTGATGCGTTAATAGCCATGATTGGCTTCAAAAAAGGAATTTTCAAAGCAGGTTATAGTCATGATTTTAACTTAGGTAAAATCAAAACCAATGCAGGTGCCCACGAATTGTCTTTGAGTATTGATTTAGGACAAGATCCTTATAATCAAAAGAAAGCACGTATGCAGAAAAACATCAAATGCCCCGAAATGTTTGTCAATTAAACCTCCATCCACCTATAGAGGAACATTGTAGCAATGCTTTTGATAAAATTTTACGCCTTTAATAATCTTTTGCAGTATTAAAAAGTCCTATATTTTAGGCTGCTAATACCTAAAAAGTACATTTAACGACGCAATTCAGATAAACAAATTAAATATTTTGAAATAAATTGCTATTTTTGGCAGGCTCTAACGATAAAATAGAATTAAAATGAATAAGAATAGTTCAATACTTATGTTGCTATGCTTTTTAGCAGTTGGAATTATGAGCATAAGTTCTTGTAAAAGTAAAGAAAAATCTTCCACTACTGGATGGAACTACAATGATGAAGAATGGGGTGGTTTTGAAAAGGCAGAAGCCAAAGACCAAGTAACAGGCCCTGGACTGAAATTAATTGAGGGCGGTACTTTCCTTATGGGACATACTGGTCAAGATGTAATTTCTGATCACAATAGTCAGCCTCGTCGAGTTACCGTTTCTTCCTTCTATATGGATGAAACAGAAGTAAAAAACATTGACTATCGTGAGTATATGTTTTGGATGAATAAAGTTTTCGGAGAAACGTATCCTGAATATGTTGAAGCTGCAAAACCAGACGAATTGGTTTGGCGTGAAGAGTTGGCATATAATGAGCCTTATGTTCAAAACTACTTCTCTCATCCTGCTTACAATGACTATCCTGTCGTTGGGGTCACTTGGGATCAAGCCAATGAATATTGCAAATGGCGTACTGATCGTGTCAATGAGGCTCAATTGATTGAAGAAGGCTATTTAGATTTAGACGTAGAGCAATCTGGTGAAGATCACTTCAATACCAACTCTTATCTTTTAGGTCAATACGAAGGTGTTGTCGCCAAAGGAAAAGAAAATCTTGATCCAACAGGTGAAGAAACTCGCCCTGTTAGTTTCTCTGATGGTGTTCTTTTACCTGACTACCGTTTACCCACTGAAGCAGAATGGGAATATGCTGCTTTGGCTTTAATCGGTACACAAGCTCGTAAAGGAGAAGAACGTTATACAGAAAGAAGAATTTATCCATGGTCTGGTAATACTGTTCGTGAAACCAAGAATGGAAAAGAAATGGGTGATATGCTTGCCAATTTCCAGAGAGGTCGTGGAGATATGATGGGATTAGCGGGTTCACTTAATGATAATGCAATCATCACCGCTCCTGCTAAAAGCTACAAACCCAATGATTTTGGATTGTACAATATGGCTGGTAATGTGAGCGAATGGGTTTTAGATGTTTACCGTCCAATGTCAAGTATGGATGTTGAAGACTTCAACCCTTATCGTGGTAATGTCTTCAAAACTTTAGATTTAGATGAGGAAGGATTACCACAAAGAGACAGTATTGGTCGTATCAGATACCGTGAATATACAGAAGAAGAAATTGGTAATCGTGAGAATTACAAGCAAAGTAATGTAGTAGATTATCGTGACGGTGATGAAGATTCTGCGGTAGGTTATAACGATAATTCTACACTTATTAGCAATACTGCAAGAGTGATTAAAGGTGGTTCTTGGAAAGATCGTGCTTACTGGTTACAGCCAGGTACAAGAAGATTCTTAGAACAAGATCGTGCTTCTGCAACTGTCGGTTTCCGTTGTGCGATGATTAAAGTAGGTAGCCCTACTGGAAAATAAAAAGATTCCTAATGTATTTTAGGAGAAAGCCGCTGCTCTTTGAGTAGCGGCTTTTTTTATTGGAGATTTTATTTTAAGTGGCTTATTTTTCGGTACTGTCCGATTAAAGTATGGAGACTTTAGGAACTCTCCGACATAGTAATTCTTTGAGTGTCAATATTTTATCAA
>ENA-ORXM01002593-ORXM01002593.1-marine-metagenome-genome-assembly--contig:-NODE-2593-length-20417-cov-9.217994_pt1 | contig 20417 bp, 19 predicted proteins | sample MGYA00237867_ERZ511480 | MGnify/ENA primary metagenome ERZ511480 (study PRJEB26309, sample SAMN06266103) | marine metagenome | isolation source: Algal blade | place: United Kingdom:Sidmouth, United...
GAGCGCAACGCAAAGAAACGCAAAGCTCGACAGAAACCAATCTCTTTGCGACCTTTGCGAGAAACTCTGCGACCTTTGCGTGAAATACACTTTTTCTATTTTCAAATAGGACTGCTATATCGAGGCTATTTTGCATGGACAGAACTTCGTATTTCCCAAATTTCAAAAACACCATAATATATTTTTCTACTAAGTAAAGGGACAATTTTAGGGAGACGAAAGGGACGTAGTAATTACCTTATTAGCAATCCTTTACAAAATTTTAAGGTGCGTTTTATTTTGTCTGCCCACTTATGTTGTTGAGACCATTCCAAATAGCCCTGATAGTAGTGGAATCGTTTTTTGAAGGGCGAGTGTAAGCAAAGGCAAACGATTGGAACGGATAGCAGGCCTGCGTGTCACGACGAAGCACCTGACCTTTCGCTCCATAAAAAACAGCCATAATTGGCTCTATTGATTTTTGTTTTTTTACCTAAGACTACACAAATATATATATTTTCACTATTTTTGATTATTGTTATCAAAACAACATAATGAAAATCTATATACGCATTTTTTGTTTATTTCTTTCGGCTACACTTCTATCTCAAGATTGTAGGGAATACCCCTATTATTATTACAATAATCAAGTTGGAATTTCGTGCAAAGACAACAAATACGGATTTATAGATGGCTCTGGTAATGTTATTATTGCGTATCAATATGATGCGGCGGAGGACTTTGATGATGCAGGTTTTGCGAAAGTTACAAGGGCAAATACAGACTATTTGATTGATGCCAAAGGACGGGAATATTTGATGACGGAAAAGGTGCATTTACTGAACGCCAATATCATTGCCCTTGATTTGCGTTATCAGAATTTATCTACGATTCCTTCAAGTGCTTTTACACATTCTCAGCTTAAAATACTGCTTTTAAACGACAATCAACTTGCAGAACTACCCAACGAAATTGGCAAATTGGCTGCCTTAGAATTCCTCTTTTTAGCCAACAACAAATTTACAAGCTTACCGCCCGAAATTGGCAATTTGACAAAACTCAAATCTTTGTCATTGCATGCCAATCAATTAGAAGAAGTTCCTAAAGAAATTGGGAATTTGGCGCAATTACAAGGACTCGATTTTTCTGCAAATCAGCTACAAGAAATTCCTAAAGAAATAGGACAACTCAACAAATTACAATTCTTAGATTTATCGTCCAATCAGCTTTTGGAATTGCCCAAAGAAATCTCGCAACTCACTAAATTACAGGTACTTGATTTGACCGAAAATCAGTTATCGACCTTACCCAAAACTTTGCCTCGACTTACAAAATTGTACTCCTTGTCTTTAGGCAAAAATAAATTTACTGCCCTTTCAAAAGAATTGGGGAAACTCGTTCAACTCCAATACCTTTCCCTACATTCCAATCAACTCACAACTTTATCTTCAGAGATTGCACAGCTCCAAAATTTACAGATTTTGAATTTGTTTGACAATGAATTTACTGCGTTTCCACAAGAAGTCTTTCGGCTCAAAAATTTGCAAGCCCTCTTTTTGCAATCAAATAAAATTTCTGCTGTTCCCAAAGAGATTACGCAGCTCAACAAATTACAAAATTTTTCTATGAGTGATAATTTGCTCACGACTTTGCCCAAAGAAATGAATCAACTCAAACGTCTTAAATACTTGTATTTGAGAGAAAACAAGTTTTCGGACATTGAAAAGATTAATATAGCAGACAATTTGTCGAAAGTGTATATTGTTTGGTAGAAAACTCCTAAAACATCTCCTTATGACCAGATTTTTTTCCCGTACCACACTTATCGTTCTTTTTATGTTGGGTGTTTTCCTTCAAGGACAAACAAGCACAGAAAACGTCAAATCTTTAGACACAGATAATGAACAAAGGTTTGTTGAACGCATGCAAGAACATTTAGAGGCAGTCTCCAATAAGGATTTAACTACTTTAAAAAGCACCTTATCGCCCGAAGGAGATATGCAATTGATTTTGCCCAATACAGAAATCCTGTATTCCGTCGAGAAATTTATGGAATACCATCAAGCATGGTTTCAAGATACAACGTGGACTTTTGAGACAAAGATATTGAGTACAGAGATTGGCGAAAAAGTCGGCATTGCCATTACAGAAATCATGTATCGAGAACCTGAAAGAAATGGAAAACCGTATTTCAATCATATGGTTGTCAGTTATGCCCTCAAAAAAATTGAGGGTCAATGGTATATTATCAAAGACCATGCGAGTTCTATTGAGAAAGCGGAGTAGGATTACATTTATTCCAAATAAACATGACACCTTTTTTGACGACTTTTATATTGTTAAGCTTGATTTTTTGGATCCAATCACATTTTTTTGGGTACCTGCCTCAATCAAGGCGCAAAATCTCTCTATACACTTTAGACTTGAGCAAACAATCCCTATTTTTTATTTCCCTTTATTTCACTATATTTGACAGCGAAACAAGCTATTCACCTCAAAATCATTTTATTATGACAGATCAAAATTCACCCGATAAGTTACACATAGGGCTTACGATTCTTTCTTTTATCATTCCCATCGTCGGCATCGTTATCTACTTTATGAATCGCAATTCCCTCCCCAATAAGGCTAAAACCGCAGGAATTGCAGCGATTGCAGGCGTTGTTTTGGGCGTCGTTTTCAATATATTGATGGGGGCTATGGGTTAAAATAATTTTAAAAATTTGGAGAGCAAGATACATGCTTCGTTGGGACGCATGCGCCTGCTATCCACTACTATAGCTTACAAGAACCTATCTATAAAGGTCAAGTAACCACAAAAACTACACAAACTACTTAAACCACAAAAACTAAAGTAAGCTATAACGCTACTATCAGGTCTATTTTGGATGGCTTGAACCTTTGCATAAAGAACATTAAAAACAACAATCACACAAAAACAAACCTTATGAAATTAGGAGCATTTTCTGTAAGCCTTAGTAGTGTCATACTGATGGAAATACTATATTAATTAAGTAAGGGAACGATTTTAGTGGGACGAAAGGAACGTAGCAATTATATTACTACCAATCCTTTACGATTTTTTTTAGGTGCGTTTTATTTTGTCTACCCACTTAACCAGCATGTTTAAACATACACATAAAATTACTGTTCAGACCTTCCCCAAATAGCCCCGATAGTAATGGAATCGTTTTGAGCAGGGCAAATATAAGCAAGGCAAACGATTGGAATGGATAGCGGGACTGTGTGTCACGACGAAGCACTGAACTGTTCGCTCCAAAAAAATAATATACAACTTAAAAAGTACTCAAAAGAAAATGGCATTACAAGAAGAAATTGAGCAACAGGGCAATGTGCTATTTAAATATAGAAGCTACCTTCCCATCCTCTTGCTGTTAGTCGGCTTCGTCGTGTATGGGTACGACCGACTGCACCAACAGCAAGGCATCGGCAACTTAATGCTTGTGGAAAATGTAGCGATTTTAGTGAGTTTGTTAGGCTTATTGATCCGAGTCATCACCGTCGGCTACACCCCACAAAATACGTCTGGCAGAAACACAAAAAGACAGGTCGCCGAAACGCTCAACACTGAAGGAATCTATGCGACCGTGCGCCATCCTTTGTATGTCGGGAATTTTTTTATGTATCTGGGCATCGCCATCCTAACCAATAATTTCTATTTTATTATTATTTTTATCCTTGTTTTTTGGCTGTATTATGAGCGAATTATGTTTGCGGAAGAACAGTTTTTAAGGCGAAAATTTGGGACAGTTTATACGGATTGGGCGGCCAAAACCAACGCTTTTATCCCCAATCTACAACACTGGAAACAAGCAAATTTGGCTTTTAGTTGGAAAAAAGTTGTCAAAAAAGAAAAAAATGGGTTGGTCGCCGTTTTTTTGGTATTCTTTCTCTTTCAAATCATCGGAAATTATGTAGAACAAGGCAGTTTTGTCCTCGAACACAATTGGCTTACCTATGCGACGCTGCTATCTGGTATTTTGTATCTGATTTTGAAATTCGTTAAAAAGCGAACGAATCTGTTGGACGAAACGGGACGGTAAAATATCGAATATCCCGTGGGAATCTTTTTTTAGTTTTGTGGGTTGTATAAAATGGAGAACAAAAGATTGTTAAAACAAATAAAAATCCTTATTTTTGATTGATAACGGCTAATTAAAAATATTTAAATACATAATTATCAATTAAATACAATTAACGTTATTTAAAAATACAACTCAACAAACAAAAACAAACAAGCATGAAACGTGAGAAATCAGCAGTTGAAATGGAGCAAGAACGACAACAACAGCGAGCCAATAAAAGAAAAAGAGAGGATAGAAAAGCCCTTATTTTTGGGCTATTAGCGATTCTTCTCGTTGCAGGTGGTTCTATATTTGCCTACCAAAAATATTTAAGTTGGAAAGACGGTGGTACGACTCCGACCACTACAGTAACCAATAACAATAATGCAATAAATAATAGCAGCAATACCGCAAATAATAGCAACAATACCGCTCAAAATACGGCAGGTAATGCCGCAAATAACAGTGGTAGTTCTTCTTCCTCTAACAGTACTTCTTCCATCGTCGAAAAACCATTTAACTACTCCCCTCCTGCCGTTCGCAATGGCAAAAAAGCGGGCATCATTGAAGTTGGAGCGAGCGGTTTCAACTCCTTTGCTATAAATACAAATGGAAAAGACTGGGAAATGGTCAAAAAACGATTCGATAAAAGTTTTGTGGCAGACGGATTGGCAAAAGGACAAAGAATTGAGCAAGTTTTGGGCGATTATATTTCGGTATTGACCGAACAAGATGGCGTGAGTGGTAGAAATATTCACTTCGTCGTTTCATCAGGCGCACAAAAAGAACCAGAAACACAGCCTATCATAAACGCACTAAAAAAACAAGGTTATTTTGTAAATACGGTAACTCCCCAACAAGAAGGACAATATGCTTTTAAATCTTTAGTTCCAGAGTCTTTTAGAAAAAACTCCTTTTCCGTAGATATTGGTAGTGGCAATACAAAAATTTCTTGGATGGACGATAAAGGAAAAATTCAGGCAGTAGAAACAGTTGGAGCTAAATATTATCAAAAAGATATTGATGATAAAGCAGCTTACAAACAAGCTCTAAATGCTGCTGCTAAAGTTCCGACCAATCGCTTAAAAAACTGTTTTATCATCGGAGGATTTCCATATAGTTTGACACAACAACATTCGACAAAATCACGCTATACGTCTTTAGTCGCTCCAGATAAATATAAATTGGAAGGCGCAAAAAGTAAAAGTGGTGGAAACATTTATAAAGCCATTCGAGCAGCGACAGATTGCCAAGAATTTATTTTTGATGCGGATGCGAATTTTTCGATTGGTTTGTTGAATGAGATTATTGGTAAGAAGAAGTAGTCGTTTTAGTGACGGGTGACGGGTGACGGGTGAGAAAATACGTAAATGTAAAATATAAACGGCAGGGCTTTTGGCTTTGTCGTTTTTTTTTGTGAGATAGATCAATAAAAGTCTTCAACAAAAAGCAACTCTTTCAATGCTCTCACTGTTATCACCTTAACTTAACACTCAACACCTTTTTAATATTAAATCCCATCTTATGAAGCAGATCTATCTACTGTTAACGGTTTTTTTATGCCCCATTTTTCTTTTTGCCAATGGCGTTGGTATTATTGATGGAACGAATGAAACCTATTTAGAATCACAATCTTCGGGTGTTCAAGTTTCCATAGAGAACCAAGTTGCTGTTGTGACAACGATTCAGACCTTTTACAATACGCAAGATACCAGTGTGGTTGTCAAATATGGCTTTCCCTTGTATGGCAAAATAGTTTAGGTCGTTTTTTTGTTTTAAGTCGTTGCCGTTCTTACGTGATTTATAGTTGTTCTTTTGCCATAAGAATGGATAGCAGGACTAAACGTAATGACGAAGCACCAGACAGTTTGCTCCAAAAAAAACAAAGCATCTTTCCCAAAAATGTTATACTTTTAAAGAAAAAATATACTTTATGAAATTAATCACCCCCACCATTCAATACAAAACACAATATTTAGACATGTTGGCAGACTGGGAAAGAACTGGTGAAAAAGTCGTCCCTTTTGTGTTGCGATATGATACAAATGATTTTGATGCATTTGTCGATAAACTTCTTGGATTTCAGACGGTAGCAGAAGAAAGTTTTGTCTGTCACTCTACTTTTTGGTTGGTGAATGAAGACGATATAATTGTTGGAGTTTCTAACCTTCGGCACGAACTCAATGATAAATTATTGGCTGGTGGTGGACACATTGGTTTTGGCATTCGTCCATCATATCGAAAGCGTGGATATGCTACGAAAATTTTGGAATTGTCGCTGATAGAAGCGCAAAAACGAGACATCGAAAAAGCATTACTCACTTGTGACAAAATCAATATTGCTTCTAAAAAAACAATCCTTAAAAATAATGGCGTTTTTGGGGAAGAAACTCTTTATAAAGGAATGCTGGTTCTAAAATATTGGATTGATACAAAAACTAAACACTTATGAAATATTGCATTTATGTCACACAATAGATTCTTGGTGTTCTTCCCAATCTTGCAACTACTTCAACTCTCTTGACATTGGGCGAGTGCATCGCTACGCTTCCTTTTCCAATCACGGCTTTAGAACAGTGAAGAAAAATAGCCTTGTTATCCCCTATCTTATAATTTCTCCAAAAAAAAATTAAAGTATGGGAACTTAAAAGAAACTTATAGGGTTTATACTCACAGAACTGCGAAACAAAGCAGTCAAAACAAAATTAAAAATCAATAAAATAAATTTGAAAATGAAAATGTCATTCCATACAATTATCGCTGTAGTCATTACGGATATAGATATTGTGGATATTGATTGTATCAATAACAGGGAGACTCTTATGTAATTTTCAGTAAAACAAAATCATAAAAAAGCCTCTCTGTAGAACAACAGGGGGGCTTTTTTTTTATGCACGGTTCATTCGTCTAGTCAGGTTAAGATACGGCACTGTCTATGCTGTGACACGGGTTCGAATCCCGTATGAACCGCTTTTTTTTGGTGATGGCTGGTGACGAGTGACAGGTGACTAATCAGTTCATTATCAAACCTTTACAATAATTCCACAAACAAAAAAATGGTGCGGCTATTACTGTTATTCATCGCTTTAATTTTGCCTAAATCTATAAGGAGAGAATGTTTTATCTTTCATCGTAACGGAAAGTCCCGCTATCCGCTAATATGGCTAAAGAACAACCTACTTATCAAAGTTCAGAACTACTTAAATAATAAAAACCACTTAAACCAAAAGAAGCCATTCCGCTACTATCGGGTCTATCTTTCACGGACACAATCCCTGCCAAATCAGACCAAAACCAACCTCTTTACCTACAAACGAATAGCGATTTCTATCCTTACATTAATTTATACATCAACCGTTTCTTCAGAACAAAATAACTTTACATCAAAGTTTATTATTGATATTTTTTTCATATATTTGGCATAGCTATTGTGTTATACTTTGATAGATAGCTGTAAATCACGATATAAAACCGAAATACCCTTGAAAAACCCTCAATACTTCTTCCTTTTAGGAGGATATGACTTAGAAATGCTTGAAATCAAGAAAATTCTTGATTCAAAGGGCGAGCTATATCTAGACAAAAACTTACAATGGGGCGCAAAATTAAGCCATTACCAAGATGATTTAGACCGTACAGATATACAATATGTCGGAATAGAACTCATAGAAGACATCGTACCTCCCAAAAACTATCTCGCCATAGACCACCACAACGAACGAAGCCACGAACCCGCCAGTATCGAGCAACTCGCCAAGCTGTTAAATATCCAACTCAACCGCTACCAACAATTAGTCGCTGCGAACGACAAAGGCTATATCCCTGCAATGCAAGAAATGGGCGCAACTGATATAGAAATCCAACAGGTCAGACGAGCCGACAGACACGCACAAGGCGTTACACCAGAAATGGAAATACAAGCAAAAAAGGATTTAGGGAACAGAAAAGCTAAAAAGGGTGTTATATTAATAAAGACACAACTTACCAAGTTTTCGCCTATCGTCGATAGAATAAACGCTAAGAGACTACTTGTCTATAATGAAGAAACTCTTTGTTATTATGGACAACATGCCCAAGATTTGTCTAAACTCTACCCTGATTTAATAAAAGAACAAAAATCGTATTCAGGTGGTGGCAAAGATGGATTTTGGGGCATTGCATCGGGCTTTTTCAATTCGACAGAGATAGATGATTTGGTTAAGAAAATTGTTCAATTTGTTAACGGTAAAATTTAAATTGTATGAGTCCCCCTACACCACATAGTTATCATATTTTTTTGTTTCCTTTTCGATGGCATAAAGAGAAATGTGAAAAAATTCCATCTAATAAAGAAATGAGAGAATTTGAAGATAATTTGAAATCAATAGGATGGAAACCTTCGAATTACACTAAATTTAAATCATCACAGGATTATAACGAATATCAATATTTTTATCCTTTTGTAAGAGATGTTCTTTATGACTTTGGGGATGATAACGAACATCTTATTAGACATTTAACATATGATGTTGGATATTTCTCTAAATATCTCATTTTTCTTAATCCTAAGTTGATAGAGAAAAATAACTCCTTGAAAAAAAAATATTCATTAGATATAGATTCTATAGATATAAATTTATATTCAACAGGTGTAGGTATTCTATCTTTTCATCTTAGTAATAACTATAAAGAAAATGATAAACAAGATATTCTAGCAATTAATCAATTTGGACGACGAATTTACCCACCTTTTTTGGGAGAAAATGGTATTAAATCAACCAAAGAAGCAGAATTAGCAGAAAACATAGATATTTATATTAATGGAAAAGTATGGGTTAAAGGTAATATTTTAGAAATCTATGCTACTCATAACACAGCAAGTCAAATTATAAATAAAGAATGTGTTATATCTAAAAACATCACCAAATTTTTAATATCAGATAATTATAAATTCAAGATTTCACCCTTGTTAGATGACAGAATGTATGTAATTTCTTGGATAGGAGCCAAAGATAATTTGATGGCAAGTTTGACCAAGCCTAATGATAATTATTATAGCTTTATAGAAGATAACTTTTGGAGTAAATATGTATTTGTTGATGTTAATGAACAGACTATCTGGAATCAAAAAATGAGGAAACAAATGCTTGAAAAACAAACTTATGCAAGATGGGTTGAGTATAAGTTTACAAATCCAAAGGACTCAAAATCATCACCATCACCAACTTTATATGGTATATCAAGATATTCTTTTGTTGCTTTATCAAGTAAAGATTGTACTTTTCCTTTAATTCATACACGAACCATGTATTACAAAATGGTTGAATTGTGTTTAGTACAAAGAGCAAGTGTAATGAATTTTAGTTGGGTTATTTCTGATATTTCAAAAGAACTTAACGAAAAAAAAGACTTTAATAGAACAGATATAAAAAACAAAATAGAACATCTTTATCGAAATTATATCCGATTTATCAATAAAATGTATTTTCGAGAAGTTACAGCACAAGAACAAGGTATAGAGTTGTATGATATGTTTCAAGATATTATGAAAATAGAGGGACAAGTTAAAGATTTAGATAATGAGATAAATGAATTACATCAGTTTGGGACAATGATTGTTCAGGAAAATCAGGCTAATGAAACAATGAGTTTGACAAAAGTTGCAACCTTTTTCCTTCCTGCTGGACTAATTGTTGCTCTTCTTGCACTTCCCAAGATAGAAACATGGAAACTATGGAAATGGGACTGCAACTTAGTAAAACCTTTTTTTGTAGCATTAGCCTTTATATTAATTGCTTCTATGGCATTTTACTGGTTAATACGATTAGTATTTTTTTGTTGTAAAAAATTAAATAATATAATAAACAGATTAAAAAATGACCAATAACCCATTCTTACTTGAGTTAAAACTCAAACAACATACACCCATTATTCACTTTCAAAGTGACCAAGAAGGCGCAACACTTCGTGCAACAGAAGTCAAACCTAAATTAGACCGATTTCTAATTGAACATCATTTTGGTGGCTATCAGAAATTTGATGAATACAGCTCTTTTCTTATAGGAAAGACACAAAAAGATATTGATCAAATTAAATCAGAAATAGACAAACTACCTAATGATGGTGAAAAAATCAATTATCTTAAAAAGCAAAAATTGGCTTTGGATTATAAAATATCTATTTGGTCTCCATCATCTGAAAAATGGATGATTTTCAGCAATCTTGCCACCAAAAAGAAAAAAAATGGAACAGTAATTCGCAACAACAAAAATTACATATTACAACATACTGATTGTACTAAAATACTTTTCAAATCTCCTTTTTTTGCTAACAATCAATATTTTGACAAAAGAGATGAACCTAAATTTGAGTGGGAGAAAATGAAATATGGGCTTTATTCTAATGATTTAATCAATATGAAATTTAAATTTAGTTCTACCATTTTAAAAAAACATATTAAACAAAATATTGAAGATTTTTTTATTAAAGAAAATTTTGGCTGCCGACAGAATAAAGGTTTTGGTAGTTTTACAATTCAAGAAATAAATAAAGAGTTAATCAATATAAATAAAAATTATTTTGAAAAAAAGTTAAAAAAATATAATTACATAGTACTTAAACTAACAAGATATGGAAAGAATATACAGGAAATATTTAAAGAAATAGTTAATATTTATCAAAATATTAAAAGTATTCCAGGACAAAATGATTCTTTTCTTAAAGAGTTTGTATCAGAAAGTACAATAGATAGTAAAAACATTACTTGGGAAAAAGTAGCAATAAAACGTCAGATGTATAATAATTCTAGAACTAAATACATGAATGCTAAAGAAAATGAGAGATATGTAAGGGTTTTGTTAGGAATGGCAGGACATTATGAATATCAACAAAAAGATATTCCGATTAACAAAATAAATATTAAAGAAGAATCAGGGCAAATAGAACGTTTTAAATCTCCTATTACTTTTAAAGTTTTCAAAGGGCATATTTATATTACAGGTAATAGTGTAGCAAAACAAATTTTTGATAAAATGTTTTTATTTGAAGCAGAACCAAAAAGACCAATATTAAAAATAAAGTCTCCCCCTAATGATGTCTTTGATTTGCCTTCATTTTTAGCTGACTTTGCAAATGAATATCAAGATTCCGTAACAAACATAAGTGAAGAAGATTATGAATCATAAATACATCGCCCTAACCATAGGTCCTATCATAGACAGCCTACTAACCGCACGAAAAACCCGTGAACTATGGGCTGCAAGCTATACTTTCTCTTACTTAATGAGAGAAATCACAGAAGTATTGGAAAAGGAGGGAACAATCATTTTACCGTCTACTGATAAAATTGGTGATAAAAATAAGCATGGCGCAGGTTTGTATCCAGATCGCATTATTTTACAGACAGAAAAATCGCTTGATGATATAAAGCATATTGTCAAAGAAACAATAGCAGCATTTATTACAAAAGTCACAAAACACATAGAGAAAAAAGCATATCCTAAAAATGAAGAAAAGATAAAAATGCCTAATTCATTTATTAATAAAGGAATAGAAAATTATTTCTTGCAATTTTTCAAATTATATGCAGTAGAAAAAACATTTAATTTAGCTAAAGACAAAGATAAGAACATTATTTTCAAGATGTATTCATTATTAGATACCTTAGAATTACAAGATCGGATTATGCCTACTGAAGCTATTGTAGATGAAAATAGAAATAGCCCATACTTTCAATCGTCACCTAAACGAATTTTTTGGAACAAAGTAAACCGTAGTTTTTTATTTACAGATGGTTTTGTAGAAAAAAAACGCTTTGATTCACTTCCTGAAATTGCGACAAGAGAATTAAGAAATATAGATGAAACACATTATGATAGAATAGTTGGAGAAGAAATTGAACAATATCAAGGAGGAGATGAAACAGCTAAGAAGGAGGATCAAGCCGAGTCTAAATTTGTGGCGGAGATAAAAAAACAATTTGCTGAAAAATTTAAAGCACGTCATAAATATGTTGCCATTGTTCATGCAGATGGAGATAATGTTAGTAAAATCATAGGTACGGTTGGAAAGCTAAGTGAAAATCTTAATGGTGATACAAATAAGGGGATTCTTAAATTTAGTAAAGTCCTTTTAGATTATGCACGAGAATCAACAGAAAAAATTGTAGACTTTGGTGGCGCACCTGTTTATATGGGTGGAGATGATATGCTATTTTTTGCACCTCTTACAGATAATAAATCTGATAAATTAAAAACCATTCTTGATTTAGCAAAAGATTTAGATGATTTATTTGTGAATTACTTCACTCCTTATATTGATGAGATTAAGACGAAAAATAAACACTTACAAAAGGAAGGAAAAAAAGAAATTCCTATCCCTTCTATGTCTTATGGAATTGCCATTACCTACTACAAATATCCTTTATATGAAGCACGTAATCAGTCTTTTGGATTAATGGAACATGTAAAAAACAATGTAAAAGAAAAAAATGCTATTAATGTAACCTTATTAAAGCACTCAGGACAAAATTTGTCTTTTTTGCTTAAAAAGAAACAAGGGGAAGTATATCGTTTAGCAAATGAATTAATCAATAAAAAAATAGATGATAGTGATTTTCTAAATAGCTTTACTTATAAGCTAAGTACCTTTCAAACGATTTTAGCAAATATTGCTCATGACAAAAATCGTTTAGAACACTTTTTTAAAAATTACTTTAATGAAAATTATGAGCAAAATCAGGCTTTTTTTAAAAAATTAGCAGACTTGATTTTAGAGATGTCTAAAGAATCTAAAAAGACAAATCAAAAAGAACTGGAACAAGAATACTTTGAATTATTGTACGGAATTCTAAGATTCATTCATTTTGTCCGTGCGGATGATAAAGATTTTTAATTATGGCATATTATCAAATAAATTTAAAACCTACTGGACCGTTTTTCTTTGCTACAGAATTAAAAGCAGAACTAGGCAATCGACAAAATTACTATCAAAAATCAAGATTATTTCCTCAACAAACAACTTTATTAGGTGTATTAAGGTATCAACTATTGTTAAAGAATGGATATATGCCTATTGATAGTGGAAATAAAAATGATGTAGCAAAACTTATTGGAAAGCAAAGCTTTCATTATAATAATGGAAAAAATATTGGTGACTTTGGAGTAATCAAACAACTTTCACCTATTTTTTTGAATAATAATAATGGTTTTTGGAGTATTAGAGATAAAGAGTTTATTCAGAAGCCTTGTACAAAATGTGGAAAAAAGATTACTTCTTCTTTACAATTAAAAGAGTTTGAAATAGAAGAAAGTTATTCTTATAATCTATTACAAAAAACTGCAAAAAGATTAGATAAACATTATTTGATTAAAGATGAAGATAAGGATTCCTATAATCCTAAATACCCTTTTTCTAACTTTTTATACGATTTTAGTAAGAATATCTGGCTTGAAAAAGACTCCCAAAAAGTAGATTTAAATAAGATTACATTGGGGTATGAACAAGTTGGAATCCATAAAAGAAGTGGAAATGCTCAAGGAGAAAGGGGATATTATAAAATGGACTACAAGGTTCTACATAATAGAGAAGAAATTAAAAGGAATGAAGCCATAAAGCGTCCTAATGATAATCAAAAATTCTTTAAAGTTCAACTAAAAGACAAATGGTATTTCACCTACTTTGTAGAAATGGAAGATGGGTCTTTAGATAATTTAGAAGAAGAACGTTATGTAGTTATGGGTAAAGAACAATCTGTTTTTAAGATGTCAATTATAAAATCTGAAAATAATGTACCTTTTATTTTTGAAAAAAAAGATACAAAACTTACTGATAAACATAACAACAAACTAATATTTGTTAGTGATACTTTTATTGAATCAGAATCACATCTTTATGACAATTGTACTTTTGCCAACATTGAGTTACAACGTTTGCGATTTATGCAAACACAAGTAAGTGAAAATAAAAAACACTATTATGGAAGACCCAGTAAGAGTAAAGGATTCAACCTAATCAAAAGAGGTTCTGTTGTTTATGGCACTAAATCTCAAATAAATAACCTTATGGTTTGTTTAGATAATATGCAAGAATTCAAACAAATTGGCTACAACTATTATATAACTCAATCATCAATCTAATTCACCAATACTATAAAATCAAAAAACATGTCACATCCAAACTTTAAATATAAACCATTGTTATTTAGCATTACGGCTAAAAGCAATTTACATGTAGGGAGTGGGGGCGAAAATTACGGTATCATTGATAATATGATACAAAGAGACCCCGCCACTAATATACCTTGTATTAATGCTTCCAGTATCAAAGGAGCTTTAAGAGATTTCTTTTCACACTATATAACAGAACATTCTGAGATGGAAAAAACAGAATATTCTAAGATGGAACGTTTCATCTTCGGTAATCCAAAAAAAGAAGAAGATAAAGATCCTGCAAAACAAGAATATTCAGAAGGAAATTATAAATTCTTACAAGGAGACTTAGCAAGCATTCCTGTTCCACAAGAAGATGTTTTATTTAAGCTAAAAACATCACAAGGGTTAATTAATCACTGCGCTCAAAATTTAGATTTTTTACAACTAAATCTAAAAACTCCACCAAATGGTGAAATCTTTGGCAATGGATGTAAGACCATAGATGATACAGAATTTATTGAACTAATAAGTGATTACAAATTACCTGTCATTGCTCGCAATAAGTTGATAGATGGAAAAAGCGACAATCTTTGGTATGAACAAGTTTTACCTCGTGAAACAAGGTTGTATTTTGTAGTATTGTATCCAGATTATACAGACAACACAGAGCAAAAACAATACTTGGAAATTTTTATTGAATTGATTGAAAAATATCCTGTTCAAATTGGTGCAAATGCCAGTGTTGGATATGGCTATTGTGAAATAAAATGCTTAAATAACTCACTAAAAACAACAGATAATGAAGCCAACTAATCAACAAATTTTAGATGCTCTTACCTATCTGAATAGTGATAATAGTAAGAATATTGTTAAAAAGAAGAAAGATAAAGACGGTAATGAGACTGATGAACGATATATCCCTAATGCTTATAATGGTTACATTGCAGCTTTAGGTGGAACAATGGTACAAATGGGATTATTGCCTACTGTAATGGTGTACCACAACCACAACAAGGGCAATACACAACGTAAACATATTACAGACGCATTGTTTGCACTGTATAAGATAGGTAAAGATGGTATAGCAGAAAACAACTTCTTTGATTATTTGACAAATAATTGGGATGAAAATATGATGAAAACATGGCGCAAAGAAATTATGCAAATTGCGATTGCACTTAAAATGGGTATACGATCTTTTGAATTAATTGACGAAAACAATAACGATGACTAAATATACAGAATCTTCTAATTATCTTGAAGATAAAAATCAAAAAAATACAGGGGAATTATACTATAGAAAATATTATCCAAATCAAGATATTATTGATAATACATTTGCCTCTATTCCACAAGTAAATAGAGATATTCAACAGATAGAGATAAGGAAAATTCCTAAGCTCCAAGAACAAGATAACATAGAACAAAAAATCACTTTTGCTACAACTTATCCTGGATTAATCGTTGGTTCTGGTTATCTACATGAAGCAAAATCAGAGATAGAAAAATACAAGGAAAATGCTTTCAAAATAGGTTTTTACTTTGATTATACTACAGGTATGCCCGTTATTTCAGGTTCGTCTGTAAAGGGTGTGATTAGAAGTATGTTTCCTAATCAATCAAAAGATGAAAAGACACAAGCCGATAAAGACGCATTACTACGCTACTTTTTAAAAGAACTTGAAGAAAATTGCAAGAATCTTAATCCTGAAATGGTAGATTTTGCTGACGAAGTAGATATTAAAGCTCTTGAAAATGAAATTTTTGAGGGTATTTTACCAGATGGTAAACGTTTAAGTAATTACAAACGAGATACATTTTTAGATGCGGTTCCTATCGGTACACTTCAAAGTAATAGCGTTTTATTTGGTGAAGATTATATAACACCACATAGAGATGAGGAAAACCCTGCCATGAGTCCTTTTAAAAATCCCAATCCTATTAAGTTTTTAAAAGTAATGCCTGGTATTGTTTATGAGTTTCGATTTATGCTTCAAAAAAGTAACGTCTGTGAGCCATTAACACCACAACTTAAAATTGAATTGTTCAAAAAGATATTGCTTTGGAATGGTATTGGAGCTAAAACCAATGTAGGTTACGGACAATTCGAAGATTTATTTCCTACTGTTACTAATAATGGAAGAGATGCTGATAATGCCAATATACAACAAGGTCAAGCTCAAGGTTCATCTTTAGAGAAACAAAAACAGGATAAGATAGAAGCCAATAAGGATAAGCTCAAATACAATATGAAAGTAATGCTTAGTAAAAATTCTAAGGTTCAAGGAATCATTTCTAATATCAATATGGAACAAAAACAAATTGATATTGAATTATTTCTAAAAAACGAGCCTGATGCTGCCTTTGCACGAGTACAATTTCAAGGAGCAAAACAAAAGGATATAAAAAAGTATGCCCTTTTAGATTTTGTTGAAATAGTGCTTTCTTCTTCTTGGAATAAAAATGCTACACATCAAAATGCAAAAAACATCAAAAAAATACAGATTGAATAAGGTAAATAACTCTTAAAATAGACCTGATAGAAGTGGGTATAGTGGCGTTAGTTTGGGCTAGTAGATTGGCAGCCACTATAAGAACGGATAGCAGGGAGACACGTACCGACGAAGCACCTAACCATTCTCTCCAAAAAACAAAAAAAACCAACAAAAAAAATGAAAACCCTAAAACACCTAACCCTCACCCTCGACATCCCCCTCCTCCCCCATCAAATCAAAAAATTCAGAGGCGCCATCATCGAAAAAATCGGACGAGAACACCACCTCTTCCACAACCACCAAGACGACGGCAAGTATCACTACCGTTACCCACTCATCCAATACAAAAGCCAACGACGCAAAGCGGGAATGGTCGGTCTTGGTAAAGGCGCAGAAGCCCTATATTACCTCCTCACCGCAGGCATCAGCCACCTCAAAATAGATGGACGAGAATACCCTTTTCAATTGGCGCATTTACAACAAAAAGACCTCTTGCTCCAAACAGTATCCTATCCCAAAACCTATCGACTTTACAACTATATAGGACTAAATTCAAATAACTATGAGCAATGGCAACAAACGAAACGGTATGAGGATAAAATGACGATTTTGCGAAAAGCCCTCACCGCCCACATCCTATCCTTTGCCGCAGGCGTGGGTTGGGACATCAAAGAACGCTTTGAAGTCAATATCGAAAACATCAACCAAACCAAAAAAATCGTCTACAAAGACACAGAACTTATGGCGTTCGATATTGATTTCAATGTCCCCTTATTTCTACCCAAACACATCGGATTGGGCAAATCCGTCTCTATGGGTTTTGGCAAACTACTCCCACTGATGAAAAAAGATAAAGGACCAGTGACTGGTGATAAGGGACGAAGGACTGGTGACAAGAAACAAATAATTATGAGTGACGAAGAACAGGTGACAAGGGACGAAGGATAATATCACTCGCCACCCGTCACCAAAAATAGTTCATTGACATATTGGTAAATTTATTTTTAAGGATTTTTTATATTTCCTTAAAAAGTCGTTATAGATTAATTTAATTATTCATAAACAGACGATGCCACGACCAAAGCCTAAACGCCAAAGTCAAGTGATTGTCTTACCTATCGTCCATTTGAACGAGGAGAGGCTTTTGCCTCATGCATGAACCGAAATATCGGTATTTTTATACATTTGCATCTTTGGCGTTTTTTTATTAACTTGAAACATATAACAACTAAACCAAAAATTATGTTATATACTTCCTACAAAAAAACCCACCGAAAAGCAAAAAGGTTTTGCCATTTAAACCATCTTCAAGACCTTGAAGCATTGTTACAATGTGAAGCCTACAAACTTTTACTTCTGGGGCAAAGTCCGCCCTATTCCTACTTCTCTATTCCCAAAAAGAATGGAAAAATGCGCTCTATTGAAGCTCCCCAAGAACCCCTTATGGGCATCCAACGGAAACTCAATACTTTTTTACAAAGCGTGTATTATTTTCATAAAACCAACGCTGCCTACGGCTTTTTACTAAATCTCAAAAAAGATCCTGCTCCACGCCATATTATTAGCAATGCCCAACGCCATATTGGACAAAACTATCTGCTTAATGTCGATATGAAAGACTTTTTTCACCAAGTTACTTGGCAAAAAGTACATCATATTTTTGCCCAAGCACCTTTTAATTTTGACCACAAATTAGCGATGCTCTTGGCGCATCTCACGACCAATAATGGGCGGTTGCCGATGGGTGCACCGACTTCGCCTGTCTTGTCTAATTTTGCCACTCGGTTTTTAGACCAAGAACTTTTGGCATATGCCCTACGCCATCACTTCACCTATACCCGTTATGCCGATGATTTGAGTTTTTCGCACAAAGACCCAATTACGACACAGCACTATCAAGCTATAAATGAAATAATACAAAGCCATGCTTTTGAACTCAATCCCCAAAAAGTGAAGTTTTATGGCAAAAAATCGCCTAAAATTGTGACAGGCTTACACGTCAGTGATACCATAGAAGTCGCTGCAGAATATCTTTTGGATTTAGACAAAAACACCCAAAAGTTAGCAACTATTATGGAAATCAAATACGCCACAGGTACACCTACCTACGAAGCCTGGTTAGAGAAATTCATCCAACACATAGAAGGCAAAATCAACTTTTTGAGTATGGTTTATGGCAATTACCATCCACACTACATCAAAGCCGTCAATCAATACCACAATGCCATAGAAGAACCCGATGATTTAGAAATCATGCAAGATTGGTTAGATTTCCCTTATCATATTTGACATTTTTATAAGGAGAGAACGGTTTATCTTTCATCGCCACAGAAAGGCCCGCTATCCGCTACTATAGCCTATTAAGTGCATATGTATTAAGATAAAGTAACCACAAAAACTACTTAAACCACAAAAACTAAAGAAGGCTATAACGCTACTATCGGGTCTATTTTTCATGGACATAACAGAGATATTCTGTTATTAAAACCCACAAACAATATGCAACTCGTTATCAACACAAAAAACACCACCATTAGAACCAAAAGCGGACGTTTTTTTGTCTTTATGGACGAAAAAGAACGCACCATTAGTCCAAGTAAACTAAGCAGCATCGCCATTATGCAAAGTAGCTGTACCATCACCGCAAGTGCTGTTTTATTGGCAGTAGAAAATCAAATCCCAATACTATTTTTTACGGTACATGGACGACTCAAAGGACGCTTATGGAGTCCACATTTTGGCTCTATTGCCACCCTAAGACGCAAACAAATCATCTTTGCAGAACGATCCGAAGCTACTCAATGGATTATCAAGACATTTCATTTAAAAACAGATATTCAACGGCAAACACTACATTGGTTAGCAAATAAAAAGCCTGTATTTAAAAATAAAATTGAGAAAAGTATTCATAAAACAAACTTGCAATTAGAAAAATTTGAACTGTACAATAAAACAACCATTCAAGAATGTAGAAATAACTTACAAGGTATCGAAGGAAACATCGCCAAAATATATTGGCAAACCTTAAAAATGCTTGTTCCTGATGCTTGGAAATTTGAAAACCGTAACAGAAGACCTGCCCAAGACTCTTTTAATGCTGCTATCAATTATCTTTATGGAATGCTTTATCCAAGAGTAGAAGGAGCTTTAATTGCAGCAGGATTGGATGCACATTTGGGATTTTTACATGCAGATCAATACAACAAACCAACCCTCTCTTTTGATACGATTGAGCCCTTTCGCCCGTGGACAGACCGCCTTGTCTTAGAGTTGATTCTAACCAAAAGACTACAAGCTCAACACTTTGAAAAAAAAGTAGAAGGTACATGGCTCAATAGTAAAGGGAAACAACTCATTATTCCTGCTTTCAAAAAATGGATGAAAGAAAAAGTTTTTTTTGAACATAAAAAAGGTACTCGTTTTAACCACATTCACAATTTTGCAGTACAATTGGCAAAAGAAATAGACAAAACCATTGACTAATGGCACAAATATTATTTTACGATATAGAAGCTGATAACCTAAGAAGCAAAATAGCCGATAAAATACTGCGTATAGGATTTGAACGCATACAATATTCCGTTTTTGTTGGATTATTAGACAGAAAAAGACTAACTTTACTAATGGAGGAGTTGAATAGGTTGATAGATACCCAAAAATATCCCAATGACAAATTATATGTCATAGAAGTTCCTGTTGAACGCATACAAAAGATGAAAATGCTTGGA
>ENA-ORXM01002594-ORXM01002594.1-marine-metagenome-genome-assembly--contig:-NODE-2594-length-20417-cov-3.687168_pt1 | contig 20417 bp, 18 predicted proteins | sample MGYA00237867_ERZ511480 | MGnify/ENA primary metagenome ERZ511480 (study PRJEB26309, sample SAMN06266103) | marine metagenome | isolation source: Algal blade | place: United Kingdom:Sidmouth, United...
GATGAACACTCATATAACTTCCTTAAAAAATCAAAACTTACGGGGTGAGAAGTAATTATATCTAATGTTTGAGATGTAGGTAGTGTGTATCAATGTCCAAGATTTAATGAGCCTATGACATTATGAAATAACATTATTATGTGTAATTGAAATTATAATGTATTGATCTATTTATTATTTAGTTCTTATTATGGTCAATATATGTTAAGTTGAATTACATCAGGTAGTGCTCAGTTAAAATTTAATAAAACAGATTTTAGAAATCTAAATGTAATTATACCTCCAGAAAGTTATTTAATTAAGTTAGAAAAAGAATTAACCAACTATACTGATAAAATTGAAAGTAATAATCAACAGATACAATCACTCTCAAAAACTCGTGATGCTTTCTTGCCGAAGCTGATGAGTGGAAAAGTGAGGGTGAGGTTTTAGATTTAAAAAAATTATGGAGAATACACCAATTATTACTGACCGAATAACTGCAATTGCTACCTGAATTGGAGCGACATGAACTACAATAGCAGCGGTGTTTGCTGTTGTTATTTATATGTTGAACAAGAAAAAGGATCAGCAAAAATATTGGAACAATAACTTACCTGTTATAACAGTATGATCTCCATGTGATGTAAGTCAAGTAGCATGCAATATAGATATTACAAAAAATGAGAATAATAACCCAAACTGATCGGCTTATTTTCAAGTATGAAACTTTTCTAAAACTACAGCATGGGATCTTAAAATACTTATATCAGACATAGAAGGATGATGATGAAAGAATGACCGTGAACTATACATGCAAGAAGTACCAGTTACAATTTTGGTTGACGAAAATTGATTTTACATATGAAAATATATTTACTCAAATTATCATATAGATCCCAAAACTAGGAAAATGTCTCTTACTCCTTTTCAAATCTGTGAATTTTTGAAAGACTGTAAATCAGATGAAAGACAACCTTGCAATAAAGAAGTTTATATTATGTGCAATTATTTTTCTTCACCAGATAATAATGTATGAGTAGAAATTCAGAGCAAATTTAAAGCATTGATATCATGTGATAAAAATGAATGAACAAAAATATTATCTGTAATAAGGCTAGATTATACCGCTAATTTTCCAGATTCTGATTTAACCCTTCGCAGTCTATTTAATAGTATTGTTGCTTTTTTCAAAAATAATTAAAAATAATAATTTTATTTTATAGTTGATAGTATATGAAAATTCTTGTTGCTTGACCTTGAACTTGAAAAACTACAAAGATTAAAACCATGCTAAAAGAAAGATGATGATGAACTGATTTCCTTATATTGTCATTCACAAATGCAACCGTTTCTGATTTAATTGATAGTTTGAAAGATGTGTGAGTTTCTGAAAAATCATGCATGACATTACATAAGTTTGCAATGAAGTATAATCATGACCAAAGTCGTCATGTTTTGATTCCAGAAGAAAGCAAACTATTACAAAAAATCTCTAAGAAACTAGAGCTTGATTTTGACACTTTCACAGACTTGCTTTCGGCAACTACATTTGGTCAAATGATTTCTAGGTTTGTTGAATTTGCAAAAGTTAATCCTGAATATTTGAAAGAAAAATTATCATCTTTTAATTGATTAATCATAGATGAATATCAGGATTTTAACAAAGAAGAACAAGCTCTTATTGAACAACTAACCGAATATATTGATGATGTATACATACTGTGAGATGACGATCAGTGTATATATAATTTCAAAAATGCTACATGAGACAAGATTATAGAGTTACATAAAAATAAACAAATTGAGAATCTCCAGCATGAACATATATGTTATCGCTGTCCAGATAAGATTGTTGATGCAGCAAGTAACTTAATATGAAAAAATACTAATAGGGTTGATAAGGAATGGCACAAATCTGATAAAGAATGAGATTTGTATTATTCTCAAATCTCTGACTTAGAAACTCTTAGTGATAACATATCAGATTTAATTCAAGATCATTACTATGATAAGGATGTTTTAATATTATCTCCCACTCAATTTATAACTGAATGATTGTGTAATTCTCTTGAAGAGAAATGAATTATATTTTCTAATTATCGAAATACAAAAATACCAAAAGAATTATTAGAAAAAGTTTGGCTCATTAGATGATTTTTCTCCGAATATAAATACTTAAATCTAGTTTTATCAAGTTATAAATTATTAAGTAATCGTAAGAAATTTTATTCAACAATATCAAATCATTACAATGAATGAATAAATGAAGAACAAATAATCAAATTAATTGTAAATAAAATCCCTGAATCCTTAAAAAGTGAAACATTGAATTTCAATGAGGTTATCGCTGATGAATACTTCAATGAAATTAGTGATTTATACAATGATGCAAAGTGAGATGATGAGCTAGAAAAACTCAGCAACATTTTTGAGAGTGTTTGAAAAGTAGATGATTCAAGCATAAGAGTTATGTCTATACATAAATCTAAGTGATTATGAGCTGATTATGTATTCATACTTTGATTAACAGAGTGAATTTTGCCAAGAGAGAAATCCTCTAATCAATCTATAGAAGATCAAAGAAGACTATTGTTTGTATGAATGACTCGTGCTAAAAAAGAGCTTCACTTATATTCTGTGCTGTCTATAGAATGAAGATTTGCAAATATTGTTAATAAAGATGCTTATATTTATTCTCCTAGAAAGAAGTTATGGAATTGAAAAGCATCGACATTTATCTCTGAACTTGAATTAGATGAGTAATAACCTCAACGAAAACACCATCGAACAAATATTCATAGATCAGCTGGTAGCACAGCATGGTTATGTATATCACTACTGACCTGATGTCGCACCATACTCTGAGAATCCACTCAGAGAATCATTTGATGAAGTGGTACTCAAGCAGTACTTTGCTGATGCCCTCAGGAAACTCAACCCTGATCTGTCACAGAACACTCTTGACCAAGCAATGAGTAAGGTGCTAAATCTTTGAAGTACTGACATCATGACTAACAACGAAACATTCCATGAGATGCTGACTAACTGAGTAGATATAGAGAACTTCGAAGATGGGCAGACGAGATGAGTCAAGGTGATCTTGATGGATGTGTATGAGGTAAGCAACAATTCTTTTCATGTGATCAATCAGTTTGTGATCAAAGAAACTAGTAGAGAAAAAAGACTGGATGCGGTGGTGTTTGTAAATGGACTGCCATTGGTCGTTGTAGAACTCAAGAATGCTACAGATGAGAATGCAACACTCGACAAAGCATATACTCAGATACAAAACTATAAGACTGCAGTACCGAGTATCTTCTACTACAATGCACTATGTGTGATCTCAGATGGAATTGATGCTTGAGTATCTAGTGTGTCAGCTCCTTTTTCTCGTTACCTTTCATGGAGATCTCCTGAGAAGACAGAGAATGGAATAGTGCCTGAGTTGGAAATCATGACACAGAGAATGTTTGAGCCTGAGACATTGGTCAAAATGATTAGATACAATACGGTGTTTGAAAAAGAAGAAGAGAAAGATCCTGAGACAGGACTTCTCTCATTAGTAACCATAAAGAAAGTGGCTGCCTATCATCAGTACTATGCTGTGCAAAAAGCAGTACAAGAAACAATCAAGGCCACTCATGATACTGAGGGAGATCGTAAGATATGAGTTATTCGACATACCCAAGGATCAGGGAAATCTCTCTCTATGGTGTTCTATGCAGGACAAGTAGTCGTGCAACCTGAGATGAAGAACCCTACCATCGTGATGCTTACTGATAGAAATGATCTGGATGATCAGCTGTATACAACCTTTGGTAACTGTGTATCCCTCCTCAGGCAAACACCAGTCCAGGCAAGCAGTCGTTCCGATTTGAAAGATCTTTTGAAAGTTTCTGGTGGTGGTATTGTCTTTACTACTATACAAAAGTTCTCCCCTGAGGAATGAAATGTGTTTGATACACTCAGCGAAAGAACGAATATAGTTGTCGTAGCAGATGAAGCACATCGTAGTCAGTACGGATTCAAAGGTAAGGAAGTAGAAGTAGATGGAGAATCACTCATCAAGTATGGGAATGCTAAGTATCTCAGAGATGCTTTACCAAATGCTTCGTTCATTTGATTTACTGGAACACCTATCGAGAAGACTGATAGATCCACTAGAGATGTGTTTGGAGATGAGATAGATATCTATGATATCAAACAAGCAAGAGATGATGGTGCTACGGTGCCACTCAGTTATGAAAGTAGACTAGCAAAAATAAAGCTTAATGATGATGTGGCTACACAGATCGATGTTGATATTGATGCAATCGAATGAGCAACAGAAGAACAAATAGAAAAATCAAAGAAAAGGAATGCTCAGATAGATAGTATCGTAGGACATCCTGATAGACTCAGAGATATAGCCAAGGATATGACGACTCACTTTGCAGCAAGACAAGAAGTATTTGAATGAAAAGCTATGATCGTAGCTATGAGTAGGAAGATAGCAGTAGATCTATATCAGCAGATCATAGAGCTACATCCTGATCGACACGATGATGATATAACCAAAGGGAAGATTAAGGTAGTGATGACCTCTAGTAGTGATGATCCTGAAAGTTTCCAACCTCATCATAGTAGCAAGAAGCAAAGAAAGATGTTGGCTGCTAGACTCAAAGACCCACACGATGAACTACAGATGGTAATCGTGCGTGATATGTGGCTCACAGGATTTGATGCGCCTTGTCTGCATACCATGTATGTAGATAAGAAGATGCAATGAGCAAATCTCATGCAAGCTATCGCAAGGGTAAATCGTACATTCAAAGATAAACCTGGTGGACTCATCGTAGACTATATTGGTATCGGTCAAGATCTGAGAAAAGCTATGGCTGTATATACAGAAAGCTGAGGCACTGGAGATGCAGTAAGCCAGTTTGAAGAAATAGTAGCTGGTATGCAGGAGAAGTTTGAAGTAGTAGAACAAATGTTTCATGGATTTAATTACAAAGTATACTTCTCAGCTGATGGACAGGAGAAACTTAGAGTGTTGTTAGCTTCGTCCAACTTCGTCTTGTGAGATGAAGAGCTCAAGAGTAGATTTATCAAAGAGACTACAGCTCTTTCTAAGCTGTTTGCTATGGCGACACCGAGTGATGAAGCAGAGAATATCAGAGATCAAGTAGCATTTTTCCAATGAGTGAAAGCTAGGATCCATAAGTTTACCCCAACTGGTGGTAAGACTAACAAGCAAGTTGATACAGCTATCAAACAAATTGTAGATGATGCACTCAGTAGTGATTGAGTGATAGATATTTTTGATGCTGCAGGTATCAAAGCACCATCACTAGATATCCTCTCCTCTGAGTTCTTGATGGAAGTGCAGAATATGGAACAAAAAAATCTTGCTTTCCAGCTCCTCAAGAAACTTCTCAATGACGAAGTAAAGGTCAGAAAGAAAACCAATATGACACAAGGAAAGAAATTTTCCGAAATGCTAGAATCTACCATCAAAAGATATCATAACAATCAAATAGATACTGCCCAAGTGATCCAGGAGCTCTCTGAGATAGCTCAGGAGATGAAGCTTGAAGATAATAAGGCAGATGATATCTGACTCACTCCTGAAGAGTATGCGTTCTACACTGTCCTTACGGAAAATGATTCAACTAAATATCTAGAAGATCAGAAGATGAAAGAACTGATACATACCATTGTAGATACAGTACGTAACAATGCTACAGTAGACCGGGAAAAAAGAGATGACGTAAAGGCGAAGCTTCGTCTAACCGTCAAAAAAATACTCATGAGATACTGATATCCACCTGATCTTGCTAGGATAGAAGCAGATAGAGTCTTGGAGCAGAGTGAGTTGTTGGCAGGGGAGCTAACCAAAGATTAAGTATAAGGATAGAATTTAAGTGAATCTATGCGAAGATATAGCTAAAGAGGGAAAAGTTGGAGAAGATGTTGGTGTAGTAAAGATTTACATATTCATATCACTACCCAGATCCTGTGGACAAGGGAAGTAGCTGAGACACAAAGTTGGAGAGCTTGGTTTTAGAATAATTACAAGACTACCTAACAAATATATGTTAGAAAATATTATATTACTTGTAATATAAACAAACTATCAGTATACTTATGTTACTTTAGTTTTTCATACCGTACATATGAAAAAAACTTTTGGTCTCAGATTAAGATCTATGAGGGAGACAAACAATCTATCTCAACAGCAATTAGCTAATATGTTGGGCATAAGTAGACCAACACTTGCTCAGATGGAATTAGGCAACAGAAAAGTAAAAACAGAGGAGTTGCAAAAACTTTCCGAAATTTTTGATATAAGTATTGAAACACTGCTCTCTTGAGCCTCTCAGGATACAGATATCACTATCACTTTAGATCAGTCAGAGAAGTTTAAACAGCTCATGCTCTACATACTCACCAAAGTATGATCAAAATATAATGTAGGCAAAACAGTTTTGTATAAATTGCTCTATTTTTCGGAATTTGATTATTATGAGCTGACCTGAGAGCAGTTGTCTTGATATCCTTTTGTCAGACTTCCTATGTGACCAGCTCCCTATGACTTCAATACGCTTGTAGATGAGATGAAAAATAACAATGAACTTGCTACAGTAACTACCAAGATGATTGATTATTATCAGCAGAGATTTGTCCCAAATGTAGCAGTTGGTGATTGGTTTTCGGACCAGCAAAAGAAGTGTATAAATGATGTATTAGCAAATTATTCAAATTATAGTGCATCTGAGATCAGCGAAAAATCTCATGAAGATAAGCCACGACAGATGACCAAAGACATGCAATTGATAGAGTATGATCTAGTCAGATTTCGTGAGTATCCATATTCTCCACTTGCTAGAGCCAATGCAAAACATACTGCTCAACAAGAAGCTATAGCGTCTGGGTTTGCTGATGATGCAAAAGATGAGCCTGATCTTTATGAGGATTATAGACAATATGTATAAATTTTGAGATATTTTGCTATGAGATTACAAATTTACTGACGGAAGTGATTCAAAAATAAGACCTGTACTTGTTTTGTCACAAGAATGAGTGAATTATATAGTTTTGATGATAACATCACAAGATTTAGCATCTTGAGAAATAGTTTTCATCTCTCAGGATGAAGAAAATAATCTAAAGAAGGATAGTTATATCAAATTAAGAAACATTGCTACTTCACACAAGGAGTTGTTTTTTAGAAAACTATGATCAATTACCTCTGACCAGAAGGTGCTTGTAAAGAATTCATTGATGAAGTATGTTTGAGAGTTGTAAAATATGTGGATTCAAAATTTATATAGTAACTAAAAAATTGAAAACAGGTCAGACAATTGAAAGCGTTGAAAACCAAGTATAGAACTGATGTTGTATATATTTAATTAATAAATAATAATTATCGTGTATAGTATATAATCAGGACATGTAAGCAAATCAAAACATGCTCCCCTGTTGAGGGGCTGGGGGTTTGGTATTTTACACTCCTAACATTATTTCACATAAATTAGATATTTTGTCAGTATAATTGTGTGTTAAAGATTTTTACATATATAGTCTCTAGATAATAAATTTAGCAATAAAGAGATCTACAGACTACGTAGTAAATAAGGTGAACAATCAATAAAAAGCTAGAGTTTTCTCTTCTAAGTGTAACTACCAATCACTTCCTGATTTAATAATTTATTTACTATATCTACAAAAAATGAAAAAAATCTTGTTTGGATTGGCAACTACTACATGAATACTAGCTACTAGTCTACTATGATATAGCTGTGTATCTGCTGAAGACTACACTGATCGCCAAGTAGGTCGTGCAGTAGAATGACTCATCACCAGAGGTGAGTGGCAACAACGTAAGCCACTTCTACAAAAACTTGATACCGTGCTTCCAATTGCAAAAGAAAAATTTGCCTGAAGACAGTCTACAATCAAGATACTAGATCAAATTCAAAAAGCAGTGACCAACAAACTCAGTATCTGCGTGTCCGAGACGCCTGAGCAGGCTTTTTCTAGATCAAATCTAGCTACCAATACCTCCATCAGATCTATACCGCTAGATGAAGTACTCAGCGGATGACCGCCCAAAGATGGTATACCAGCTCTATCGGATCCCAAGTTTGTAGATATCGGCACAGCCAATATATGATGATATCTCAATGATGCATCAGAAGGTATCGTAGTATCTGATGGAGATGATAGTAGATTTTACCCATTTCAGATACTCAATCGACACGAGATCATCAATGATACGGTAGGAAACAAAAATATCGCCATCACATTTTGTCCACTATGTGGGACGGCTATTACTTTTTCTCGTGAATTTGATGGTGAGGTGATCAATTTTTGAGTTTCTGGCAAGTTGCACAATTCCAATCTCCTCATGTATGATGATCGCACTGATTCTCTCTGGTCCCAGGCTATGGGTAGATGAGTAGTGGGATTCTATACTGATTTCCAATTAGAATATGTAGATAGTGATGTGATCACATACAGCAAATTTGTGGACAGTTACCCAAATGGCAAAGTACTCAGTGATGACACCTGATATGACAGAAATTATAAACTCAACTCGCCATACGGTGATTACAACACAAATGATGACTTATTTTTTCCAGTAGAAAATCTGGATACATCATTGCCGAAAAAGAAAATGCTGTATGTAGTAAATGACACAAAAAATGAACTATCAATAGCGTTTGTTCAAGAAGATCTAGCAAAAACTGGAAGAGCGACCATTATTGCTGATGGCATCAGTTACAATGCAATGTATACAAATGGTAAGGTACAAGTAGTGAGAGGAACTGATGGCAAAGTACTTAGTCATTTTACTCAGATGCGATTTTCTTGGACTGCACACGACTACTATCCTAGATATCTCTGGAATGCAGAATAAAAGCAAAAAATCTAAAAGTTCTTCTATAATCTAATCCTTTAGTGGAGAATAAGAATCCACAAAATTTGGTGGTTGAAATCAATAATCTTTGAACCAAAAATCTGTAAATCCGGGCATCTTGGTATCTGCTGAGGGCAATCCAAATTGAAACATAGTACTTACTTGCTCAAATGAAGCTGTATTGACAGTATTCAGCTGTTGCTTCAAGACTGTAAGTTGCTCCAAGATATTTCATTGTAGCAGTGGATAAGAACTCAACAATATCTCTCTATTTCATGATAGTACTGACGTTCTATTGGTTAGTAGTTGTTGATACAGCACTGCTCTGTTCGCCAGATAAGCATATGCATTGGCCTGTATCCTGTTGGTGATATAGCAAGGTGCTTGCTCTAGAGACTGATCCAATCCAGCTTGATATACTCATTCATCAGATGTATTTACACCCACAAAAAATTTCCTATCTCACTCATTCTTTTTGATCAGACATTCATTGGAGCTTCAGGCATACTCCTTGCTCAACTGACTTAGGTCATCATATGTAGATGACATATCATCTAGTAACTGTTCCATTTGTGCTTGATGTAGATCAAACACTTGCTCAGGATTTTTTGATGTATTTAGCAATTGTAATATATCGGTATTTATAAGTGCTTCGGCTTTTGTTGATATACCCAACACATCTCCAGCCACACTTCCACCAAATTGTTGATTATTGCCTACCTTGAGCTGAGCAAGTGTCAGTCATATGATAGGTGTATCTATTTCTCCCATTCTCACAAAATCATTTCCCACCTTCAAGTTTTGGGTCACTGTCCACGCTTTAAACAAATTGAAACTCTCCCCAGCGCTTGCCGACAATACAAAAAATAGAGTAACAAAAATAATGAAACTCACGAAAAATATCGGTCTAAGAAGAATGTGTCTCAACATGTGCTATCTCGCTGAGAGATTAAAAAAACTCACTCATCCTAAGTATATGGACGAGTGAGCTTTTTTGCAAAGATTCAATTTATAGCTCTTATAAGAAATGATACTAAAAACAGTGCATTAAAAATACTTCTAATAAGCTATAGTTAATTTCTTTACTATGTAATTAAGTATATAATGTAAATTTTTTAATCGATATTCATTTTGATATGGTTTCTGATTTTCCAAATCAATTCTTACTTTATCTATATTCTGCATATATGCAATAATAAGGTCCTGTCTTGCTTCAATCGATAATTTTTTTAATAATCATATTTTTTTAAAGACAACTTGCTTAACAAAATTTGGGACTAAAATTTCATCATCGAGAATAAGTTCACTCTTGATGACCCACCTTTTATTAATCCCATCAGTTTGCGTAAACACTGTTAATTCACTTCATCCTGTAGGTGCTGAGATACTAATATCAATTGGATCTGTCTCATAAGATTTTGTAATTGCAAATCTTTTTAATTCATACGATATATTTTCTCTCTTATCAAAAATCCATATTTCATCTTCGTATCAAGCATCCAAATTCATAAGATCTGCAAAAATTGATTTGTGAGAAATTTCAAAAAATTTGTCAGCAAAAAAATTGGAATGACCAAAAATAACTGTATTTCAAATATCACCAGGTAATGGTGTAGAAGGATATCTCATCACTCAAGCTTTCAGATACTTATTGATATCTATCTCTTCCCCTATATTCATAGCGAGATAGTCATCAGATTGCTTTGGGACTTCGATTATTGGAGATATAAGCCCAAGAGTTGGAATGACCAAATAGCTCACATCTTTAGTATAATTATAAGGTAAGATTGATAATCGATAATCTAACTCTTGTGGAGCATTCTGTATAGTGTATGGAGTAAATCGCTCTGGAGATTCTCGAATCAATAATGGAGACTCTACAGTAATTACTCATTTTGATGCTTTTGGTGTAAGCGCAAAAGTAGTTCAAAAAAATAGAGTGATCACACAGATTGTAATCAATTGTTTAACATTCATTATATATTTGTAAATTTCTAAAATCTCTACCCCACATTCTTCAACCACTGCTGTACCTGCTCACAAATATCAGGTCTAGCGTCTGCTCGATACTTGAGCTCGTCTGGTCATATCTTGCCTAGGACATAGTCTGATATGTCATATTTTGGATTGCTCGGTCTCCCGACTCAGAGCTTGAGTCTTCGAAATTGCTTGGTCCCGAGTTTTTCGATGATGTCTTTGACTCATTTTTGTCCAGCGTGAGAGCCGCTGTATTTTAGTTTGATCTTGCCTGATATATGGTCGATATCATCATGGATCACCAGTATATCATCACTCGCTATATCATAAAACTTCGCGATCTTGCGTACCGCAGAGCCGGATTTATTCATATAGGTCTGAGGCTTGGCATATATCACATGTCGCTTGTCTATCATACCAGTCGCTACCTCAGATAGGAATTTTTCTTGATACAAGAAACTTGTCCCATCAAACTGATCCACAATATCACCCAAAGCTAGTCGTCCAGCATTGTGTCTGGTGAGCTCATACTGAGTACCAGGATTTCCAAGTCATACTATGAGCTTCATAGGTCTATAGGTGGTTAAAAATGCTTCCTGCTCCTGACGAGTCTGATAGTCAGTATCCAGGAGTCTGTGTAGTCGTGTTCGCATAGGATAAGTATAAAAAAGAACAACAAAAATACCACTCCTCTCGATAAAAGTAATTCAACGTTGTCATTATGGGATAATAAAAAGCCAAATTTAACTTGACTTTATGATAATAATATATAAACTGAGAACACAATTATTTCATACAAATAAAAAAATACAACAATGAGAAATAAAAAAATATTGGAATTTCTGTTTGATATGATATTTAGCTTATACAATGAATCAATCAGTTTAGCTGGGAGTCAACAACAAACAGAAAGACTCTACAAAAATACTACAAATAATATCATTCATACCTTATCACAAATACGATCTGATGAAGATGTTGAAATTGACATGGATAAAGTTGAAAATCTCCTTGCCACAACATTGAATCCAGATTTCATCATCGAAGATTGTTTTGGGGAAAATGTAGTAAGTCATATCAAGTTTAAACAAAAAGAGGTAGACGGGAAATTTAGATTTCGCTTCTATGAGCATCAAGCAATGATCAGAGGTAGATTGAGATCAAGCATCTTAGACCTTATCGTCGATAGTCTTGAAAAAGGTAATTTAACTTTTAAGCGGATTGAAGGTGAAAACTACAAACTTCAAGAAAGCATGAGTTCAAATGTAAGTTTATTCTTCGACATAGAAGGAGACTTATCCAAAATAACTCAAACACTGCAAGACTATGAAAAGACTAAACCTCATGGCCTGATCTGTATTGATTACATCGATCTAAAGCGTTCAAAGATTTAAGTTCAATTATTTATTGAACAATAAAATCCCATCAATCATTGATTGATGGGATTTTTACATATCACAATATCTAACTCGTCTAATTTATCTAATTTTACCAACTCCACTAACTCGTTACTCTCTATCCCTCTTTCTCGTCTCCCTCTCAGGCGCTTCCATGATGTAGAATTCTATCACATCACCGATCTCAATCTTTTTGGATGCTTTGACTCTGATACCACATTCATATCATTCTTTCACTTCTTTGACACTGTCTTGCTCTCTCTGGAGAGAGGTGATCTTTCCATTGGAGTATTGGTCTTCTCATTTCATCACCTTGAACGTTGCATGATTTTGCGCTCTTCACTCTGTGACCTTTCCTCACACGATCATATCCTTTCACTTTCTATAAAACAACGCCAATACTTCCATCTTACCGATGAGTGTCTCGACTTTTTCGATCTCTATGAGTCACTCTGATACATCTTCGATATATTCGATAAACTCATAGATGATATCAAACTGCTTGACGGTGACCTGATGCTGATCGGCTTTCTTTTTGATCGCTCCGGTAATTGGGAGATTGAATCATATCACGATCGCTCCACCCGCCTTGGCAAACGATATATCTGAGTCAGTGATATTTCCTACATCATCGTGAATTACCTTTACCTCTACATTTTCTTCTAGTTTTGCTTTGGATATACTATGTTTGACTGCTTCGAGACTACCATAGCTATCTGCTTTGATGATGAGCTTGAGCTGTGCTGTCTCTCACTCAGAGAGTCTATCTAGTACACTCTGAAGAGCTACTTCACTCTGATGTTTGTCTGCATGCTCTTGGATCATTGCGATCTTTTTTTGTGCTTCTTTGTCTGATCATACTACCTCTAGCATACGCCCAGGCTCTGGCACATCATTGATACCTAGTATCATCACAGCATCTCATCCATGAGCTTCCTTGATCTCTTCTCATTTTCGATTAGACATTCTTTTGACTCTACCGTAGGTATCATGGATAGCTACTACATCTCATATCCTGAGCGTACCAGTCATCACAAGCATAGTAGTCATTACTCATTTTTGAGCACTTTTGTTGGATTCTACCACTACTCATACTGCTGGTCTACTAGGACTGTATTGGAGATTGAGCATCTCTGCTTGGAGGAGTATCGCTTCTAGTAGATCATCTATACCTTGACCGCTTACTGCACTACATGGCACGATCATGGTATCTCATCATCGATCTTCTGGTGTGAGCTCTTGTTCGGCGAGCTGACCCTTGATTTGCTCGATATTCTTTAGACCCAGATCCATCTTGGTGATCGCTACGATGATTGGCGCACCGGCATCTTTGGCATGACGTATTGCTTCTACTGTCTGAGGCTTGACTCCATCATCAGCCGCTACTACGATGATCACGATATTGGTGATCTTGGATCATCTCGCTCTAATTGCAGAAAACAACTCATGTCACGGTGTATCTATCAAAGTTATTTTCTTATTATTGTGTATGATCTGAGATGCTCAGATAGACTGAGTGATACCACCTGCCTCTCATCATACGATGTCAGACTGTCTGAGATGATCGAGAAGTCTTGTCTTGCCGTGATCTACATGTCCCATCACCGTCACCACAGGAGGCCTCTCGATGAGATCATCAGCTTCTTTGTCTTGGGCCAGTATAGACTCTAGATTTGCATCTATGAGATCTTCTACATTCATCTCGACATTTTCTCTCTCTACCGTCACCTCAAACTCCGTACCCACTAGCTGAGCTGTATCAAAATCGATACTCGCCTGTGCTGCTACCACTATCTTGTTGGTGAGCAATACTTTCATCACCTCTCATAACGGTACTCACATTTTTTCAGAAAACTCTTTTACTGTGATAGTCTCTCCTACCGCGACTGTCTCTTTTCTTTTAAGATCTCATGATACTTTGTATACTTTTTCTCTCTTGGTCTGAGAAGCGATAATATCTTTCATACTGGTAGTGCCTTTGCCATGAGATGTGCGTCATAGCTGGAGTTTGCCGTCATCTACTTGTGGTCTCCCACCTCTTCTCTGAAAACCTCCTCTTCCTCATCTACCAGGACCTCATCTACCTCTCCCTCATCATCAGCCTCATCTACGCACAAATCATTTTGTTTTTCATCAAGCACCTCCAGATGGTCTTGGTGTCCTACTGCGGCCTTCTATATTGCCCATATAATCACCTCCAGTTTTTTTCTTGATGAGATCATCTACTGCACTAGTGTCTTTCTTTTTTGGTGGAGCTTTTTTTACTACTTTTGCTGCTTGTCATACTCCATCTCTAGTACCACTAAAATCTATCACCTTTGGTTTTCTTTTTTCTATGGTTTGCTTGACGGTCGCTTTTACAGGCTTCACCTTTTCTTTCTGTTCTGTCTTTTTTGCAGCTACTTTTGGTGATTTTTTTGCCTGAACATCTGGCTTAGGCTGTGCCTTTTTGATGATCTTAGCATTATTTTTTGGCTTTTCTGATGCTATAGGCTCTACTGCCTCATCAGCAAGCTGATCATCAGACTCATCATCTTGAGCTGGCTCTATGATTTCTTTTTCTTCTACCGCAATACCTAGTCAAGACAAAAATCCTGCATCATCACCAAATAAGTTATCTACTATTGTTTTATCAGAATCTCACATACAAAAATACTATAACAAAAAAAGCCTCAAATCGAGATGCTTGTTTGTAGTGATATTATTGCTGAAAACAAGCTATTTGCTGATAGAGAAATAAGCAGAAAGTAAAAAGAAAAAGGAGATCTTTTCGACCTCCTTTTTGTTTACAATAGATATATTCACTAAATTTTTATCCATTATATGCGTGTAAGCCTACACATATAATAAATATAATCAATGATGCTCCAGAGATTGCCCATACTTGATTTACAAACTTTCTCAATCCAGGAACTTTACCAATCTTCATACCATATACTGATGCAAAAGCCATCAGACCGATCGTCATAAATCCAGCTGAAGTAATAGCGATACCTAAGAAAGAAGTAGTATCTAAAATATTTGCAAGTATAATAGGTAATAATAAAAACACGAACAAGTGAAAATAATACTGTCGTGCATTTTCTTGTAATGAAACTTGATTTCGCAAATTTTCTATCTGCATGATTTTTATATTTTTATATGAATAATTGTTGTATACAAAGATATTCTCCGTATAATCTCACTTATTGTATAATTAATTTATAGATATAGTCAAGTATAATGCTTCACTTCAACAATCTCTCCATACTCTTCAAACATCTTCACTTCACACATAAGACACTAAATGTGTCTGATGTATTTTTTGTATGATGAGCGGTCAGAGATGTATTGCTAGGTATCACAGATGATCCGATGGACATAGACTGTACGTTGGCTGGTGATCCTAGCGATATATGGGACGAGATGCAGTTTGATGAGACGCTCGCCTCGCGTTTTCGTACGGAGAAGTTTGGTACGATGACTCTACTACCCAAACGGGCTACACCCAAAACTCTCGAACCCATAGCAACCAAACCAGATGAGACAGATGTACCATCTCCAGCATATGAGTACGAGATCACACCGTTTCGTACTGAGTGAGGATATACTGATGTACGTCATCCAGACGAGATACAACGAAGCAATAATCTCATAGCAGACTCCAGGAGAAGGGACCTGACAATCAACTGTCTGTATCGATATGGAGTCTCATATACGGATGATAAGCTCAGTCACCCATTGCTTGTATGACCCACTTGCAAGATACCTGAGACACAAACTTTCCAGCAAGCACTATGATCCAAGCTTCCTCTCTATATCCCATGACCTACGCCCACTCTGATAGTGCAAGATCACAAGCAGATAGATGCTTTATTTCTAGATGGGGTTTTCCAAAATGAATATTTTTATGGATTATACGAACAGAGTCATTATCGGCTAAATGATATAGTGGTGGAAGAAGATGAAGACAACAAAGAAAATGACCATATAACAGAAGATGACTCACCATATATTGATATATCTATCATTGTGGATCCACATGGCTGACTCCTCGATCTCCTGCGTGGCAAGATACAGACCGTAGGTACACCAGACGATAGATTTACCGAGGACGCCCTCCGTATCATCCGTGCGGTCAGATTTGCAAACATCTTAAATCAAAAAAAACTGTCACCCCCTGTTAAGGGTGTCGAGCTCGGTAAAGCGAGCGAGGGGGGTTTGAATGAAACCTCCTTCGACTTCGACAAAAAAACTCGAATAGCAATGCAGACTCATGCACCACTCGTCTCTCAGCTCTCTGGAGAGCGTATCCATGATGAACTCAAAAAAGTCTTCTCCGCCAATAATCCATTTGGCTATGTCAGTCTACTCCACGAGCTCTGACTCCTCCCGATAATATTCCCAGCTATAGCAGCTACGATAGGCAATGAACAGCCCACCAGACACCATAGTCTCGATACCTTTCATCATACACTGATGGCGCTCAAAGAATGACAGCAGTTGTTCTCAAACATCAACTCGACCAAGCAATCTGATGTACCCCCTGTGAAGGGGGTCGAGCTCGGTAAAGCGAGCGAGGGGGGTTTGGAAAACTCACACTACCTCCCACTCATCGCCATCCTCTACCACGACGTAGGCAAACCAGAACAATACCAAAAAATGTGAGAAGCTATCGCAGCCAATCCAGACAACCCAGATAGATCTACCTACGAATACCATACAGAATCATGAGCACTCCTAGCACAGCAAGATCTACAAAAGTTATGTTTCTCCAAGAAAGAGATAGAAGAAGTGATGTGGTATATACGTCGACATCATAGGCCTGGCGAGATCCTAGATGGCAAACCAGAAAAACAACCCGTCAGGATGAGAAAGCTCATGTCAGACGGATGATATCTCTGGACCAAAAATCTCCTCCATATCGTCATAGCAGATAGACTCTGACAACACAACCCTCTCCAGTTACCTCAGCTAGACGAGATACATCAGCTAGATGCACTCCTGGACCAGCTTTACAAAGACGAGTGAAGATTTACTCTCGCACAGATGGAGCTATCAGGCAAGGATCTCATAGACGAGCTCTGACTCACACCTGGACCAGAGCTCTGAGCACTCCTCTCCAAGGCCTTTGATCGAGTGATATGAGATGTCCCGACCAGGAATGAGAGAGAGAAGATTTTGGGGTATGTGCAGTCATTGTAGTTAAGAATATCTATAAACAACACGTCATTCAGAAGCGGATGAGTCCTCACGAAGAATGAGTGATAGACGATTGCGCTGTGGAATCTCGCGAAGTTGTAAGTGGGACTTTACCTGTAAATTCCAATGAAAAAATACCTCCTCTACTGATTGTGAATACTAACCATATATTGTATTTTCGCATACCACTATACCAAAAAATATGGTCCAATAGTTATATACTCAGAATGGTTGCTAGATACTGCAAGTGTGATAAATGGTCTAGAAAAATGATCAGCAAAAGCACTAGCATTGCCACCGCCATTTGTAGGATTGAGACGAAAAAATCATGAGATGAATGATACATGGATACGTCACGAACAAATACATCATCTCCAGCAAAGTGAAACATTATTTTTGAGTGTGATAGTAGGACAAATGGAAAAATTATATGCAAAGCATATACTCAATAAACCAACTATGGAAGCATATCTACGAGAATCAACAGAACAAGAGGCGTATCTCAATCAAACTGATCCAACGTATATCCAACAAAGAAAAATATTCTCTACACGAAAATATATAAAGAATAAAGTAGACTTTGAACTGGTAGATTATCAAGTAGTGTATCGCTAACTACTATCTCCTAACTTCTAACTCCTCCTCACTATGCACCTCTCCACTATCCCCAAAACCATCCCATCCTCCAGGACCAAGCAGGCGCTCCTCCTAGAGCAGGATATACCACATATCTATCTAGGGCAAGGGTTGATTTTTGTGCCGCCGATGTCGTCGAGAGAGTGATATGAGGCGTATCTCAAGACACAGTGAGTCGATCCGTCGGAGTATCCGCTCGCTACCATACAGCGCAAGTGAGCTCCTGGCGAGATATACAACTCCCCTACGCTCGATACTCTCCGACAGCAGATCCAGCAGGAGCAGTATATTGATGGCTATCGTAGGCCTGAGAGTTTTGGTAAGTTTGTACAACCAATATCCAATCAGACTGTCGCAGATCTGTATCAGCTGGACCCACAGCATATCACCACCATACAGACCGACAACCTCATGCAGGCGCTCCGTAGTGCGCTCAAGATCATCGCCAAAGTGAAGAACAAGAAAGTCACACATATCATCTTGCCTGATGCCTACGTGTATTCTGGTCATACAGATTTTGTTAGTTCTTTTGTGGATATTGGTTTGGACTTGCAGATCAGACATATACCAGCAGTCACTATCGACGGTCAGCAGGACATGGATCAGCTAGAGCAGCTATGCACACACATCAAAAATACCGATGGTCTCGCGCTGCTCATCGATCAAGAACACAATACTAATGCGTCTGGGTATGATAGAGATGGCTCGCAAAACGCTCAGATGAGTGGAGTGCTCCAGGCATATAGCGAGCATATCGTGTATATGGGCGACAATGCATACAAGGGACTCAAGGAGAGACTACACGAGCCGTATCCACTGATGCAGCAGCTCGTGGCAGATGAGATACTCGCCTTTCATTATACTTCGTTTTCCAAGATTGGGAATTATAGAGGGACGCCGAGCTATGCCAATATCCTCGCCGCTACGCCCTGATCTGATATCTCATATGATGATCTCCAGTCGAGCTTCCAGCAGATCCAGAGATCGGAAGGTATCGGTGCCACAGCAGACTGAGCTCTCCTGATGAGTCAGCTTATACATGATCCTGAGTTTGTGCGTGAGGTGGAGGTGATACGTCACTATATATGATATACCAGAGACGCTCTGAGAGACGGACTCGCTGGGACTGCACTGGAGAACTTATTTGGTCAGCAGACACACGGCATATTTCGCTGTCTCCCCGACCCATATATCGCCCATCTCAACTCTGGCGATACTCAAGTCATCACCGTCTGATCCAGGATCAACATCCGACCTCTCGGAGATCCTGAGATGAGGGAGTTGTTTTTGGAGAAGGTGAGAGATTAACACATTGTAGGGACATAGACTTGTCTTGTATGCCATATAATCTTACCATACAACAATCAAAAAAGCTCTCCAAAAATACTGGAAAGCTTTTTTCGATACAAGTAGATACTTGATCATAGAGTTTCAAAGAATGTTTTTTGTTTCTCAAAAATTGTTTTAACGCCTCCTATGTATTCTATTTCTGTATCCAAAGCAGCAATATCATTAGTTACCTCAGCTCGCAAAATAGTGCTAAATCCTCCATCTTTAATTAAATCAAAGTACGGTACACGATCATAATAGTGATTTAGCACATACTCTACTGCTTTTTGCTCATCATAAGAATCAATTATCTTATGCAATGTATGTTGTCTTTTTTTTAATTGAGACAACTGCATCTTAGTATTATCAATGTTTTTTTGCACTACCTCAACAATCTGCTTTGGATTTTTCTTCACCAATTGAAAAACTTTCTTTGTATATTGATCACCTGGAAAAGGTATATATCCAAGAGAAACAATTCCAATTATCACCCAAAATCCAAATAAAATACCCTTCCAATCATCTGGCACGATCTTACCGAAAAGAAACCATAAAAACACTAGAGCAATAATTGCCAAACAATGTTTGATATAAAAGCGTAGAGAATTATTGATTTTATAATTTTCCTCTATGTACTCAGAAAGATTTGTAAGATTTTCCGTCAAAGAAAATCTAGAATTAATGATCTTCCTATCACGATCAAAAGATTTAATTTTGTTCCAAAAATTTTTGTATTTCATATCGTTATGTATTAGTTATGTTAATGTAGAATGTGGCGACAACTCATAATGTCTCCTTCCATACATTTATAATAATTTTTATATAATTGTCAATAGCATATGTCCTCCATCTTCTCCAAAATCATCGCCTGAGATATCCCTAGTACGAGAGTCTATGAAGACGATCAGTGTGTAGGATTCTTGGATATATCACCTGTGAGTCACGGTCATACCCTCCTCGTCCCCAGAGACGAGCATATATGGATGACCGATACGCCAGATGAGCTCATA
>ENA-ORXM01002596-ORXM01002596.1-marine-metagenome-genome-assembly--contig:-NODE-2596-length-20397-cov-62.574852_pt1 | contig 20397 bp, 9 predicted proteins | sample MGYA00237867_ERZ511480 | MGnify/ENA primary metagenome ERZ511480 (study PRJEB26309, sample SAMN06266103) | marine metagenome | isolation source: Algal blade | place: United Kingdom:Sidmouth, United...
CAGGTGAGCTTCTAATTGCGGATATATTATTCTCTTGTAGATGGCTATAATATTAGATGATACCTCTATTTAGTAATATTATTGGTATTAATTTAGTTACAAAAGTAATACTATTTGTACAAAATATGTACAAATAGTATAAAATTATCTTCTATAAATTTTATTATTTTACAACTGAGTATACTAAAAGTCATACTATTTGTACAAAATAAATACAAATAGTATAGCTTTATTTACAATTAAAGGTAGTACAGAAAAGAAGATTATACTTAAATGTGGCCTAATCATTAAGATATGCTAATCGCTAGGCAACCTCTTGTATACTTAATATCAGTAGTAGAATGTATCAATAAAATTAATGGAATCATCTTGCCACATTTAATATCACATAACTCAACGGAAAATTAACCCAGTTCGTAGGTTTAACGTAGTTATTACTTCTATGGTGAATTACTTTTGTTATATCAACAACAAAAATAATCATGAAAAACATCATTTTAATTTCTATTTTAATTTTAGGTTTTGTCAATGCCTATTCTCAATATAGCGATGCTGATATTAAGCTATCCTTTTCTGAGCTAGTTGAAAAGTATGAAAATGTTGGCGTAAGTTCTGCTTACTCTCTGGATGGAGAGACGATTTGGAAATCATCCATAGGTTATGCTGATAAGGAAGAAGGTAAAGAATTTACCTCTCAGACTAAGGTGAGAATCGCTTCTATCGTAAAGCTATGGACAGCGATCGGAATCATGCAATTAGTGGAGAAGGATATGATTGCTCTTGATAGTAGTATAGAGAATTATATAGAAGACTATCCTCAGAAGGGTAAGAAACCTATCACGGTGAGGCATCTACTCTCACACACATCTGGTCTTGCGTCCTATAAGAATTCTAAAGAAATTAAATCAACAAAACAATACGATACTTTGAAGGATGTAGTATCTGTTTTTTCAAATCGTAAATTAAAGTTTCAGCCAGGTAAGGATTTCTATTATACGACTTATGGTTATGTTGTACTGGGATTGATTATTGAGAATGTATCTGGGGTTTCATACGAAGATTATATAAAGACTAATATTCTGGAAGTAGCTGAAATGCAGAATACAGCTATAGAAAAATATGGAATTGAGTATGAAAATAAATCTGAAATCTACCATATGAAGAAGGGTAAAGTTATCAAGCCAGAACCTAATAATCTCAGTAATAGAATTCCTGCTGGAGGGTATTACTCTACTGTAGATGACTTGATGAAATTTGGTAATGCAGTTGTATCTGATAAGTTCTTATCTAAAGAGTCAATGGATCAAATGCTTACTATCAGCTTCTCCATAGAAGAGGGTAATCCTTATGGTCTTGGATGGCAACTGTATGGACCTAAAGGCCAAGAAAAATTAATTATCGGCCATGGTGGAGCACAATATGGAGCGAATTCGCAACTCTTTATAATTCCGCATATCAATTCTACAATAGTAGTGCTTTCTAATACTTCCGAAACTGAAGACAAGAATATTGGACAGTTTTCGAGTAAGGTATTAAATAAAGTACTGAGTGAGAATAAAGAAAGATTTCAAACTAAGTAATCCTCATTAAACCGAAAAATAACCCAGTTCATCGGAAAGCTTTTTTAAAGTGCATTAATACAATTTACATTTATAATATGATCATGTAACCTTTATTAAATAGATCACGTCGGACATAAATAATAGTAACACAGAAACTCCAAACAATGAAAACACTATCTATAATAATCATCTTACTCTTGACGCTCATAAAATTATCAGGACAATCTATAGAAGGAAAAATTGCTGATCAGAATAACGAGAGCATATTCTATGCAACCATAGCTTTGTATAATTCTGCAGATAGCACACTTGTCAAAGCAGAATCTACGGACGTAGATGGAGCTTATAAAATCTCTGATATAAAAGATGGAAATTATTACTTAGATATCAATATGCTGGGTTATGAAAGTAAGCGTATCGATAACATTGAGATATCTGGAGATAAGACAGTTAAGCATGATATATCTCTATCGGAAGATTCTCAATTATTATCAACTATAGAAATAAAAGAAAAGCTGCCTCTCCTCGAACAGAAAGCCGATAAGCTCATCGTCAATGTGGCAGATAATATTACTAATACGAGTGGAAGTCTTCTCGATGTAATGAAGAAAGTACCAGGTATGATTGTCGTCCAAGATAGATTGTCTATGGCTGGGTCAGGCACTCCTACAATATTACTTAATGGTAAGAGCACTCAGTATATGGATGTACAGGCTTTACTTAGAGATATGCCGGGCGACAACATAAAGAAAGTAGAAATAATACATCAGCCTGGTGCAGAATATGAAGCCGCAGGAAGTGGTCCGATTATTAATATTATACTTAAGAAAAATTCACTATTCGGAACTAACGGATCAGTAACCGTCGGCGTAGGTAAAGGTGAGTTGTGGGATTATACGACGGGTATTAATCTTAGTCATTATCAAGGAGCATTTAATATAACAGGAAGTATCGGGTATTCTAAGAATGCATGGATAGATGGATTGTCTATTGTCAGAAGACTAAGTAATATCGACGATGCTATTAACGGTACATACGATCAAGTCAATAGAGATGCGGCGACTCCGATCACTTATAGAGGTAATGTAAGAATGGACTGGGACGTTACTGAGAAGCATAGAATTGGCTTAGAGACTAAGTACTACAATAACAAGAATGCACGTATCGCTAAGAATGTAACGAATGTAGATCTGACGGATACGGATCAGCAGGATTATACGCTGACTACAGAGAATGATATCAATAGAGCTTGGAATTATAGGTCTATCAATCCCTATTATATATTCGAAATCGATACTGCAGGGCAGAAGTTAGAGTTTGATTTTAGCTTGGCACAATTTGATAGGGAAGGGGTCAATACATTATCTACTGTCAGTACTCAATCAGCGATGATAGATCAGCAGAGATATACGCAGCCAGGGATCAATGATATCATGGCGACATCATTAGATTATACTTTGCCACTCAGCGATATAATTGAGCTAAAGACAGGAGTTAAGTACAGCTATGCAGACCTGGATAATAATCTTATATCGGAATTCAGAATCGGTAATGGAGAGTGGGCTAATAATATGGGGCAAAGTAATGAGTACTTATTTACGGAAAAAATATATGCTGGATATGGTAAGTTGTCATGGAAGAAAAACGAATGGTCAGGAACGGCGGGACTGCGATACGAGAAGAGTGAGTCTATAGGTAATTCTGTGACACTCGACTCCGTGCAAGTACGTGATATTAATCAATTGTTTCCTAGTGTAAGTATATCACGTAAGTTGGGTGTACTGACACCATCAGTAGCCTACAGTTATAGAATCGATAGACCTAGGTACTCTACACTCAATCCGTTCGTGTATTATATAGATCCATTTACATCTGAGAGGGGTAATCCTAATATACTCCCGGAATTGACACATAGTGCTAAGTTTACTTTAGCTTTTGAGGGACAACCTTTTTTTAATATTGAGTATAAAAATTCTAATAATTCTATAGTAGAAGTAACGGAGCAAGAGGCGACATCGCGGGAAGCATTTAAGACAGATGTTAACTTCGATAATAGAGAAGTATGGAGTGGAAGTTTATATTTTCCTATGGATATGATACCAGGTATATCTGGTGGATATGGTGGTGTAATATTAACTCAGACGAGTTTTAACTCTAACTATATAGAAGGTGTATTTGATAGATCTGCATTTAATACGACTGCATTTATCCAGTTAGAAATGAGCTTGCCGTGGGAGATTAATGCAGAGCTTGGTGGATGGTATACGAGTGGTCAGCAAGAAGGCATCTTCAGGTCAGAGTATCTCTATGGATCAAGTTTTGGCATATCTAAGAAGATCCTCGACGGTAATGGGAAAGTGAGTTTTGGTGTAGAGGACTTTGCATATCGATTTTGGAATGCAAGAGTAGACTATCAACAAGATATGGATATTCAGTCTACATGGCAAGCGCCGGTGATGAATTTTAGATTCAGTTATAAGTTCGGTAATCAGCACCTTAAGTCTAAGTCTAAGAATAGAAGTAGTGCATCTGATGTATTAAATAGGGCACAAGGTTAATCTTTGCTTTTTTAATTTATGAGAATGTTTGTAGTTAATGTCGTTCTTTCTATAGGTTAATTAAATACGAATCGAGTATAATACAGATAGGTGTAATGTGCATTTTATGATAATATCTGTATTACATATATCTTGTAGATACGGAAAGAGAATTTCATAATTAAATTAGATGAAACATGCATAGGCAACCCACAAGGTCTGATTGGTATATAATGTTACTATTTTTCGTAATAGGATGTGCAGTAACTTTAAATGGGTATAATTATGGAAAAGGATTGTGGGTACCCTTTATGGATACAATTATTTATCTAATTGCAACATTCGGACTGACATATATTATAGTCTATAGGTTATTTCCTGTGTTCTTTCCTAAGAAGCAAATTCTTAGATTGTTTATATGGACATTATCGTTAATGATTCTTTTCGGTATTGTGGAGCTTTTTGCTTACCGATGGGCTGATGGAAGGCCTTTTAATGAGCTTCTGAGATTAGAAGTTGCTTTTTGGGCAATCACTTCCAGTGCAGAGAATACGGGAATTCTCATAGGTATATTATTAGGTAAAAAATTCTATGATGCTCAATTAGAAATAGAACAAAGAGAAAATGAAAAACGAGAGAGTGAATTACGCTTACTAAAGTCTCAAATCGATCCTCATTTTTTATTTAATAATCTTAATACCGTAGACTCTCTAATAGATAGAGATCCTACGGTCGCTAAAGAATACCTTAATCACCTTTCACAATTATATAGATATCTTATACGTACTAAAGATGATGAAGTTGTAGAGCTAAAAGAAGAATTAGAGTTTACAAAAAATTATATTTTTCTGATAGAAAAACGTTTTGGTGCCGCTTACAAGTTTATAATAAATAATGCAGATACTAAGATCGACAAACTCATACCACCGAGCTCTATACAGGCAGCCGTAGAGAATGTAGTCAAGCATAATTCTGCTGAAGCTGGATCTCATATCATGACAAGGATAGATATCACCGATGACAATGTTACAGTGACTAATAATGTAAATAGGAAGAATAAGAAGCCTACTGTGACAGGAACGGGCTTATCTAATCTTAAAAGAAGATATGCTTTCTTAACTGACGACAAAGTTGTAATCACGGAAAATACAGATTATGCTATCTCACTGCCGCTAATTAAAATAGTTGAGTAGACTACAGTGTGTTCTATATGTATGATTCAGATTGCTAATGATATATTTTCTTCTCTTTATAATAGATAATAGTCAAAATCGAATAAATGAAAATACTGATCTTAGAAGACGAAATTCCAGCTTATGAAAAACTACTTTCACATATAGAAAATGAGTTGCCTGATACGCAGGTCCTGGGGTGGGGTAGGTCTGTAGCGGAAGCTGAGCATTTTGTCAAAAAGCATAAAGATAGTATAGATGTTATTTTCTCTGATATCCAGTTATTAGATGGTCTGAGTTTTGATGTTTTTGAAAAATATGATGTGAGTTGTCCCATCATATTCTGTACCGCATTTGATACATATCTGCTTAAGGCTTTTCAGTCTAATGGTATTGCGTATATACTTAAACCCTATGATGCACTACAATTTAATGAAGCGATAGAGAAATACCGATCATTATTCGGTGGTGGCGAGAGTAATGTAGAAAAGGATACGCTTACAGAACTTAAGAATATTTTACTTGTCGATAAACCTGAGTATAAAAAGAGATTTAGTATCAAGAAGAAGGGAGGCATTAAATTGTTAAGTATAGATAACATTAGCTTCTTTGAGGCAAGTGGTGATTTTTGTTTCGCTTATGATAGTAGCGGGGGTAAGCATATCGTTAATTACAGTTTGAGAGATATAGAATCTAAGGTGGATCCGAAGTTATTTTTCCGGATAAATAGGAGTGAAATATTGGGCATAGATCATATCGAAAATATAGAACCTTACTTTAAAAATCGCCTATCTATAAAAATCAAGCAATTGTCAGAGTTAAAACATACCAGTTCTGCTAAAACTAAAGCCTTCAGATCTTGGCTAGAAGGAAATTAGAATGTTATACATAAAAGAATAGGTTTATGACTACAGATACAATAGTCATTAGTATATTCTTATCTTTTCTGACAAGTTTTATACATTTAAGATCTAATTTTGCTACAATGGTATCGTTCATATCGTTTTGGATAAGATTTTGTTTTTGATTTGTTTACAACTATTTTATGTCTTATAATTTAGATAAGAATGTATCTGCTAAAGGTCTATTTAACATAGCTCAGCAACTACCTGATAATGAGTCTGGCAAATTGTTTCAGTTGCTCGAGCGTGCATCTGCTATGGCTCATACTGATGAAGATTATGAATTATTGGTAGACGTACTTACCTATACAGGTAGGCGACACAAAATCGAAGGCTCTACTTATGAGTGCTTAAGTAAATTAAATGCTGCGTATAGAAAATTTAATTTACACCTTAAGAATGATAACTATAGGTTAGCTCAAATCTATAGAGAATTAGCTAATGTATATGGGGATCTACTACGGGAGTGGGATGCAGCTATAGAATATTCTGAGAAGTGCTTACAGCTCAATGTTCCTGAACTTAATGGTGTATTTTATAATAATTGTGCAAGTAATCTCATCAATAGTGGAAATGTAGAAAAAGCCTATCCATATTTGGTCAAAGGCGAGTATTTTTATAGCAATAACGAGAATGCCATTCACCTGTGTTACATTTATGAGAACTATGGTGAGTACTACAAGCGCTTAGGTGATTACGAGAAGTCATTAGAGTACTACAACTTAGGTTTGGCTAAGACATTAGAAGCTTACGAAGGCAATTACAAATACGAGACTACAGTCCTTATTAGATGTCACTTGCTTGCGGCTAAGGTTCGATTGTTCCTTGTGATGGAAGACTATGTACAGGCCTCAGAAAATGTTGAGAAATTAAGAATAGAAAACATAGCTAAGCTTAAGATACATCTTGCAACAGCTAGTCTGCTGGAAGGAGAAATATTGTATTTTCAGAATAAGTATGACGCCTACTTAGAATTATTCAATGCGTCTCAGCAATTATGCATAGGGAATCAATTCTACTCAGAACTAGATCTCTGGTATAAGAGAGTACAAGAGATACATGAAAAAAGAGAAGATTATAAAGCTGCGCTGGAGATATCAAAGAAAATCCTTGCATTTAGAAATACGAGAAAGGAAAAATCTAATCAGTATAACATATCTAATGTGCTAAAGGATAAGGAGGTGGAGATATTAGAACTGGTAGATCAGAATAGATCTATCCAGATCCAAAAGGAGGAGATAGAACAGTTTACCTATATTATGACCCATGATCTAAAGACTCCACTAAGTACGGTCATTAATTACTCAGGTCTGTTACTTAAGAAAGCTAAGGATACAATGACTATATCTGAAAAAGCTTACATCAATACGATACTAGATAGCTCTAATAAGATGGCAGATATGCTGCAAGGATTAATGGATTACGTGATCATCTCAGATAACAAAGAAGAGACGAAATTATGTAAGATATCTGAAGTCGTAGATAAGATAAAGCTTAAGCACTATTCATATATATCTGATAATAGAGCAGTCATAGAAGCTTCAGGTATAGAAAAAATAAATATCAAAGTAAGTCACTTATATAAGTTGCTAGAACAGCTCATTCTTAATAGTATTAAGTTTTCTACTGAAAATGTAGATCCAGTCATCTCTTTACATGCAGAAGAGAATGAATTATATTACCAGGTCCATATATCAGATAACGGTATAGGAGTAGATGAATCATTTAGTAATCAGGTATTTCAGATTTTTAATAGGCTGGATCCAAAAAAGTATAAAGGAGTTGGGGTCGGGTTATCTATATGTCGCAAGATAGTAAACTTGTACAATGGGAATATCTGGTGTGAAGGCAATGAAGGAGGAGGTTCTGTTTTTAAATTTACGATCTCTAAGGAAAAAAAATAAACCCTCTCTCTTATGCCTCTACTTTCTAAAGCTTACTTAAGTAATTCTTGTAAGGTCTCTGGTTTAGATTTCCCGCCACAGATAAATAATCTACATAAGTTTCTATGATATCTCCTATTGTTTTGGCTATTCCTATTTCCTCATTGACGATCAGTTCTTTTTGCTGTAGAAGGAATAGAGGGTTCGGATCTCTGTAAGCCTGATAAGATTCTATAATTTGCTGAATTAGACTTCATTTTTTCTAAGGATTCGATACGCATACTATAGACTTCTATCATTATTGTGAGTTCCTCTAATATGTCATTAGCCTCAAGTTTTAATTTGTTTGTTTTCTATTTTTTCTTCCAGGTCTATCTCTGCTTTTTTATTTTTTAATTCTGCTATTTTTAATTTTGTCTTATTTTCAGTTATCAGTAATAAGAATGCAGTAGTAAGGGATATTCTTTCGTCGATAGGGTTTTCTCCAGGTCCTTTGTATTGCTGCAGCTAATGGTCCTGATTGCTTAGCGTTTTTTAGTAGTATTTGGTATTATCAAGCTTAGTTCTGAATCCGATAATTACCAATGCTCCAAGCATTCCTAATCCACGTGCAAGAGAATCACCTATTGCCTGCATGACCATGGCTGCGACAATGGCAATGAGCACCATACTCTGTAAGAAGTTATAAGACTTCAGGATTTTCGGCGTTGTCCACTGATAGACCATTGTTACCAGAGAAGACCAAAAGAACGAACTCATTACTGTAATGAGAATCCCAAATGCTGAAGGATTCTCAGTATAGTTATGTGTTAATAAAAATCAAACATCAAATTTGCAATTTTCTGTTACAATAATACATCAATTATTTGACGACTACCTTTGCAGTATATAGCTCATTGGCCGTGATCAGATATAAGCCAGGGACTAAGTGACCTACATGTATAATCATCTCGTTCTCATTGATGTTCTTATAGCTGATGACATTCTTGCCGAGCATATCTTTGATGACTATTTTCTCTATGGCGTGACCATTTCTTTTTAGTTGAATAGTAATCTTATCCGTAGTAGGGTTAGGGTACACGATAAGTCTATCATCTATGCCTATATTATTAGTACTGGAAGTGCCATCATTTTTTGCATTGAAGGTCGGCATACTCGTTCTGAATGCTCCTGTTCCGTTAGGCTTTCTGGCATAACTGATATCTGTTTCTTGTTCGAGATATGATATCTGATCTATAATTGTGGTATCTTTATTTGATAAGAAAATCGATTCTCCAGATTTAGATAATTTAAAGTTAGCATGTAATCCTTCTTGCGATCCATCCTCATCAGCCCAGATGATAAGATACTCGTCGCCAGCCATTACTGTATTATTAGGGATGGTATACTTAGGTAAATTTTGGCCATTATCCGATAGGAAATATCCTGATATATCTACAGGGTCATTCCCCTTATTGTATAATTCTATCCAGTCGTCACTTTCTCCATCTTGGTCAGTAGCAGTGAGATCATTGGATGCCATGAATTCATTGATGACAATATTTTCATTTGCAATAGAGGTCGTTAATAATTTGTAATGAGCAACTAATGTATCTGGCATAGATAATCTGTAAGTGACATTCTCTTCCATGTCATTAGGGCTAATGTCATTCCCCATTTTACTTTCCCAATGACTAAATTCATATTCGTTTTTGAACTCTTCATTTACTTTAGCTTCCGCTAAGTTATCCATGTTGCCAAAGTATGATCCAGACCATGGAAGTTCAGTAAGCTTGAGTGTGTTGAAATCTACTCTCGCTACACCTATTGGTTCTGATAGTAAAGTAACTGCATATTGTCCATCTACTTCATTATGACATTCCATAGCTTCATCATTGAGGAAGTTACATCTCTCTTCGATAAATGTTCTTAAGTCATCTACATTATCTTCCCACTCATTGAGTGTACCTCCCCATCTATCTATCTGAGCTGGCATCTCGGGCTCTATGACTCCGATCATACGATCGAGTAGCTCTGTCATATTTTCACATGTATAGACAGTATTCATTAAGTCGGCATATCTCGAATAATATAATTGCTTAAAATCTGGACTTTCTTCAAATAGTTTCAATAGTATTTTTTCATGTTTACCAATATTTCCTTGTATACCTGTCGTGATAGGATCATCAGGCTCACTAAATTGATCACCACCAATAAGCCCATAATCTCTGTCGCATGAAACACCCCACTCTTCACAGCAATCAGGATTCATTTCTATGACAAAAGGAATTTTAGGATCATTGATATCATATGGTAACGTCTCATTCGCAATAACTGGGCAATCTGAAATGTCTGCTGCTTCTAATTGGTCGTAAAGCGATTGACATTCTCCGACCCACTGATCGCAACAAAAATTTATTTGCGTGACGACTTGTTGGAATATCGGATCATCTGCAGGGTAAGGGCTGCTGCCATTGGTGATGGAAGCACATTCTGAGAATTCTATCCCACCAAGGTTTAAATATATTTCTTGACAATTTTCCGTCCATTCATCACAACACATAGGCTCTTGTTGTATTACTGCTTGTAATACTGCGTCGCTAGGAGGATAAGGACTTGTATTATTTGTAAATATCGGACAGCCTTCTATTCCTGCACTTCCTGCTATGGAATCATATAATTCTTGACAAATCTGGTCCCATGTACCGCAGCAATAAGAATCCTGCTGCACAACCAAAACAAATATAGAATCGTCAGCTGGATATGGACTACTACCGTTTAGAATAGAAGGGCAATTCTCTAAGTCATCTGTGACATCGGGTATCGTAGATGGATCATCATAGTAACCTTGACATTCTTCATCCCAGTTTTGACAGCAGCTAGGGACTTCTTCTACTACTTGTGTAAATATAGGATCGTCACTTGGATAAGGACTATTATTACCACCAAAAAAATCACATGGACTAAAATTGGTATTTCCAAAGAACTGGTCAATTGCATCCGATATATCATATATATCACAGAGACTTGCATCAGGATCGGTATTAGGTACACCAGTATAATTAATGTAATAGTCGAATGTCGCATCCAGATCCCACAATATATAGGCCCACTTCTTATGTGATCCTTCTGGATCTAATCCACGCCACCAGCCTGTGTTATAATTGAGCCAATCTGATGCAACAGTAGCTTGGTTCATTGTAAAATAATCTATGAGACTCACGAGATTAATACTATCGTCTACAATCTTATAGTTAGTCGGATCAGACATGTCATTATCTAATATGAAATCTCTCAATTGTACCCAAGCATTCAATGCAGGTACACCTCCATATTCTATTTCTGTGTCTTGCCAAGTGGATAAGAATTGGATGTCTTCTTTTCCTTGTCTATAGTATGCCTTGGTATAATCATGATCTACCACCTTTTCTCTCATCCCGTAGACACCCCAGTATTGGCCATTGAGGAATAATACTACTCTCTCTACTTTTCTAACATCCAGTTCCATTCCACCTTCTTGCGCTAATGCTTGTACATACTCATCTCTGACGTGTGTACTGCCTTCATGATCTTGGTCATCTATTGCTGGATAATTGTCATCACCAGAATTTCTAAACATAAATCGCTGAAATTCACCTCGATCCGAAGAGCTAAATATAGGAGCATCTACCGCTTTAGAATATCCCATCTCATCTCGTGATATCCAGTCTATACTTCTATGATCTAATACCCACGAATCTTGTCCGTGTCGATTAAGTTCCCCGAAGGATTTAGTGACTCTCACATTATTTTTAAAATATTCAATAGAACCGATAGGTAGTAATATTCCAGCTCCGTTAGCCAGGTTAGTTACACGATCTGCCGCTACAGAAAATACTGGAAGTGAATAATTCTCATCTATTAGATATGTGTTAAATTCCATTTTCCCAGGAAGCACATTCAGATCGTTACTGAATGACATTGCTTTGATAACAGTTGTACTCTCTATAGTTAATGGAGTATCGTAGATCGGAGAATCAGAGAGTGGGTTAGATCCATCCATTGTATATCGTAGAATGGAATTCGGTTCGTTATTAGTAATTATGATCGACTGACTACCTGAGTAGAATCCGGCTGTCAGACTCATTGTTGGAGTGTTGGTATATCTTGTGACTTGAGAAGTATTGTTATTAGATGTGCCTACGCTCGGTGTCGTGCTGATCATCCATTCGTTAGCTCCATCTGTGCTACGACAGTTAGAATGATCTGTAAGTGTGACGCGTAATAATTGTAAGTCTATATTAATACCGTTAGGATCAGATAGAAGAATCTTATCGTCACCACTTGTTTGTGTAAGCTTAAAATTAGAATGATACTCACCATTGTAATTTCCATCTTTTCCAGAGCAGAATATTATTAGGAATCCCTTTGCAGCTATAGATGTCCCTGCTGGGAATTGCCATTTTTGTAAGTTGTCATCTTTGTCTGAGAGATACCATCCACTAATATCTATATCACTGTCTTGAGTGTTATACAGCTCTACCCAATCTTCCGTTTTGTTGAAGCTATCTTTAATGAATTCTAGGTTGGAGGCAGAATATTCATTGATAACTATCTGGCCAGATAATTGGGTGGTGATCGCTGCTATGATAGCGATAATTAGGTATCTATACATGTTCATAAGTAAATATATACCATAAATATGAAAGTAATAATGAATACGCTGCATTATGGAATAATTATATTGATGATTTTCTTGATGTTATTTACTGATTTGGTTTTGGAGGACACATAGAGGATTTAATAATAATTTGTATTGGAAAATTGATAATTAATATTTTAGAGGAAAGTATTAGATCAATGAGACTTAGATTTTGGAACAAAATCATTAGCTGAGTTGCTTCTTAGCGAAGCCGAAGGATCATTTGAGGTTTATTTCCCGGATCATGCTACGAGGAGTTTCATTTAGTAACTACTATAATAGTTGGCTGTAATAATTCCTCATCATGCAGATGAGGGAATTACGATTTCGTCATGTAATGATAGATATTAGTGTGTGGTATTATTAGTAAGAGCTGATAGATTCTTTAGGATCTTATCAGCTCTTATTTATTTATGTGGAGATTTGTAATCTACCAAGAGTAACCGAACTTAAGTCTAAGACCTATAAATGCTGAACTGAAATCTTGATCAGAATATCCAGTTGTATTGACACCATTCACAAATCTGTAGCCTCCATCTATACCTATACGCATAAACCTAAAAACATTTAGCTCTACGCCGATACTTGGTTCTATTACAGAGACATTATCGTCTGCATTATCACCTATTTCTAATGATCCAGTTCCAGTTTTTAAGTAGACTGCAGGATGGATGGCTTTGTTAGAATCAAAAGTGTAGCCCAGCATAAGATCTCTGCCATCTATACTAACTCTTGTACCATCAGGTAGATCTGTACCACTACCATATCCTGACCATCCGATAAGAAAGTTTTCATTTATTTCGAAAAGAAAATATCCGCCATTGTTAAGACTGAAATCATTTTGGAGTTTGACGAAACCATTAGTACTGCCACCCCATAGTCCAGATAGACGGATTCCACCATTATTAAATATTGTTCTTTCTTTTTTATTGTCCTCTTCCATGTAATCATCTTGTGCTATTAACCCAAGAGAAAGAAAGACTGTAAGGCAAAGTGTAATGAGTGTTTTCATAAGTCATTTTTTTTATTGGTTAGGAAATATAAAGCTAAGACGAGAATCGCTGTAGAGGAGTTACAAAACGGTGGGGTTAATTTGGTGTTAATTTGAGGGGGTGATCAGAGTTTTTTCATCTATATGTCAACGCTTTATGTTTGTTTTGCAAGCTATTGATAACTGACGCATTAGCTCAATTTATTTTTAATAATTGAGAGTTAGAATAGCGCTCGCCTCTCGGCACCTGTAATTCGTTTCAATTCCTTGTGGTATAATTAAGAGTGTAGTGCAGCAGGTTTCCCTCATTCGGGTGTTGATGTCTCAATTTCTTGTGGTACAATTAAGAGGAAAAGAGATAATTATAAAACCTTATGTCGGTGGGTTTCAATTCCTTGTGGTACAATTAAGAGCGTGTACAGCGTGAGGACGTCGCTAATTTCTTTAAGTTTCAATTCCTTGTGGTACAATTAAGAGCAGAATACGAAACGCCGACGGTCTCACGTACTTCGTTTCAATTCCTTGTGGTACAATTAAGAGGAATACAGTGAGAATAATCTGCCTTGTAGATCCTGGTTTCAATTCCTTGTGGTACAATTAAGAGATGGACCGGGTGTGAGGTCGGATGCATTAGGTGTGTTTCAATTCCTTGTGGTATAATTAAGAGAAGGTCGAGTACATATAGGCATATCTTGCTCAAGAATGTTTCAATTCCTTGTGGTACAATTAAGAGTGTGAGCCTAATACGATTACAATATCAGCAAGTAAGTTTCAATTCCTTGTGGTACAATTAAGAGCAGCGGAGCGATTACTTCTGGGTCTATACTTGCATTGTTTCAATTCCTTGTGGTACAATTAAGAGTTTCGGATGATTTGTAAAACGTTCCTTTATTGATTGTTTCAATTCCTTGTGGTACAATTAAGAGCCTTGACCTTGAGAGTAACTTGATAAGAACCATTGTTTCAATTCCTTGTGGTACAATTAAGAGTTATTATGGATGTCGGCTGCAAAGGTTCTAACTGTGTTTCAATTCCTTGTGGTACAATTAAGAGTTAGATGGCAAATTCTTTAAAGGTTCTATAAGTCAAGTTTCAATTCCTTGTGGTACAATTAAGAGCCTCTTTATTGGGATGATGTGGGTATTTATCTAAGGTTTCAATTCCTTGTGGTACAATTAAGAGTCTTAGCAGCTATGGTTTTCAGTAGTACCTCTTTATGTTTCAATTCCTTGTGGTACAATTAAGAGTATATGTTCAATTCCTTTGATGGTGTTGGTATTTAGTTTCAATTCCTTGTGGTACAATTAAGAGTACTACCACGCCACAAGGCGAAAAGATATAGAGAAGTTTCAATTCCTTGTGGTACAATTAAGAGGACTATAATTCCTACCAAGTCTATTCAGAACATTGGTTTCAATTCCTTGTGGTACAATTAAGAGGCATAAGATGCATTTGCCATAATCAATATTTTTTAAGTTTCAATTCCTTGTGGTACAATTAAGAGTTAGCCTCATATCCATCTATGCAGTATTCCCTTACTGTTTCAATTCCTTGTGGTACAATTAAGAGTTCAATCCTTCCGCTATCGTTTGGCTCTGTTAGAAAAGTTTCAATTCCTTGTGGTACAATTAAGAGAGGGAATGAGTATAACATTGGTAATACTTTATTGTAGTTTCAATTCCTTGTGGTACAATTAAGAGCTGATTTCGTAATTTTCATATATATCCTTAATGATGTTTCAATTCCTTGTGGTACAATTAAGAGAATCTGGATCTATGAGTTCATCTGCTTTATACGCAGGTTTCAATTCCTTGTGGTACAATTAAGAGACATGTCAGAAAGATGTATGACCACCTTAATCCTCAGTTTCAATTCCTTGTGGTACAATTAAGAGTCATTCTCTTAATTCAAAGCGAGATTATTCTTTAGGTTTCAATTCCTTGTGGTACAATTAAGAGAGAATCTAAATATGATTTTGCACCTTGTGATAACTGTTTCAATTCCTTGTGGTACAATTAAGAGGAGTTTGAATCTAAGCTTCATTGCTTCATTTACTTGTTTCAATTCCTTGTGGTACAATTAAGAGAGGTAAGTCCGCTAACATGGTTAACCTATACGTTAAGTTTCAATTCCTTGTGGTACAATTAAGAGATAAAGCTAAAAGAACTGTCTCGTCAAATAATCAAGTTTCAATTCCTTGTGGTACAATTAAGAGTCTACACAACATTCATAAGCAATCGAGTTATTCAAAGTTTCAATTCCTTGTGGTACAATTAAGAGACATTAAGCTTAGACGGTAACACATTAGGTATAAGTCGTTTCAATTCCTTGTGGTACAATTAAGAGTCGACTTATGATGAGTCTATAGAAGGTGAAGAAGAGTTTCAATTCCTTGTGGTACAATTAAGAGATATGAAATCGGGAAAGGTGTCGATAATCTTGATTGGTTTCAATTCCTTGTGGTACAATTAAGAGATTTATTTATTCTCGCAAATGGAGTTTTTAAAAAGTTTCAATTCCTTGTGGTACAATTAAGAGAGCCGGATTATCTCTATACGATATAAGTGTAAAAAGTTTCAATTCCTTGTGGTACAATTAAGAGTACCGACAATAAAAAGAATGATCCATCGGTATTAAGTTTCAATTCCTTGTGGTACAATTAAGAGAACCATCCCAAAGTACACTCATGAGATAATTAATCTGTTTCAATTCCTTGTGGTACAATTAAGAGATTTTTAATGATGATCTTAAAGCCCTTTCTACTTTCGTTTCAATTCCTTGTGGTACAATTAAGAGCGAAGGCAGGAAGGACAAGAACATGGTTTCTCATAGGTTTCAATTCCTTGTGGTACAATTAAGAGAAGAGGCAACAAATTAACCTATTCATATGCAGCTGAGTTTCAATTCCTTGTGGTACAATTAAGAGAATTGGCGATGAGTACTCCAGATAGCGCAAGCGTAGTTTCAATTCCTTGTGGTACAATTAAGAGAGATATCTGTAATTTCTGATAGCTCTAATCCTGTGTTTCAATTCCTTGTGGTACAATTAAGAGTGATAGTGTTGAGGTTGTTACTTATGAAAATGATGTTTCAATTCCTTGTGGTACAATTAAGAGCTTTATCTAAGCTTAGGCAAGATGTACAAACTAAATTGTTTCAATTCCTTGTGGTACAATTAAGAGCTGAGACATCAGAGACGCTAAGACACTGATAATAGTTTCAATTCCTTGTGGTACAATTAAGAGCTCCCTTTAATTCGTACAAATCAGTTTTAAAGCGGTTTCAATTCCTTGTGGTACAATTAAGAGTCAGGAGGAGCTGTTGCAGGATCTCCGACATATTTCGTTTCAATTCCTTGTGGTACAATTAAGAGCAGTCGAGAGAGTCACCGCAGATCCGCTGTAATGAGTTTCAATTCCTTGTGGTACAATTAAGAGAAGCTCTCATTTAAATTGCTGATTCCGATATACTCGTTTCAATTCCTTGTGGTACAATTAAGAGCCGAGATAGAATTCAAAACTAAGAACCTTAATATCGTTTCAATTCCTTGTGGTACAATTAAGAGGTGTAAATTCTATCTCTCTATCCTTTTTTTTGTAAGTTTCAATTCCTTGTGGTACAATTAAGAGTTTAATCCTTCAAAAATCCAAAGCAATCTTTCCGCGTTTCAATTCCTTGTGGTACAATTAAGAGAACAAATGGAAAAGCTTTTCCAGGATGAAGATTAGTTTCAATTCCTTGTGGTACAATTAAGAGCTTTAGCAAAATTGAAATAATTGATATACATCTATAGTTTCAATTCCTTGTGGTACAATTAAGAGCTATCCGTTAATCAGATATTACAATTCTATTAAATGTTTCAATTCCTTGTGGTACAATTAAGAGCATAGTAACATTAGCAGGTGATGTCGGTGAGACCAGTTTCAATTCCTTGTGGTACAATTAAGAGCTCAGCTCTACATTACTAAACATCCAATCATTAACGTTTCAATTCCTTGTGGTACAATTAAGAGCCGGCTTCTGTACTTTTTCCAGCAGCAAATATTATGTTTCAATTCCTTGTGGTACAATTAAGAGTATGATTCTAATACATCATTAATTACATTTTCAAAGTTTCAATTCCTTGTGGTACAATTAAGAGCTGCGATAACAACGGAGGTGTTAGTCATTCTTCAAGGTTTCAATTCCTTGTGGTACAATTAAGAGTTGATATTGAGTCATGGGTAAACGATAATAATATGTTTCAATTCCTTGTGGTACAATTAAGAGAGTATATGTCGTACTGGTATTAATCCCCAGGTGCGTTTCAATTCCTTGTGGTACAATTAAGAGTGTACATATGTTAGAAAGGATCAAAAAACTATTTGGTTTCAATTCCTTGTGGTACAATTAAGAGCATTCGAGGAGGTCACTGGCCAAGCTATAGCAGGGAGTTTCAATTCCTTGTGGTACAATTAAGAGTTTATATGCTAAGAGTTCTTCATCTCTTTTAAGTAAGTTTCAATTCCTTGTGGTACAATTAAGAGTTGTAAGGTTTATCAACCTGAAATTGTAGAACAGATGTTTCAATTCCTTGTGGTACAATTAAGAGCATCAGAACAACAAATTAATGATATAAGATATGTGTTTCAATTCCTTGTGGTACAATTAAGAGAATAATTTAACTTCCGCATCTGCATTCATATATAATGTTTCAATTCCTTGTGGTACAATTAAGAGATGCGATAAGTGATATAGTCTACGGAGGATCTAAGTTTCAATTCCTTGTGGTACAATTAAGAGAATTTATTCATATTAGCTAATGGAGTATTTAAGAAGTTTCAATTCCTTGTGGTACAATTAAGAGAACGGGGTTTTAGATGTCATCAATGCAAATAAGTATGTTTCAATTCCTTGTGGTACAATTAAGAGTTGCAACGATATAAGCAAGATGTCAATCAATCTACGTTTCAATTCCTTGTGGTACAATTAAGAGATGCTTAGGGGTGTGAGGGTACTCCCTCTGGTTAGAAGTTTCAATTCCTTGTGGTACAATTAAGAGTTCAATTACAATTAAGAAAAGCCATGATATTACTCAGTTTCAATTCCTTGTGGTACAATTAAGAGTTATTATAAGTAGTCCAGAAACCTTGTCTAAATAAGTTTCAATTCCTTGTGGTACAATTAAGAGTGTATCACGCAAAGTATATCATTAAAAAATAAATTAGTTTCAATTCCTTGTGGTACAATTAAGAGGAATTAGAATTGAGTAAAGGTATATCACATGTACTGTTTCAATTCCTTGTGGTACAATTAAGAGGATGATAGTGTTGAGGTTGTTACTTATGAAAATGATGTTTCAATTCCTTGTGGTACAATTAAGAGAAAGTAAGCATAAACAATAGAGATTTTGAATACAAGTTTCAATTCCTTGTGGTACAATTAAGAGTGGATGCTGGAGAGAAGTTTCTCGTATTTATCGAGTTTCAATTCCTTGTGGTACAATTAAGAGAAGAAAGTAATGTCATTAGTAGCACTCGAATCAAGTTTCAATTCCTTGTGGTACAATTAAGAGTCAGGAAAATATACGGATGGTTCTGTACAATCTGGTTTCAATTCCTTGTGGTACAATTAAGAGACGTTCACAATACAATATTTGTTTTGTCCTTCTAAGTTTCAATTCCTTGTGGTACAATTAAGAGACGATTGTGATTCTAATGCGTCTTGGTTCTCATTAAGTTTCAATTCCTTGTGGTACAATTAAGAGCTATGTGATCGATTTGAAGCAAGAGCAGCTTTCAAAGTTTCAATTCCTTGTGGTACAATTAAGAGATCTTATCTTCTGTTACAAAAATATTTCCTGATAGGTTTCAATTCCTTGTGGTACAATTAAGAGCATTTCTAATCAATTGCCCGGGCATTGGATAACTGGTTTCAATTCCTTGTGGTACAATTAAGAGATTCCTGTGAATGTAATTCCTCCGACTATATGATTGTTTCAATTCCTTGTGGTACAATTAAGAGACAAGCCAAAAGAATATTTATTCAATGGTGAAAGGTTTCAATTCCTTGTGGTACAATTAAGAGCATCATATGTTGCTGTAGTTTACAACTTCTTGCAAGTTTCAATTCCTTGTGGTACAATTAAGAGAATTAGTTATCTACAACTAAAGTATCTCCTGTAATGTTTCAATTCCTTGTGGTACAATTAAGAGATGTATCGGCTTGTCAAGGAAGCCCATCATATTCAGTTTCAATTCCTTGTGGTACAATTAAGAGGCTCAGCAAATTACGACTCAAGCATTTCCTAATTTGTTTCAATTCCTTGTGGTACAATTAAGAGGGTGAGCATTCTACTAAGAGACTTTCTTTTTGGCTGTTTCAATTCCTTGTGGTACAATTAAGAGATTCAGAGAAGACAGGTATTCCAATTGATAAGATTAGTTTCAATTCCTTGTGGTACAATTAAGAGTAAATAAGATCATCAATGGCTATATCATAAAGCCGTTTCAATTCCTTGTGGTACAATTAAGAGTAGGTACGAGTAATACATATGAGCCTTTAGCTTCGTTTCAATTCCTTGTGGTACAATTAAGAGGAGTCCAGTTATAACCGGCAGAGAACGTCCTAAGTCGTTTCAATTCCTTGTGGTACAATTAAGAGCCCGATTTTTTAATCACACTAAAGTATTACTATTCAGGCTTTTATAGG
>ENA-ORXM01002597-ORXM01002597.1-marine-metagenome-genome-assembly--contig:-NODE-2597-length-20395-cov-3.869377_pt1 | contig 20395 bp, 18 predicted proteins | sample MGYA00237867_ERZ511480 | MGnify/ENA primary metagenome ERZ511480 (study PRJEB26309, sample SAMN06266103) | marine metagenome | isolation source: Algal blade | place: United Kingdom:Sidmouth, United...
GCGAAAAAGAACGGATGTTGCCCAGGCAATGGCCACTAATGAATTAGGTCCATGTATGACGGCCATTTTACTTGTCCATGTTGAAAATGAAACTTCTTGCTTTTTGATGTAGATAAAATCTTTGTGAAAGCTATAGTCTATTTCTTGATCATTGTCAGTCATTTTTAATGATATATTGCTATAGGCTGGCAAATAGTACTTGTGTCCTTCGTGCTCTACTAAACCATATTCATCAACTTCCTTGAATTCATCACCAATGCTTAGTCCATTTCCCCAGGCAAAGAAACCTTTTCTGTTTTGGCCAAGGATAGATATCATATTAGCTAAAGGAATATAATCAAATATCTTTCGCTGAATTTTTATAAAATCTTCCTTTTTTGCAGATTCCCAAAAAAGAAAATTACCATGTTTCATAAGGATCTTTTTAAAAGCATCCATTGAAACCATATCATCAGTATCAATCTTTAGTTGAAAGCTTTGCCCACGTTGATTTTGTATGTCAAAAATCAATTTAGAACTTTCAGTGTCAATCACCTGCATTACTGGATTAATGATAAAATTTGAAACTTGTAATGCACCATCCAGTTTGGCACCATTTCTTGATCTAAAATAAGCCTGGCCTTTTTCAAAAATTCCATATTCGTTTGAATCCTTTTTCTGTTGGCCTTGGAGATATGTTGTTTTTTTATCTCTGCTTTTTTGTAATAGTTCATCAATCTTTTCATCTATGATCGACCTTATGGCACCAAACATTTTAGGCTCAATTAATTTTTTGATGTATGGTTGTCTTTCACTCTTTTTCTTATGATAAAGAAGATCTGCAGCCAATTGAATCGCCTGTTCTTTTTGAAATGGATTTTTTCTATCCTTCCATGTTTCATTAATTAAAAAGTATATGGCATCCTGTCTGTTTTCATCGACAAATTTTTTGAACTCCATAGAGGCATGATCTATAATTAGATCGTACTCATAAAGATTTTTCCATAGTGATCTTACAAACGAATCAGGATCCTGGTCTTTAGGCAGTTTAACAACAGTAGCGTTAATCCCATTCTTTAAAAGTATAGGTACATTTCTAAAACAAGCATCCATACCAGCTTTATCACCATCATAAAACAAAGTGACATTGTTGGTATATCTGAGGATCAATTGACATTGACTATCAGATAAAGATGTTCCACAAGTTGACACAACATTTTTAATCTCTATTTGGTGAAGTGATTGAACATCTGTTGCCCCTTCAACTAGATATGCAAAATGCTTTTTCTTTATTTCCTTAAATGCTTGAAAAATGCCATATAATACATTAGACTTATCGTAAACAGAATTGTCAGCTGTATTAATGTACTTTGGATTTCTTTGATTGGTATTATCAATTAATTTTCTAGCAGTAAACCCGATTGTATTTCCTTTTCTATCAATAATAGGAAACAAAACACGCTCATTGTATGGAGAATAAAGGCCGTTATCAGTTCTCTTAAGAATACTTGAAGCAAGCAGTTTTTCAGGATCCCATTTTCTAATCTTATAGTCATTTACAACATTATGTCCATTTGATATAACAGATATTCTAAAATCTTTTATTGTTTTCCAAAAATATAGCTTTCCGTTTATGTCAATTAGATCATTATCTTTTGAGTTAAAGGTTTTCTGAATTTCTAATAATTTTGACAAATAATAATCTGCTAGAGCTGCATTTGTGGTTAATATATCCCCATGCTCTTTTTGGCGTTTTTTCCACTGTTCTAGTTTTTTGGGATCCAAGTTTTCATAAAGAACATTTAGGCTCGTATATTCTGAAATCTCGTTAACTGCCTCCGGAAAAGAAAGTTGCTTTTTTTCCATCAAAAAATTAACGGCATTGCCTCCTTTACCACAACCAAAACACTTGAATATTCCTTTAGATTCACTTACCGTAAATGAAGCTGTTTTTTCATCGTGAAATGGACAAGAACCTACATAGTTTGCTCCTTTAGGTTTCAGTTCAACATGCTGGGAAATCACATCAACAATGTTCACATCATTAATGATCTCGTTGGCGTTTAAAATCATTTACTGTGCTTTATTAGTTATTTGATATGTAAGACTCAAACCTGCAGCACGTAAAATATTTATTACATCGAAGTACAAAATGTGAGTGTCGTTGAAATAGAAATTAAAGAATTTTTCTTTAGATCTCAGTCCTAATTTTTGCAGCTGATCTTTATTGATCTTTATTTCATCAATGAATGCTGTTTTTGAATTTGATTCAATGCTTGACTTAATAGGGTTATGAAAGTAATTAATATCAAAAACGTCACCGAGCAGCATTAATTGTTTATCTCTTAGTACTTGAGGATCAAATCCGTTTTCTTTATTTAAAGTTGTCTTTTGATTGAGCTGGTGAAAAGTCAGCACCTTTAAGAGACGTTGCCAATTGACTTTTACTAGTTTAGGATTAAACCGTTGGAGTTTTTCAACATCGATATAACCAGCCTTAGATGGACGTGATCCAAAAGATATATTAATATCTGCTAAGTGTAGAATCCAAATAAAATCAAACCATAAAAAATGATTTCTGTTATCGATGATAGATTTTACTGTCCTTTTGCCGGCTGGAAGCATTTTTATAAAATCTGAGTCATCATTTTCATTCGTATTATTTAGCTTTTCTATAAAGCTGGGATTGTTTTGAAAAATGATTTCATGTATAGGGTTAATATATCCTAATTCACCGGTATTAAGATTATTGATTGAGGATCCGAGGTTTATATTTTCAGCTGTTGCAAAATCTTTAAACTGGTTTTTTCTTAAATAATTCCAAGTAGGAATCTTACCGGAACGTGAAATTTTTGTTTTGAAAAGTGCAGGGTTTGCCCTCTCCATGAATAGTATAGACATAGATAGTTAGTTTAATTAAAAAATAATTATTCCGGTTTGTATAAAGAGGGATAAGCTGAATCAATTGTAACAAGGACTAATTCCATGTTTGAATTAAATTCTACGCTAATATATATTCCTAATAGGCATATATGCAAACTATTAGGCATTTTATTTTAAATATAATACCGTGTTTTATTTCTAATGGTTGTTAGTTTAGCCGAATAATTATACAATCAAATATAAAATGGCAAAAAAAGCTACCCCAAAAGCAAAGTCAGATAATAAGCCTGAAAAGGTTTCTTCTAAGAAAATAGTGAGGTATGGCGTACATATTGGCCACTTAATTGATAAGTACATCAAACTGGATCCGGATAGAACAAGAAAGAACATAGCACCAGAATTAAAAATGGGTGAGGTTGGTTTTGGTAAAAAGTTAAATCTTCCTTATTACGGCAATGTCTATGATTTAATTGCAATTTCTAATGTGATGGGAATAAATTTTTTGAATCTCATTTCTTTAGAACTCAAAGGCAAGTTGTATTACAATAGTGAAATTGATGAGCTAAAATCTGATATAATGAAATTGAAAGAAGACAATGCTTTTTATAAAAAAATCATCAAAAATCAGATTGATTAAAAGGACTGATTTTGTCAGTCTGCCAAAAGTCTGCCATATTTTATACTAAAATCATCGAGATATTTTCATATCAAAATAATTAATCATGTTTAAAGCAAAGTTTTTCAAAGACTTGTGGAAGGGCGCGAATCGTAAGAAAATCCCGTCTTCCACCCAAAGCGGGATTTCTCGAACTTCGAGAGTCCCGCTTTTTTATTTCTATATGCTTATAGTTGTTAAATGGCGGCAAGCTGACCCTATTTAAGTAAACTATTTATGTGCACAAATTAGTTCTTTTTCGGGGGTGTATCTGGTAATGCAAGGAAACGAACGATTTTCTGGCACATAATCTAAAGGTGGTTTGATATGCTAACTTTGTCAATATGATAGATAAAGAAACATTTCTGAAAAAACTGAAAGATCTTAAACTTGTTTTAAAACCAAATCAAAATGTAATCTCATTGGATACATTGAATAGAATTTACAAGAAAATGCAACATGGCATTAAGTTCATTCCAATTAATGTTAGTAGTGATAACCTTATAGTGGAAGGTCATCATAGATATGTTGGTTCTATAATTGCTGGATATGACTTAGAACATGTACCAGACTATCCAACACCAACAGTTTTGAACGATATTGAGTGGAAAGACGTTGAATTTCTTGATATTAAGTACGATACTCCTGATAAAGTAGATAGGTTAAATAGATTAGATGCCCTTTACAATGATATGAGTATAAAGGACATAGAAAACATTATAAAATAGAAATAGTTATCTTTGAATTATGTTAATCTTATTAGACATAGATGGTGTAATGGTTCATGCTAAACCTTGGGTATCATTCCAAGCGTTAGAGGACGGTTTCTATGCATTTAACAAAATGGCAGTAAATGCTTTAAATGCTATCATTGCAAAAAGCGATGCAGAGATTGTATTGACTACATCTCACAAATATAGTTTCTCCTTAGAACAATGGGTTAACATTTTTAAAAATCGTGGTGTTAATATAAACAGCATTAGTCGGTTAGCACCAAATCATGACCATCGTAGCAGACATGATGAAATAGTTAATTGGTTTGCCACCAGTGATGATGTAAATGATTTTGTAATCATTGATGATGATAAGACTTTAAACGGTCTTTCTTCTGAACTTCAATCAAGGTTGATTCAGACCCAGCCTTTAGTAGGCTTGACCAAGAGACATATAGAAGATGCTGTCCGTATCTTAGCTTCTCCTTTGGAGCGGGTGTAGGTTTTCTATGCCCATAGTTGAGATGTAATTTTAAGACTTCTGGTGTACATATCTAATAAAATTTCAAGAAAATTCATTGTCTTTCTCTCTATGTAGCCACCCCTACACCCAGTAAATACCTGGATTTCAGCCAGTTTTGCTAAATCAACTTTAATATTTCTATGTACTTTATTGTCTTCTCCATTCGCAAGTCGTTCAAAAATGAGTTTTACATAATGAGCTACTGGCGAAGGGTGTAATACCCTTCTGGTCTTTCCTGAATTTGATTTATCAGAAAGCTCCTTTCCAATAAATCTAATTCAGAACGCTCAAAAGTTTTTCCAGTTATGGTATCAGAGAATCTACCTATGCATTGTCCTTGAACGATACTTTTAATATCTCTGATTTGATACTCGTGAGAGAAACCTTTTTTGAGCTGCTCATCTGTGGAGCATCTTGTGTAGATATTGTGATTTTCTTCGTACATGGGTCGTATTCTAGTTGAGTAGAAATAGTGTTTAAAGTTTAAAAGTCTTCTCCCATTCTTTCTTGATACTATTTGTGATCCATCTCTGTGATCATTTTAAATCAGTCAGTAAATTGGATATTAGTTTATCTTTTGGTATTAAATTTATTATCTCCAAGAGTTGAAGCATTCATCTCTCCTAAGTATTCTTTGATTAGTCTGTCTTGATCAGCAAATTCATGAGTATAAATTAGTCTTCCTAGAACTTTCTTAATTGCTTTATGGTATCTTCCAAAATCCCTACATAGTCTTTCTTGAAATAGTTGGAATCTAATTATTTGTTCGTCATCCCATTCACTCCAGAATCGGTTACACAAATCGTTAATAAATGATTTTGAAAATTGAGTGATATATACTAGCTTTCATTTTTCAAATAACTCTTATCATTATAAATACTTGATAATTTAAGTAATTGATTAATCAACATAAAACAACTGCCTCATGAAATTGAAATCTCTATTTTTTAATAGTTTTTTATCTACTTTTTTTTGGATGTTCACCTGATGAAATTCTTGATGGAATTCAACTACCTGAGGGAATCACTATCCAAGACACTTTGTCTTCAAACAACTGTTCACTAGATAAATGTTCATCTGATAGAATTGTTAGGTTGGTCGCGAATGGTGCTAGAGGAACAATTTTTAAACTTAATGATGAGGACGAATATTATTTTATAAATTATTCTGCATCATTTGATTCCCAAATACAATTTGTTATTTGTGATTTGCCTCAAGAATTTCAACCAGAAGCTAATAGTGGAGGGATAGAAATTATATATAGTGGAGATTTGATTGATGCATGTGGTTCTCCGCAATTTTTATGGCCAATTGAAAAGACTTATTATTTATTAATCAATCAAATAAAAAGATCATGAAACAACTTTAACGTATATTTTATAATTCACAATTATTAGTTTTTCCTATGTAAATTCTCAAATTTAAATACCATATGGAGATGATTGCATAATTGTTCCAAATTCTACAGAGCTCGAGTCAAGGTTCTTTCTTCATGGAAAGTTTGCAAAAGCTTTCCCTTTTTTATGTCCAAAATATAAGTGGTATAAAGTCACTGTCATTTAGTATTCACTACAAAATTCTATGACATCAATTATTTTTCTTTTGAAATGCATTAAAATGATTGACCGCAATCTGACTAATTTATATTAAATTAAAGGAAAGTATAGCACTCTCCATATTATAACTTATGAAAAATCTTATCAGAATACTATTATTAATACTGACTTTCCAAAGTGATTTTTTTGCTCAATGTGATGGATTTTATATTCTCTGTAATCAGAATGAAGTTGATTCTTTTTTAATCAAAAATGGACCATGTGACAGTGTTGATGTTTTAAAGATAGGTGGCCTTCCTGATCTTTGCGGCGAAATATCTGATCTCTCTCCCCTTTTAGGAATAAAATATATAAGATCACTTCAATTAATTAATTTGCCTAAGCTCATGACTCTTGATGGTTTGGACAGTTTAAGTGAAGTTGGTCGTCTTGATTTTTCTTTAAGCAATACTAGAGATTTTAAAGGCATAAGAAATCTTAAAAAGGTCACCACTTTATTACATAACTTTATTAATTATGAAGAATTAGAGGGTATTCCTGATTTATCAATGTATGAGAATTTGTCAAAAATTTCAGAATACATGGAAATTACTGGTGAAGTCGTTTTAAATAACCCTAATCCTAATTTAATTCCGGATAGCAATGAAAATCCAGAATTCTTATTAATAGTGAAAAACATGAGAATTTATAATGACTTTTCAAAGTTAATAAGGCCAGATCTAACGCAATTTTCAGGTTTATCTATAATTAACATTGAAAAAGATTCTATTTCATTAAAAGGATTGGAACACATTCAGGAATTTAAATATTTAATACTCAGACAATTAGAAGATATAGATGCGGATTTGATTTCCCACATAGAATTTGAAGATTTATATCTGAATGATTATATAGATTCAAATAATAAAACAGTATTTAATTTAAAAAACTTAGAAGAATTTTCAATAAATCAATATCATAATCTAGAGGACATTCAGGAAATCACACCTAATTTAACAGCTGTGTCTGGTCTTCTTTTTATACAAAACAATCCTGAACTAAAAGATTTAAATCTATTTAATAACTTCGAACCTCCTCACAGAAAAAGTGTGCTACCAGATTTTCTTAACGGACAATACAATATTATTATCAAAGGAAACCCTCAATTAGATTCTTGCAATATTGATATGCTGTGCAAAGCCATTGAAATGTATCCCGATAGTATTTTAATTGAAGACAATGGTATAGCATGCAACCTTGAAGAAGTTATGGCATATTGTGAAACGGTATCTTCTCAAGATTTAGATCAAGTAGAGTCCATTAAAATATATCCTAATCCTACGAGTGATAATATTGAGATAACGGGTTTACCCTACATCGAAAAATGTGAGCTCTACAATAATGATGGCAAACTTTTAAAAACTTATTATAACACTTCCTTATTGAATATGTCTGAATTCAGTGCTGGTCTTTATACGATAAGGATTGCAGGAAAACATAAAGTTATTATCCGCAAAGTTTTGAAAATTTAGATATTGAGATTATAGGCTTTTTATCTCATTCTTTATCATCTCTAGCTCGTTATTAAGATGGCACCATGCTGTCAAATGAAATCTTTATTTCCACCAATACCCTACTCATTTAATATTTTTTTATTCTTTCTTAGGCTTAAAGACTTAATCTGCATAACTTACTGTTGCACTATAAATAATAAGTATGACACATCAAATTAGCAGCTTAAAAGAATATCTAGAAACATATAAAAGAAGTGTAGAAGATCCAGAAGAATTTTGGAAAGAGCAAGCTGAGACATTCATTTGGTTTGAGCCTTTTAACAAAACGCTTGAGTGGAATTTTAAAGATCCAGATGTCAAATGGTTTTTAAATGGCAAAACAAATATTACCTACAACTGCCTAGACAGACATATTTTAGAAAGAGGTGACCAGACGGCCATACTATGGGAACCTAACGATCCTAAACAAGCAACCAGAACCTACACTTATTCAGAATTATTATATGAAGTATGCAAATGTGCCAATGGATTAAAAGCTTCCGGTATTAAAAAAGGAGATCGTGTTGTTTTCTATATGCCGATGGTCCCAGAGTTGGCAATAGGTGTTTTGGCTTGCGCCCGAATAGGTGCTGTGCATTCTGTCGTTTTTGCCGGTTTTTCTGCACAAGCATTAGCAAACAGAGTTGATGATGCGCAAGCTAAAATGATTATTTGTTCTGATGAAAACAATCGCGGTTCAAAATGCATCGCTGTTAAACAAGTTGTTGATGAGGCCATGGATATTGGTTGCAATAGTGTTGAAAAAGTCATCGTGCATAAAAATACGGGTGGTCAAATCAATTGGAGTGATGATGTTGATCATTGGTGGCATGAAATTATAGATTCTCAATCACCTTTTTGCAAAGCAGAAGAAATGGATAGCGAAGACCTTTTATTCATCCTTTATACTTCTGGTTCCACAGGAAAGCCAAAAGGGGTTGTACATACTTGTGGTGGCTATATGGTTTATACCGCTTACTCATTTTCCAATGTTTTTCAATACAAAGAGAATGATGTTTATTGGTGTACCGCAGATATAGGTTGGATCACAGGGCATTCATATATTATATATGGTCCCTTACTGACAGGTGCCACAACTATGATGTTTGAGGGTGTCCCTACTTTTCCGACTTCAGGCCGTTTTTGGCAAATATGCGAAAAGCATAAAGTCAATCAGTTCTACACCGCACCCACTGCTATACGCGCGCTCATGGCCTGTGAAGATGACCAACCCTCCAATTATGATCTTTCTTCCATAAAAGTCTTGGGCTCCGTGGGAGAACCTATTAATGAAGAAGCATGGCATTGGTATGACAAGCATATCGGTAAAGGTAAAGCGCCTATAGTTGATACGTGGTGGCAAACAGAAACGGGTGGCATATTGATCACTCCATTGCCAGGTATCACAGATACTAAGCCGACATACGCTTCTTATCCTATGCCTGGCATTCAAACGTGCTTAGTTGATAAAGATGGTAAAGAGCTGGTGGAAAACAATATCGAAGGATTGTTATGCATCAAGTTTCCATGGCCTTCCATCATAAGAACAACCTATGGTGATCATGAGCGTTGCAAACAAGTTTACTTTTCAAGTTTCCCAGGAAAATATTTTACTGGCGATGGTGCACGCAGAGATGAGGAAGGCAGAATTAGGGTCATCGGTAGAGTGGATGATGTTATCAATGTTTCTGGTCATCGCATGGGTACTGCTGAGGTTGAAAATGCCATAAATGAACATCCCAATGTCATTGAGTCTGCAGTCGTCGGATATCCACATGACATTAAGGGACAAGGTATTTATGCCTATGTGATTAGTCACAATAAAGAAACTGATGATCAATTTAGAAAAGAAATATTAGAGGTTGTCAAAAAAGAAATTGGCCCAATTGCCAAACCCGACAAGATTCAATTTGTCACTGGACTGCCTAAGACACGTTCGGGTAAAATCATGAGAAGGATACTTAGAAAAATAGCCAGCAATGATTCAGATAAATTAGGAGATGTCTCTACTCTACTCAACCCCGAAGTTGTCGAAGAAATTATTAAGACAAAACTCGATTAAGCTGAATCTTAAATTTTTTATTTAAATTAAATGAAAAGATAAACGGATTTAGAAGTAAGATGAAAAATGAGAACAATATAAAATGGGGCATAGATTTAGGCGGTACAAAAATCGAAGCTGTAATTTTAGATGCACAAGCAAATAATAAAATTCTTTTTAGAGAGCGCGTCCCAACCCTTTCAGATCAAGGTTATAAAAAGGTATTGTCTCAAATTGAGTTCCTTGTTAACTTGATGAAAGAAAAATCTCAACTCTCACCTACTGAGATAGGAATGGGTACACCTGGAAGACTAGATCCAGCAAGCCAAACTTTAAAGAATAGTAATTCAGTATGTTTAAATGACCAACCCGTATTGAAGGATTTAGAAAATCTCTTACAAGTCAAAGTCAAAATAGAAAACGATGCCAATTGTTTTGCACTTTCTGAAGCGGTTTATCTACTAAATAATGGCTATGAAGATGGTGAAGTGATTCTAGGTATCATTTTAGGAACGGGTGTTGGCGGTGGTATTGTAGCGCATGGCAAATTAATCTCTGGCAGACACGGATTAGGTGGCGAATGGGGACATAATTTTTTGGATGAGTCTGGTGGTGAATGTTATTGTGGAAAAATAGGCTGTGTAGAAAAAATAATTGCAGGTCCAAGTTTAGAGCAATACTATTACGCTTTATCTAGCGAAAATTTAAAACTGAAAGATATAGTAGAAAAATCACGTGCTGAGTCAAATGAAAATATCACACTTACAATGGACCGATTGTTTTATTTTTTTGGAAAAGCCATGGCACAAGTGATTAACATTCTTGACCCTACTATTGTCGTTATAGGTGGAGGTGTAGGCAATATAGATGAATTATATACACACGGCACAAAACATATTAAAAAATATCTTTTTAATAATGAGTTACACACTCAATTTTTAAAGCCAAAGTTTGGAGACAGCTCAGGCGTACTTGGAGCTGCTTTGTTATAATATTTTTTTTGCAATTATCTATTGATAATAATTCTTTTGTTTGCAATCAACTGGGCATCCTCATCAAAAATTTTCATTATGTAAATGCCATTTTCTAATTTATGCAAATTTAACACAGTATTGCCTTTATATTGTGCAATCATTTGGCCTGCTAAATTATAAAGTACAGTTTTGCCAATAAAGCTATCCGTCTCTATATTGACCACACCATTTGATGGATTCGGAAATAGAGTGATTTTAGGTATATCTTCTAGATCTTGTGTGCTGGATATAATCTCGTTGCAAACAACATTTTCCATAAAAATGGCAGACTGATTAATCATCATCTCAGAGGATGTGGGATCACCAAAATAACTGACATGTTCAGTTGAATTTTCAATAGTAACCAATTCATTCATAATACCTATGCTGTCACCTACTTCAGTCATTCTTGCACTACCTTCAATTACAGCAATGGGAAAACCAAAAATTGTAACACTGCCATTGCCATAAGGCACAGTGGGATCATTATCATCGTGTACACTAAAGAAAGCAGGATCTCCTTCGGTTATTAATGTTGCATTATTCAAAGCACCAGAAAAGTTAACCAATGCTATTACTTCTGATGAATATTCATTATTGAAACTAGTATTTCCTTCAAACCCTCCGTTAGCCGTAATTATATCTAGCAAATCATTCGGAACAGGATCAGACGAATCTAACATCGCTACGTGTGCCGCAGCAATTGCACCAGCAGAAACACCTCCAGACATGACAAACGCTGGATCAATCCCATATGTATTTGAATTATTAGCATCTTCTTTTAATAATCTAACCGCAGCTTTAAAGTCTCCAATGGCTTTGACAACGACATCTTTCATAACAGCCTCAGAAGGTAAAGGCAACAAAGGTCCATCATAAAGTCTATAATCGATGCTTACAGCGACATATCCTTTCATTGCATAAGATTCGCATAGATTGGCTAAGTCTTCTTTTGCTCCTGAAATGAAACTTCCTCCAAAACCTAGTACAATAGTAGGCCTTCTCGTCTCAGTATCGCCCATTGGTTCATATATGTCAAGGAACAATTCTTTATTTGCACCTCCCCAAGTGACATTTTCTCCATACTTAATATCAGAGGTGACTTTGACTTCTGTAAAAACATTATCAACGTATCTTGTACCATCGCAAGTTGAGTGTTGGGCAATAATTTGGCTGCAGCCCAAAAACAAGGAAAGTATTAAAGCATTTTTCATTTTTCTAATTTTAAGTCTTAACAAAGCGCTTAATTAAAGGTTTAAGATAATGTATATTGTATGCAATAAGTAAAAAATAATATTAAGAATAAGTTATTATTCAAAACTTGATGATTTTAATAAATGAATAATTCTAAAAAACACAGTAAACATATAATCGTAACAAAACCTAATGGAGGCAGATATCACCGGAATGAATGGTGTCTGATTGGTGCACCATGTGATACAATTGCCAACTTATGCACTGACATAAATTCTATACTACAAAACCAACTTAATATTGGATACTTAGATGAAGCGCATCAATCCAATGGATCATCTGAAGGATTTGAATTAACTCACGCTGATGTTATCAATTATACAATTATCAAAAACGCTAATGCGCTTCCATTTACACAAGTTAAAAACTTAACCCATTCTCTTGACGTATTGCTCATCAATGGAAATCATTATAGAGGGGAAAAGCAAATAGTAATTATTGATGAGAAAAAACGTCTCTCCCTTTCTAAGAAATTGGATCGGCTAACCAATGTTAAAATGATTATTGTTCAAAAGTCTGCTGATGAAATCTATGACTTTATTCAAGCACATTTACCAATGCAAACCATTCCCATTGTGGCTATAGATGATAAAGAAAAAATAGCTTCAATAATCAAGGATGATTTTCTACAAAAAACTCCTGATTTATTTACTTTGATTTTAGCAGGAGGTAAAAGTACGCGTATGGGAGTAGACAAGGGGTCAATTGCATACAGAGGAATTCCGCAAAGAGAATACCAAGCCGACATCGCCAATCAATTTTGTCAAAAGACATTTATATCTATCACCCATGATCAAGATATCGTGAGCAAATATGAAAAACTGATTGATACATTTGCTGACCTAGGCCCATTTGGGGGTATACTTTCTGCGTTTCGTGCTTATCCCAATAGTGCTTGGATGACATTGGCCTGTGACCTACCTTACTTAAATGAGGAGACTATTTCACTCTTAACAAAAAGTAGAAACCCTTCAAAGTTAGCCACCTGCTTTCATAATCCGGACACGGGCTTTCCTGAGCCATTAATTACAATTTGGGAACCAAGGGCTTATCCTGTTCTTTTAAATTATCTGGGAATGGGATATGCTTGCCCTAGAAAAATTTTAATCAATTCAAATATTGAAGAATTAAAACTCAATGACTGCACTCCTTTAAAAAACGTGAACGATCCCGAATCCAAAAATGCAGCATTGAATTATATAAATTCATCTAAATTTTAATATTCTAAAAGCTTCTCCTGCCTTAAAGCTTGATCGATCTAGAGGCAATTGCAGGAATGCATCTACATTTACTAAATTGCTTAGATCTCCAGACCCATTTCCTTTTTGAGGCTTTGCCCACAATTTTCCTTCCCTATCATTGTGTAAACTCACTTCTAAAAAGTAAGTCAGCTGCGGAGCAAAGGAAAAATCTTCAGATAAACTGGCATATTGATTGGCTTCTGCTTTGTCGTAAAGACAAAGGTCTAACCAAAACTTAAAATACTTAAGGGTACACACAAAAGACGATATGGGATTACCAGGAAACGCAAATACAGTAGTACTTGCTGTGCTTCCAAACCAAAAGGGTTTACCTGGTCTTTGACTTACCCTATGGAAATGCTTATCAACTTTTAAATCTTCTAAGACAGATGGCAGATAATCAAATTTACCCTTTGAAACACCACCACTTAATATGACAGCATCGTAATGAGAAAGGTAAAGCTTGAGAGACTCAGCAATCTCATTTTTAGTGTCATTTAAATGACCAATCTCTGCATGGATTCCCCACATTTTTAAAGTTGATTGGATTTTAAAAACATTTGACTTACGTATTTGATGATCAGCTGGTGTCTCATTAATTTCAACTAGTTCATTACCTGTTGAAACCACAATGACTTTCGGCAATTTCTTTACGGCTAATTGCTCTTTACCCAAACTGGCACCAATACCAATTTCTGCAGAAGACAACTTTACGCCAGCTTTCACAAGAATGTCACCTTTCTTTTTGTCCTTTCCTTGCGTATGAACATTTTGATTTTCTTTTATTACAATACCTTTTAAAAGAGTAGCCACATTATTCTTAATGTCAATATCTTCATAGCGAATAACCGTATTGCAATTCATTGGCAGTACTGATCCCGTCATGACTTCAAAGCAAGCCACATCACTCTTCAATATCTTTTGTTTTGTCCCTGCAGGAACAATTCCTTCGATAGCAAAAGATCTTTTACCAGATTTGTATGCACTAAAATCAATGGCAATACCATCTATTGCTACCCTATCAAAAGGTGGAAAATCCCTGTCAGAAGACCAATCCTCTGCCAACACCCTATCACAAGCATCGTACAAATTGATTTGTTCTTCTCCAAAGTCCGTTTGGGTTTGGGATATAATTTTTAAGGCGTTCTCAACACTAATCATAATAATCTATCGTGAATTGGTTTAGTCCGCAATTTTAAAAACTGACCGTCTCTTTGTCTGAATTTAGCAGTGATTTCTGCCGCAATAGAAAGTGCAATCTCTTCTGGCGATTCTGCACCTATGTCTAAACCCATCGGACTATGGAAAAAAGTATACTTATCCATAATATTAATACCCAATTCTTCTTGCATTTTAATCATTCTTTTTCGCGGTCCCAAAACACCTAGATATTCTGGCTTTCTTTTTAAGATTTTGGGGAGTAGCTTCTTGTCCCATTCATAATCATGTGACATCAAAACAAAAGCAGTATACTCATCAGTGGGCACATCATCAATCTCTTCATATTCAAACACCGCTTTTGTTTTATGAAACACGGCTTTTGACATCTTCTTTTTCCGACCTACAATATAAGTTTCCCAACCCAACTCTTTTGCAATTCCTAACATAGCTATGACGTCATAATTATCTCCTACAATAATTAATTTGGTTTCTGGCCTCAAATATTCTATTAAAATTTTTAAAGGTTCACGCCTATCATTATTGAGTTCTAATACTTGAGGACGTCTTTTTATTCTTGTGTTTTGAACGGCGTTCAGAAGTTGATCAGAAGAAAGTGCACAAAATTTTATTTCAGAATCATTTTCTTCGACCAATATCGTCGCACCTAGTAAAGTTTCGTTATCTTTTGATTCAATTATTTTTAATAAAACTGAAGGTTTTTTATTTTTTACAATTTGCTTTAAAAGCGATATCGGATTGTCTTTTTTATCTCTATCAATAGGCACAAACAAAACATCTAACCTTCCATTGCAACCCAAGCCAACACCTATTTGATTGCTGTCATCATCCATTGTATCATAAGTAACTCTAGAGGGTTTGTTTTGAAATATAGCCAATTGAGCTCTCTTCAAAGCATCTCCTTCTAAACATCCGCCACTAATCCCTCCTATCCAATTGCCATTAGCACTGATCAACATTCGAGCTCCAATCCTTCTATATGAGGATTCTTCAACATTCACAACGCTGGCTAAAGCTAATTTTTCTTTTGAGCAGACAATATTTTCATAAAATTTTATGATGTTTCTAATTTCTTTCAATGCGATACGTTTGATTTTATTAATATATCGGCCTTACAAAGTTCATAAATGCTATCTTAAGTGTGATTCACTTAAAACACAAATCTCAGGGAATTCCCTTACTTTTTTTATAAAGGTAAAACCCTTATAAAAATACATAGATATAGTTTCAAATTTACAATTGTTGATTAACTCCTATTAAAACTTTAATTCAATGCTACGCTCAATTTCAATTCTTGATTTAAAAACTCAACTCACTAAACGAGAAAAAGATGTACTTTATCTTATTTCAGAAGAATGCACCAACAAGGAAATTTCTGAAATTTTATTTATCAGTATGAATACCGTTCAAACGCATAGAAAAAATATCATACAAAAACTTGACGTTAAAAATACAGCAGGTATTATCAGAAAATCGTTTGAAAGAGGCATTTTGCCTATGAACACGCCGCCACTCAAATTCACTTCAACGTTAAAATTAATCAGAACCAGTTAAGATTTGCTAATTTTAAATTACACATAATCTTTAGGTTTTGAAATCAATCTTTATTCTAAGCTTTTTAGCCTTTTTAATGAGCTGCGTCACATTAGACTTAAATGCTCAGAACAAAGATTTTGAATTTGAACAAGAAATTGACAGCTTTTTTGAAGCGCGTCCTCTTTCATTTAATGATATTAACAAGTCACTTAGCCAATTTAGAAGAGATACAACTAAACTTTATTACCTATTAGATCGATCAGAACTCGTAGAATATCCCGCTAGTAAAGCTTACGTTTTACATCAATTGGGTTCCTATTATGTACATACTTCTGAATATGATAAAGGAGAAAATAAGCTGAACCAATCTTTGGACATTACCAAGGAACATGATTTTAAGGAACTCACAGCTAGAAATTTAAACATGTTGGGTGTTGCAAATAGAAGGCGCGACAAAATGCTTTTTGCTATAGACTATCATCAGGAAGCGCTGCAAACAGCAGAGAAAATTAAAAACCCTTCTAACGATGTCAAAAGAAGCATAGCGACTTCCATCAATAGTATAGGCAATTGTTATCTCATTTTAGAACAATGGGAACAAAGTATTCCTATGTTTAAAAGAGCTATGGAAATTGAAAAATCAGTTGATAACAATTTGGGCATTGCTATTAATTATCAAAACATTGGATATGCTTTAGAAAAATTAGATTCATTAGATCAGGCTATTCCCTATTATGAAAAATCTTTGGCACACAATGAAATTATAGATTCAGACATAGGTAGAGTGATTTGTAAAAATAGCTTAGCACAAGTCCAAATAAAAAAAGGTAACTATCAATTAGCCAAAAACTTACTGCAACCATTGATTCCAATCATTACCGCTACAAGTGACAAATTCCATACAGCATTTGTGTTGGTTAATTATGGTTGGGCAAATATGGAATTGGGACAATTAGATATTGCAAGAGAATATTTAGAGCAAGCCAGAGATATCTCTTCAGAGCATAATTTACAGTATTCTAAAGTAGAAGCTTATAAATTATTATCTGAATTAGAAAGCAAGACTGGCAATTACCAAAAGGCACTAGAAGATTATAAGATCTCTAAGGAGCAACAATTGAAAGTCCTTAATACAAATACCTTGCAGTACATCAATGATTTGGCTTTTAAGTACGAAAGCGAAAAAAAGAATACAAAGATTATAGAATTAGCTAAAGACAACGAAATAGTAAAACTTAAGCTAGCGCAAAACAATAAAATTTATTTAATCATCCTTGTAGTATCGCTTCTTACAGGCAGTATTTACTTTGCATATTCGCGCCAAAAACAAAAAAGAAAAGATCAAGAGATTCTTTCGCTTAAGCGTGAACATCAGATAAAAACCCTTGAGACATTAATACAAGGAGAAGAAAAAGAACGTAATAGAATTGCCAAAGAGTTGCACGATGGGCTTAATGGCGATCTCTCTGCCATTAAATATAAGTTGAGCAATATCTTTGATAATAATAATCATAGCATTAACGAAGTCATTGGCATGATTGATAGGTCATGTCAGCAAGTTAGAACAATCTCTCATAATCTATTACCGCCTTCTCTTGAGACATTCAATTTGATTGAAGCTGTTCAAAATTTAATAAGCAGCATGGATCAAAATCATGAAGAAGATATCGATTTTAATTTCATTGGTGAGAATGTTATAATTGATAAAAAAAGTGAAGTTAATATTTATAGAATTATACAAGAACTTGTCAACAATAGTATAAAACATGCTGAAGCCAAGGAAATTAACGTACAAATTAGCCATAGAGATAATTTGATGCATGTGTCTGTTGAAGATGATGGTAAAGGTTTTAATATGAAATCTGATTCTAGCAAAGGGATAGGTATTATAAACATTAAATCAAGATTGCAGTATTTAGGTGCACAACTTGATTTTAATTCCAATGAAGAAGGGACTTCATATATTATTGAATTAAACACCTCAGACAATTGATAATTAAAGTAGCTATAACGGATGACCATCCTTTGGTCTTGCAAGGCATTGAATCTATGTTGAGTACTTACAAAGAAGTTAATGTAGTTGGTGTATTTAAAACTGGAAAAGAAACATTAGACAATATAGGAAAGGATTTACCTGATGTTTTATTATTAGATATAAATCTGCCTGATACTAATGGTATAGACCTTTGCAAAATTATTATTAAAAAACATCCCACTATTAAAGTATTGGCCTTGACCAATTTTGAAGAAAACTCTTTTGTAAAACGTATTCTTAATAATGGTGCTCATGGATATTTACTAAAGAATACCAGTAAGATCGAACTTTTAGAAGCGATCAAAACTGTGCTTTCAGGCGAACAGTTCTTACAAAAGGATATTCAGAAAAACCTCCTTCAACAATCTATAGGGCAAAAAACAAACTCTTCGTTTATTCCTAAAATTACTAGAAGAGAAAAAGAAGTGCTACAAGCTATTTCTGAAGAATTGACGACACAAGAAATTGCTGACAAACTCTATATCAGTCCAAAAACAGTAGAAACACATCGCATGAATATCATGAGTAAACTAGGTGCTAAAAATAGTGTGGGGATTATTAAAATGGCGATGCAATTCAACTTGTTAGATAATTAGAAATGGAATACTTGCTTATGAATAGAAGAAATCCTTGAAAATTATAAGTTCCATTTATCATTCAATCCATGTTTCGAAAAAAAATGAGAATTACGAATTGAGCTGCAATTGCCAGTAGCAGACATCCATCCATTTTTCAAATTTGATGCCTACATCTTTAAAATGTGCCACTTTTTCAAAACCAAATTTTTCATGCAATCTTATACTTGCAGGATTGGGTAACGCGACTCCACCAATCACAGAATGCACGCCTATTTCTTTAAGTTTATTAATTAATGCACTGTACAAGGTTGACCCTATGCCCTTGTTGTAACAATCATGTTTAAGGTAAACGGAAATCTCGACAGTTAAACGGTAGCCCACTCTAGATTTCCAATTAGCAGCATAAGCATAGCCTAATATATTTTGACTTTCTTTATAGACTAGCCAAGGCCATTTTTGGGTAATCGTTTTTATTCTCTCAGACATATCTTGAAGAGAAATTGCTTCCTCTTCAAAAGTAACGCCTGAATGAAGAACGTAATAATTGTATATTTCGCTGATACATTGCGCATCATTAATATGTACTGGGACGACCATAATTAGATTGCTGTTAGAAGTCTAATATAATAGGCTTTGACAAATGCATATACAATTTGAATACAATTTTATTAGTTTCGTCTAATTCTTTAACGTATCACGACAGATGAATAAATATATAAACCTTGACAACGTCAAATTTCTATTATTTGATGTATTCAAAGCTCAAAAGCTTTGTGAATTAGAAAGATATCAAGACTATGATCTAGAAAACTTCAATCTACTTATACAGAGTACTAAGGATTTTGGAGACAAAATACTCTACCCTACATTTAAGGAATTGGATGAGCAAGCTGCTTATTATAAGGATGGTAAAATCATTGTACATCCTGTCGTAGGAGAAGTTATGCGCTTTGCTGGTGCGAATGGCTCTATCGGAGCATATATGGATTACGAATATGGTGGCATGCAATTACCATCCATCATGCACTCCGCATTATCTCATATCATCCAATCCGCAAATAATAGTCTACCCGGTTACATTGGTTTGACTTCTGGCGCTGCAAACTTAATTTGTACTTTCGGATCACAAGAGTTGATAGATACATATGTTCCAAAAATGCTTGCTGGAGAATGGGCTGGTACAATGTGCTTAACAGAACCTAATGCAGGAAGTTCTTTATCAGACTTAACCACATCTGCAGAACTGCAAGAAGACGGCAGCTACAAGATAAAAGGTCAAAAAATATTTATCTCTGGTGGTGATCATGAGTACTGTGAAAACTTTATTCATTTAGTCTTGGCGAGAATTGTGGGAGCACCGCAAGGGACTAAAGGGATTTCTTTGTTTGTAGTACCTAAAAATCGCATTAATTCAGATGGCACTTTGGAATCTAATGATGTAACTACCGCAGGTGACTTTCAAAAATTGGGACAAAAAGGTTATTGCACAACGCATCTCGTTTATGGCGAAAAAGATAATTGTAAAGCGTGGTTGGTTGGAGCAGAAAATAAAGGATTGAAATACATGTTCCAAATGATGAACGGCGCAAGAATTGAAGTAGGAATGAATGGTGCTGCCATTGCATCAGCTGCCTACGAAGCGTCTTTACAATATGCCAAAGAGCGTCCACAAGGTAG
>ENA-ORXM01002598-ORXM01002598.1-marine-metagenome-genome-assembly--contig:-NODE-2598-length-20390-cov-4.936297_pt1 | contig 20390 bp, 17 predicted proteins | sample MGYA00237867_ERZ511480 | MGnify/ENA primary metagenome ERZ511480 (study PRJEB26309, sample SAMN06266103) | marine metagenome | isolation source: Algal blade | place: United Kingdom:Sidmouth, United...
CCGTGGGTGTGACCGACTGATGCAAAGCAATCAAGATCCAGTGGATCTTGATAAGAAGGAAACTGTAGCAAACCTGCAGCTAATATAATTCAAATATTGTATGCTCTACGAGAGATTTTTTGGAAAAAATCATGACTAATTGCCAACAAGAATTACTCCCGTTTTAAGCGGAAAGTCTAGAAAAGGCGAAACAAGCCAAACCTTTAAAATTCGAATTTCTTCCTGAAATAGTACAGCTTTACCTTCTCGTGATTATCCCTAACTTGTAACAGTTTTCAAGTCCCGTAAAGCTTGTACTACCTTTCTAGCGGCGACGAAATACACATTTCAACTTTCTCTAATTAGCGGTTAGTCAAAATAGTTTAAAAGGTATTATACCCATTCCCTACGCTACAGTTAGAGGCAGAACCTCTGTATCTATTATTTCCTCTGTAGTTTCTGCGATCTCGATCTCTTCTTGACCTTATATAGCGATACTTATCATATTGCCTACGACTAAGTATATTTCTCAGACCGTGATTTTTTCTATTGTACAAATGTTGCAGTCTTCTCGACCTCATTCGCTGAGACAAATATCTGTCGTTCCTTACCAAATATATTTGCTCATCAAAGTGCCTATTGAGAGCTGACCAGTCTATCACTTGTGCTTGACTTAAGCGGAGAGGATGTATATATTTTCGGACACTGTTGTACACCTCATGTACAAATACACCACGTTGCGCTTCAGCCTGAAAACTAAGCGCTGCCAAGATCGTTAAGATCAACATTTTTCCATATTTCATAATCTATTTTTTTGTCCTCAGTAGAAATTAATAATTTAATATCTTACAAATATTTATATCTTGCTACCTTGGAGTTAAGGAATCATACTTAATATACTAGGAATGACGGATCATCTAAGCAGATAGTTATGACTATATGATTTGCTTAACTTTAAAAAACTCGATTCCTTAAAAAGACCTTAACGTTTACCTACTATTAAGCTTTTGTTGACAATATGAATAAGCAACTAATTATTTTTATTAAGAATCCTGAACTCGGAAAAGCAAAGACGCGAATCGCCAAAACGACAGGAGATAAAAAAGCGCTTTCTATTTATCTAGAATTACTACAGCACACTAGAGCTACTGTGCAAAAATCTGACTGCCATAGGCACCTTTTTTACAGTAATTTTATTGATAAGGAGGACGCTTGGTCTAATACAGACTTCTCCAAGAAGCTACAAATAAATGGAGGGCTCGGTGAAAAAATGCAAGCCGCTTTTCAAGAGGTCCACGATAGAGATGATCGTACATTGATCATCGGCAGCGATTGCGGAGAACTCACGCCACAAATTATTGACCAAGCCTTTGTGGCACTGCTTACACATGACGTCGTGTTAGGTCCTACCTTCGACGGAGGCTACTACATGATCGGTATGCGAAAGGCACACCCTGAGCTTTTCCAAGATATAGATTGGAGTACCGAACAAGTTTACCCGCAAACTTTACATAAGTTGAAAAAAAATAGTACCACTTATTTTGAATTGCCTCGCTTGCATGATATTGATTTCGAGGAAGATTATCTAGCTTGGCGACAATTAACTAGGCATATTCATAAGTAAGAGGAGATAACAACGGAGTAGCTTGAATATAACTAGCCGTGGGTGTGACCGACTGATGCAAAGCAATCAAGATCCAGTGGATCTTGATAGGGGTATTCAGAAGTAAGAGCACATCACCACAGGGTAGCCCGTCCCGATTTTCGGGAGTGAAATATTTATAGCCCTGGGTTGAAAACCCAGGATTATCATCAGAGTTAGATCCAATTTGGCGTTATTTTTGGGGAAAAATCATGACAAATTGCCTACAAGAATCACCCCCGTTTTCAGCGCAAAGACTAAAAAAACGAAGCAATCCAAACCTTTAAAATTCGATTTACTACATATAGTTGTAAAGGTTATCCTTCTTGTAAAAATCCCTGAGTGAAGGATGGTAATGAGACAGCTGAGGGGCGCTTCTTCGCGACCCTTCGCTGTAGTCCTCTTGGACCGAAGCGGTAGCGGAGTCATGAACAGCCTGACCCTGACCCACGCCTTTTCGCGGGGTGTCACGGGGCACTCCCAAAAACTATTTTTTAAAATACGCTGACTTTTGCTTGAGGTAAGCACGCAGATCTTCCATTTGTTGATCACTCATTTTTTCTTGTGTGTACTGTGGCATATAGGATTTCTTACCAGGCACAGGTTGGGTACCGTAGCGAGCAACTTGATATACGGAATAGCGATGATATGTGTCGATATGTTTATATAGAAACTCGAAACTATTCTCAGAATGGTCGAGCTTAAAAAAAGAATATTGGCCCTCTTCATGACAGTGCAGACAACTCTGTTCGTATATGCGTTGACCATTATCGGGCTTACCTACTTCGGGGTATCCAGCTTTGCGATCTTCTGGAGGTTTGGTAAAGGTGGCAGGGTAATGATCCATGTATCGCGACTTTATCAGCGCAATTGCATCCGCGGACTTATTACTATCTAACAGTGCTATACCCAAATCGGTAAGTTCTTTTTTGTCCAGATTTAAGTCCTCGATTTTTAATCCTATAGACCAGAGGTATGCTAAGATCGCATTTATCTCCCACTTCTTGAGTCGGCGTCCTTGTGCACATTCAATAGCGCATAATTGGATAGCTTCTCTGAGGTTTTCCCGCGCAGGATACACTAGTTCACCATATTTCTTGAAGTAGTCTCCATTGTAAAATGATACTCTATTGATGGCACCATACATAGAACTTCCTTGTAAAAATGGGATATCATGCTTTACGGCATAATCCAATCTCTTTTGTGCATCGTTTTGACTCAGATCTTTTTGCTCTTTCTCAGCATTGTGACACGAGGTACAGACAAAATGTTTGCTCACGCGTTTAGCTTTCTTGCCATTGCGACCTAGTGCGAATCCATCATGAAATAGTCGGCGCCCCAGTTCTATATCTTTATTACTAGGGAAGCGCAGAAAGTGATTTGGCTGCTTGTCCCCTAACTTGAAAAGCACCTCGCTTACCTTATCGGAGGGTTTAACTTTACTAACTGTCTCTACAGGAGTTAGCCAAGAAATAGTAAAAATAAAAAAACTAAATATAGTGCCGATGATTAATTTCAAGCCAATAAAAAATTATAGATTAAATAATCTGGATATTGTAAAGCCCATGCGGAATTCTCCATCCCCCCAACTGGTAGTAGTATTAGGGATATAATCTGGAGTCGCTAGACCGTTCGCATTGGTAAGGTTAATCTGAAAGACGTGTCCTCCTGTATCAAACTCAAAGCCTACACCGAGCGGCATATAGTATCCCGTGTCGTTTGTCCTCGTATCCGTAAATAAAATGGTGGTATCAAATATTAAAGCAAAACCTTTATTGAATTGATATTTCGCCTGTATGCCAAGATTTGCAAATCCGTTGACATCCAGGGCGCCTACTATATTGCGATGAACAAATCCTGGGCTAACTTGTAAAGTAAATTTTTCGCCAATAACGGTAGCTACCAGTAACTGCCCTGAATATATAAACCTATGGGAAAAGGCCTCGAAAAATAATATGGAATTTGGGTCTGTACTTCGGGGTAATGTGGAAATACTCATTTCTCCCACTACAGTTATACTAAATGGATTTTCTCCTCTGGTTTGACGAGTTAGTCGTAGCTTTGCACTTGTATTTACCAATCTTGACATCACACCTACACCTTTGGTTCGATTAAGGCCAATGGTAAATCTATCAGTCACTCCATAATCGGCACCTATAAGTACATCGGAGGCGGTCTCCAAGCCATAAAAATTTTGCCATCCTCCGCGATCACCAGCCAGATCCCCAAAACGATGCGAAATACGCACATCTAATTTACGAGCGGGCAATGTCTCTACGGAATGGGTGTTAATGACTCGCGTATCCTTGAAAGATTCAGTCACGTAATTTTGTGCTTGAATGTCAAAAAAGAACAGGAGCGGAAAGAGGAGTAAATAAACTTTTCTTAAAAACATAGCTTGTATTGCATTAATAATATCTTATTCTGGGTAGCCTTTTTCAAGCCAGCACTTTACCAGTTCCAGCTCTGAATCTGATAAATCTTTTGGAGCACCATTATTTGACCAGTCAGGTGGCATACCTATATTCGGATCATCCTTAAGGTCTATAACCGTACGTTCGAAAGATCCATTTTCTATGTCTCGTACCACATCAGCATAATTGTTGTACAAACCTGTACCATCGCCTCCATTGACATGACAGCCTCCTAAAGCACAATTATTATCTATGATGGGTTTAATATTTAGCGCATAGCCTACTTCTTTTTCCTGGCAGATACTTGTGATATCTACGAGAGGCGCTTTATCTGATGTACATTGCAACCAGTTCAAGGCCAAAATTGTTAAGAACAATATATATATAGTCGATCGAATTAACTTCATGTTTATTAATTATTCAGAATTAACTGAAAACGATTGAAAACAGATTAATTGTGATTCTAATACAATAATCAGGTCAAAATTAGTCGTTCGTTTTGTAATTTTACAATCTTAACTAAAAATAATAGATTTATGTACCCAGCAGAAATGGTTGCACCATACGCAAAGGATTTAACAGATTATGGTTTTAAAGGTTTAACGAGTCCTTCGGATGTAGAGGAAACCCTTGGGAACCAAGGAACTGTACTCCTAGTTGTGAATTCAGTATGCGGTTGTGCGGCAGCAAATGCACGTCCAGCAGCAAAGTTAGCCACCCAAGGAGATAAGAAGCCAGATGTATTGGCTACTGTATTCGCAGGGTTTGATGTCCAAGCTGTCAACAAAGCAAGAGAAATGATGCTTCCATATCCTCCTTCATCACCATCTATAGCTCTATTCAAGGATGGGAAGATCGTTCACATGATCGAAAGACATCAAATAGAAGGAAGAAGTGCAGAAATGATTGCTGATAGTCTCACTCAAGCATTTGAAACGTACTGCTAATAGGAATAAAGATAGATATAAAAGACGAAAAGCTTGCTGAGTAAATACAGCAAGCTTTTCTATTTAAAGTTGAGTTTTCCTAAATTAAACTGACTCGTAAGCCTTGTAACTGTTGATTCGCATTGCTAATAGCTACCGTGATCTGATCGATAAAATCTTCCAAACTCGGTCGCGGATAAGCAATGATTTGGTTAATAAATTCATTTTCCAATGCAGTAGCTGAACTGTATAATGGCACATAACCCATAGACATTATACTTGGCTTGAGTTCTCTAACGGTATTTCCTATCCCCAAATGGTCTAAGTCAGCAATGTAGTGTAGAATTTTTTCTATGCCTTGACTACAATTATCTATGAATAAAATACAGTTTTCTGCTCGCTTCAGTTCTTGATCGTCTCTTCCCGTAACATATGTATCTTTAACAATAATTTCTTTGGTGGATCTAACATTTGGTGTACTCATGATAATGTATTTTTACTCAAAGTGAATAAAAACTAAGCTTTGATCGTAGTCTTATTTCTGTAATTGTGACTTGGTAAATATTCATATTACAGCAGTACACTATATTTGTATAAGCTTCTCTTTATGAAATGTGCTAATTATTCTAAGTTTCCAAGTGCCTAAAAAGTAAGAATTTGTGAATTATTTTCATAACAAAGTACTTCTGCGTTATGGCGACACTCTTTCTACTATCCATCCTCCAGCTTCTATTTTTCGATAGCGTAGCCTATCATGGAGACGACTTCTGCGGCCCTGCCAAAACTCTAACATGTGAGGTATAATCTTATAGCCACCCCAGTTGGTAGGTTTGGGCAAAACCTTAGCATCCTCATACTTATCCTCTAATTCCTTTTTTTTCTCTTCGAGGATTTGGCGATTTGGGATGACTTTACTCTGTTCGGATACCCATGCGCCTATTTGACTAGATTTGGGTCGACCCTGAAAGTACTTGGTAGCTCGCTCTTCACTAACTTTTTCTACCCATCCTTCTATACGTATTTGTCTTTGTAGGCAGAGCCAATTGAAGTTAAGCGAAACGACAGGGTTCATATCTATTTGACACGCCTTATCAGAGTCATAGTTTGTATAAAATAGTATACCGTCAGGATCTACCTCTTTTACTAATACTACTCTTGAGCTTGGCGCACCTGCAGAATTGATCGTAGATAAGACCATGGCATTGGGTTCTTTCTCCTTGGATTGGATAGCATCGCCCATCCATAAATTGAACTGGCTGATGGGATCATCGTGTAGATTTTCTTCGAGTAGTTTACCTAGATCGTAGTTTTCTCTTAGGTTAATTAAATCTGACATACAATACTTTAAGGTTTAATTTAATGAATTTCTAGAAGCACGGATGTGCGTTCTTCGCTAAGGTATCATTAAGGTGCTAGACTTTTTTCTGCTTAAAGTAAAAATTAGATCTTTTGATCGACAAGGATTGGATTTGCGATTGTGGTATATGGAAAAAAAAAGCCCTGCCAAAAAAAATCGACAGGGACCTAAACAAAAAACAAACACTATGAACAAACACTAAGTTTTATCGAATTTAAATTTTTGACAGTATGCAATAACAATTCTTTAAATGCTATTGATGTCAGAGAGGGTAATAATCTTTGGATGAGGTAGGGACAAAAAAAATCCCCCAAATAGTTTCGGGGGACAAAACAAAAAACAAAAACTATGAACAAACACTCACCCTGAGCGCTCTGATTTTACTATCTATAGTAAGGAACCAAAGGCTTCATAATTAATTTCTTTATGGTACGCTTCGTTTGATGATTAACTAAATGCAAACGCAATGCCAATAAGTAATTGACATTGCGTTTGTGAGAATAAAAAAAGTTATTTTTCTAAAAAAGGACTTCTCTATGTATCTAATATGTACATAATAATAGAATGACGATTATACCATCACTCCGTAGGAGTATCTAGCACTATTTCATCTTGACTTATAAATTTGCCTTTGATAAAACCAGGTACTTTAGACAATTTATATTCGAGCCAGTACATCACAGGTACTACTATAAGTGTCAAAAAAGTCGCGAAGATGAGTCCATAAATCACAGTCCATGCCATAGGTCCCCACATGGCTGTATTGTCCCCACCTATACTATAGTTAGGATCGAGGTCCGTAATAATAGTAAAGAAATTTATGTTGATTCCCATAGCCAATGGTATGAGACCTAATACCGTGGTTATAGCCGTAAGTAAAACAGGTCTTAACCTCGTAGCTCCTCCATCTATAATTGCATTTTTAATGACCTGAGTATTTAAATCTAATCTAGATTTTAGGTTGTTTTCCTCGATAGCTTTATTGACAAGGACGTTTATATAATCTATCAAAACTATAGCATTGTTCACTACAATACCTGCAAGTGATATGATACCCACACCCGTAAATACGATACTTATAGTTTTGCCCGTCAGTACATATCCTAGGAAAACACCAATGGTAGAAAAGACTATGGACAGCACAATTATGATTGGCTGCGTGATAGAGTTAAAAAGGGTTACCAGTAATATAAATATTATAAACACCGCTATCAACATAGCAAACATCAAGAAGGCTAAATCTTCTTGTTGCTGTTTTTGTTCACCCGTAAATTCATAAGTTAGTCCTTTAGGAAGATCATACTCTTTCATCGCATCTTCTAAGTCTGCCACAATTTCATTAGCGTTATATCCGTCTAGCAAATTAGACGAGATGGTGACCATTCTGTCCATATTTTTTCTCTTTATACTATTATATGTACTGGTAAATTCCGTCTTGGCTACAGCAGATATAGGAACTTGCATAATCTGTCCATTTGATTGGCTACGGAATGTGACGGATTGGTTCATTAAATCATTGACATTATTTCTATATTTTGGATCTAGTCGTACATATATTTCATATTCATCTTCACCTTGCTTAAATTTGGAAACCTCTTTTCCATATACGGAAGTACGTATAGCATCGGCAATGGCGAAAGTAGATATCTCATAGCGTCTAGCAGCTTCACGATCTACATTTATGATCAGTTCTGGTTTTCCTAGATCTATGTCTGCTTTTAGTTCTTCTATGCCATCAAGACCAAGACTATTAAAGTAACTTATTATTGCTTCACTTTGCATAGCGAGTTCATCAATATCCTCACCTTTAACTTCTAGATTGATCGGTTTACCTACGGGAGGTCCATCGGCATTTTTATCAACTATTATTTGTAAACCAGGATATCCTTTAAGTGCATCTCTTACATCATTCAGCGCTTTTAATGAAGATATGCCTTTTCGCTTTTGATAGGCGACGAAGGAGACCGTAACTCTCGCCTTATGAGGAGTCACTCCAGGCTCTGGCGGAGCGTTTGGGTCTGACGTGTTCTCTCCGATCTGGACCAATACTTCATCGATGATACTTTCGTAAGGGACAAGAACACTTTCGAGTTTGTCTTCTATTTCTTTTACGGCTTTATCAGTAGCCTCTATATCTTTCCCTAGTGGCAAATCAACAAATGCATTTACATAAAGTGGATCGGCCGACGGAAAAAATTTTATGGGCGGGGGGAATATTTGCAATAAAGCTGCAGAGCCTATAAGCATACCAAAAGACCCAATAAAAATTAAATAAGGAATAAAAGAATGCAGTACTCCTCTTACAAATTTATTATATCCTCTCTCGAGCATAGGCATTAAGGTATTCTGAAACAGCAAGGTCGCTGGCCGTAGTAGAAAGAAGTTAAATAGAGTAATGAGGAAAACAATTCCAAACAAATTTCGCCATGCGTTACTACCAGCTAAATGAGAAGCTATGGATAATAGTAAAAGTAGCAAAGCAAAAATCAATATATTTCTAACTTTCTTCCAACGACTACTTTTACTTTCTGCCTTTTCGTCTAGCTTCATGTAGTAATAAGTAAATACTGGGTTTATTACCAATGCAACGAAGAGGGAAGAGGAAAGCACAATAATCAAAGTGATCGGCATGTATTTCATAAATTCCCCCATAATACCAGGCCAGAAAGCAAGGGGGATAAATGCAGCTAAAGTAGTTGCCGTAGAAGCAATTATAGGCCAAGCAACTTCTCCTGTTCCATACTTTGAAGAATTGTAATCTGTATAGCCTTCTTGCCGATATCGATAGATATTTTCTACTACCACTATAGCATTATCCACCAGCATCCCCAATGCTAATATTAGCGCGAAGAGAACTACTATATTAAGGGATACGCCAAGTATGCCTAATATCATTATTCCCATCAGCATAGAAAGTGGAATAGCTAAGCCTACAAACGATGCATTTCTCAAGCCAAGAAAAAATAATAAAACAAGTACGACTAAGATAACCCCAGAGATGATGCTATTCTCCAAGTTATCAACTTGGTCCTTGGTATTAAGAGATGTATCATTAAAAATACTAATTTTTAAATCGTCGGGAAAGTTCACCCGATTGTCGGCAATAATTTTTTTAACATTATCTGCACAGCTTATCAGGTTTGTTCCTTTTCTCTTTATTATGTCTAGGGAAATAACAGGATTTCTGCCAGACCTCGCAATAGTAGTTCTGTCTTTAGGACCGAACGATACGGAAGCAACATCTCTAAGATAGATAGGTCTTTGATTTTCACTAGAGATAATCATGTCCTCTATTTCCTGTGGACTCTCAAATTCACCTACAACTCGGACTGCCCTTCTAAAATCATTTTTAACAATTTCACCACCTGACATATTCATATTTTCAGAGCGGATTGCATTTTCAATATCGGTATAGGATACTCTTAATGAGTGCATTTTTAATAGATCGACATCTACCTTGATCTCATTGGTAAGCGCGCCTTTTAGATCTATCTTATTTACTTCATTTATTTCTTCTAATTGGTCTTCTAAGAATTCAGCATATTTTTTTAATTGCGCCATAGGAAAATCTCCACTCACATTTACAGTCATTATAGGAATCTCTGAAAAGTTTACATCCATTACAATCGGATCGGCGGGTAGATCATTCGGCAGTTCGCTTTTTGCAATATCGACCGCGTCCTTTACTTTGGATTTTACTTCTTCAATATCAAACCCAGACTCAAACTCAGCAGTAATGGAAGAGAAATCTTGCAGCGAATTGGACTTTACGTATTTGATCCCATTTATGCCTTGTAGTTCTTTTTCAATCGGTCTAGAAACGAGATTTTCAATATCTTTTGCAGAGTTACCAGGATATGGAGTGTTGATAAATATAGTAGGAAGGGATGCTTCTGGATAAAGCTCCTTTGGCATATTATTATATGATGTAAGACCGAAGCCCAATATCATCAATGTCAGTAGAAAAATACTTGTCGAATTATCCAACGCGAAATTGGTAAGCAAAAAAGACCTTTTTTCTCTATTTTCAGATGTACTTTGTTCCATTTAATATTCTTTTGGCTTATTTCTTAACTATTTCACTAGGCTCTATTTCTAGAGGGTCTCCGACTTTTACATTTCTAGAACCTACCAGAATAATTTCATCTTCTGTCGTAAGCCCCTCCATAATCTGAACTCTACCATCGTAAGATTTACCTGTTTCTACGTATTTCTTAGCGGCTACTTTTATACCATTCTCCGATGGATCAGCAACCATTATATATTCCTTACCACTTATTTCTTGTTGTACTAATTCCTGATCCACAACCAATGCATCTTTAGCGATAAAATCATTAATTTTAACTACGGCCAAGAGATTTGGCTTTAACTGTTGTTTACTATTAATCATATCTATCTCGACTTTAAATGTACGATTAGCGGGATCTATTGATCTACCCATTAAAGTAACCTTAGCCTTGTCGGTAAGATCAAGAGCGGGGAAGAAAACTTCAACCATTTCGCCCTGTTTTACTTTACCCAAATAGTTCTCAGGCAGATTGGCTACCACTTTTACCTTATAGGTATTGAGTATTTGTACTATCGGTTGACCTGGAGCAGCCATCTCTCCCTCCTTAAGCATGACCATATCAATTACGCCCGAAAGTGGAGCATAGACATTTGCCTTTGTCAGGTTAAAATTGAGTGTTTCTAAGCTTTGCTCAAGTCGCTCTACATTATTTTTGGTTTGTAAGTATTGCATTTCTGACCCGATATTTTGTTCCCATAATCTCTTTTGTCGATCATAAGTATCTGTAGCTAGACTAAGACTAGTTTTGATTTCGGCAATCTGCTTATTGATCGATTCTAAATCTACCTTTGCTATCAGTTGCCCTCTCTTTACACCCTGTCCTTCACTTGCATTAAGATAAATAATTCGACCACCCGTTTCGCTACTTGCCATTACTACATCATCGCTTTGCACTGTAGCTTGTATTTCAGAGAAGTGTTTAAATTCTTCACTTGCTAACCTTGCAGTAGTAACCGTTTTTCTTGCAATTTCTTTTGGCGGTTCTTCTTTTTCTATGGCTACTTGTAGCGTGTCGATACTACGCTGTAATTCACGAATCTTATCTTTCTGTTGCGCTAGTAATGCCTTTCGTTCTTCAAGATTAGTAGGTGCAACGGGGCCTTTTTCACAACTCGCCAATATTAGGAGTAGGGATAAACTAAGAATTATATATTTCATTACAGTATTTTTCAAATTGGAAAATGTGGTATTCTGATATTTTTTAGTAGCCTAGAGCTTGCTCTAGCGCTACCTTAGCATTTAATAGATCAAACATTGCTTGTATTTTATTTTGTTGCGTCTGATAAAGCGCTTGCTCTGATTGCGAAACTTCTAGACTAGATCCAACACCTTCCTTATATTTAATTTTAGTGGTTTCGTATATCCTCTCAGCAAGCGCTAAATTCTTCTCTTGACTAGTCAGTCTCTTACGAGCTTGTAGGTATGCTTTGCGAGCGTTTTCTACCTCCAACTTTATAAGATTTGCAAGTAACATTTTACTATTGATATTTTGAGTCAATTCTATTTGAGCACGCTCCTTCTTTGCTCTTTTCTCAAACCCATCAAAGATCGGTACATTGATATTCGCTCCTATCACGAAAGTTGGCGCCCAAAAACCATCGGTAAAATTATCACCTTGATACTGATATTGATAGCTAGCAAAGGCAGCTAAAGATGGCCAATATCCCCTTTCATATTGTTCTATATTTAACTCGCCTAGCTTGAGTCCTATTTCTGCAACTCTAAACTCTGCTCTATTCAAATATTGAATTTGTTCAGTTAGCTGATCATTGTTTGCTTCTACCAGAAGAGATTCGATATTGTCTTCTAATGTCAACTCCTTGTCCATTGGATAATTCAGCGTAAACTTTAGTGCATTGATTGCTATTGTATTTTGCTCATATAGATTTTCTAGATCGGTAGTAAGATTTGCAAGTGAAAGTTCTAGGCGATCTACATCCAACTGCTCTGCAAAACCAGCTTTGTATATCTCTTGAGTTTCAAAAAGCGTAACTTCAAGATTTGTAATATTCTTCTCTAGTGTCTTAATGGATTCTTTTATAAGTAAAGAAGGAAGATAAGCATCTACTACGCTATTGTGCGTTTTCTGCTCTTGCGTTTTTAATTGCATTTCTGTGTATTCTTTAAGTAAGCGAGCTGCTTTAACACCCGTCAGGTAAGTACCGTCGAATATCAATGAAGATGCATTAACGCCTGCAGTAAAATTATTTTTTAAGAGAAAAGAAACTTCTTGACCTTCGCCTGGAGGTAGCATGAAAGCTTGTGCGAATTCATCTGGGAGTGCCTGCTTAGGCACTTGTGGATAATGGTTAAATTCAACACTACCATTTACTTTTGGAAGTCCTATGGATAGGCGCTCCGAAATTTGAGCATCAGCATCATCCAAGGCCAATTGAGCATTTTTTATCTCAATATTATTTTCTAGTGCATAATCTATGGCTTGCTCTAGACTAAAAGTAGACTGCGCTGTAAGAACTTTTACAGTCAATAGCGTGAAAGCTATGATTAGATATAAATATTCTTTTTTCATTTACTCGTAGAATTTAATTCTTGAAATATTCTATCTCCTTTGGGAGAAAGTATCCCATTAATATGGTAGTGGAAAGTCTGTCGATATAAAACTTGTTTATCAAAATCTTTAATAGGAAAGACATCATCATTTATAATATTAAAAGCCATTTCACTATATAGTCTCGCTATGATAGCCGCATTAATATTATCTCTGTAGATACCTTCATCAATGCCTCGCTCAATATTTTGCTTAATGACTCCAAATATCAATTCCTTGTGCAAACTGGAGATAGAGAACCACTGTTTTCTGTAATACTTCTGCAGATCAAACATCGTCCCACTAGATATCTCCTCTAGGGTTCGCAATGCCATATTGGCTATCTTCTGCATCTGATCTATCGCATTTATAGATGTCTCCAGAATATTCGTAACTTCAATTCGCTCTTTTTCTACATGCGAAAAGACAATATCCTCTACTAAAGCCTCCTTGTTCTCATAATACAGATAAATGGTTTTCTTTGAAATCCCTAGGTGCCTAGCTAAGTCATCCATACTTACACTCTTGATACCGTGCTTCATGTATAGTTGCCCTGAAGCCTCAAGTATTACTTGTTTTTGATTTAGTTGTTCTTTTGTCATCGGATAAATTATACACAGGAAACGCTAAAAGGTTTTAAAGTTTCCATAGTTTCTGCAAATGTAGTTATTTTATCCCTTACTTGTCTGAATGATCATATTATTCTGCTTTAATACACTTAAATTTGAGTAATATATTAGGTTGACTACGCTCAGCGGAATAGAACCATTAGGCCTGATTTCTGTTCCAGTATGTGGTGTGATTTTAATATTAAGAGTATAGATTTCGATAAGTGAAATCAAATCTATAATTTTGTAGCTGAAAATAATTTGGATTATGTTAAAAAGTATGACTTCTTCTAAGCGTGTTAGATTCAAAAGTACGCCAGCTAAGGATAACTTTATCAAGGACTTACGTCGTAGAGCAGAAGACTATTTCGAATCAAACAACATCTCAAAACACGCCAATGCAGAGATGTATTTCAAAACTGTTTTTGCAGTCATTATGTGGCTATTTTCTTACGGTTTGATCATGTCTGACATGTTTTCTCACAGCACATTGCAGTTATTTGGGGTGTATTTATTGCTGGGTTTTGTCAATATTTTCATCGCCTTTAATATTATGCATGACGCGACGCATGACGCCTATTCTCGCCATAAGTGGGTAAATGATATCATGAGTTATTCCATGGACTTCATTGGCGGTAATCAATATCTATTTCGCAGGATGCACGGTGCGCACCATGGGTACGTGAATATTCACGGTATAGATGTAACGATGGAGACACATGGTCAATTTCGTTTTTCACCGGATGAGCCATGGCTTCCTAAGCATAAGTGGCAACACTTCTATACATTTGGTTTATATACACTTGCACACCTCCACTGGGTCACGGTAAAAGATTTCAAGTGGTTTTTTGGTGAAAGCAACATAGGTAACCAGAAGAATATTCAGCATCCTATGAAGGAGTATGTGTCCTTATTTATTACCAAGGGGGTTTACTACGGTCTGACATTAATATTACCGATGATCTACCTCTCGACTTCATGGTGGATTGTTTTTTTAGCATGGATTTTTATGCACTTACTCCCAGGTTTGACCTTTGCATTAATGTTCCAGGTGACGCATGTTTATGATGGTACTACTTATCCACTGCCCGATGAGAAAGGAAATATTGAAAATAATTATGCATTACATGTTTTAGAAACCACCGCTGATTTTTCTCGCAAGAGTAAGATTGGTACATGGCTGATGGGCGGGATTAATATTCACGTAATTCACCATATTTTCCCAAAAGTATGTCACGTCCATTATCCAGCTTTGACTGAAATTTTACGAGAAACATGTGAAGATCACGGCGTGCTTTATCAGGAAAACGAAACTTTCATGCAAGCGCTCAAGAAGCATTATGTTATACTCAAGCACCTAAGTCATCCAGACGCCGAGGTGCCAAGGGTAGGCAAGAGCGCAGCTTTAGTATAGCGTTATATTTGTCATTTAGATATTTATTTGGGGCCATCCCCGTGTCCCGCCCAGCTACCTTTCGCGGACGGGGTCGCTACGTTACATGACTCGTCATTCGACTCGGTCCTTGCACCAGCCATAGCACATAGCTGCGGACTGAGCTCCTTCGTCGCCCACCATTCCACATCGCTTGTCCAAGATCCGCGCTGCCATACCAGTTCTTCAAAGAGAAGCAATATCCAATCCACCTTGATCCGCGTACCTTTCGAATTCCTAACAGCCTAAAAAAAGATCAATAGCAAAAAAAGTGTCATTATTTAATCCGATTCAGTTCACGTCCCTTACTGCGTTAATCTTCTAATCTTGATTATAGAGCAATTTTGATTCGAATCCCAGCCAATCGGCGTGCCGTCAAGGCTAAGCCCTGCAATCCCGTTTTACCGCGGGGCGCTAGGGGCAAGCGGTGGTAGCGGCATCCTGATCTTTTTGCCCTTCGCAAATAAGACAGGATACAGCGGACGACGCGGTCACGTCTAGACGTAGACAACGTCGGAGTCAAGATCGTGATGACCCCAAACATCATATGAAAATATAATCATATGCATAACAGTCTGACTAGTAATCTACGTGTCATATAGATTACTTCTTACATATTAGTGGTAAGGAATTTGATTATGTAGTAGTGAGAAAATTAATGTATAGCATACTATTGAGCCCAGGTTAGGGTTGAAAAAACTACTACAATGCAATTAAAAATAAATAGCTTCGTGCTAAAGCATATTTACACTGGTATAACTACCGTGTACTATGCACATTTAGAGAATAAAAATCTATTTCCAGAGAGCGAAGTGAAAAATATCGAAATTTTAAAATCTAATATAGCATCATTGTTAGATGTAGATAGCCTATTTTTTCAACAGCAGCAGACCATCTTCAACAGCCCATTTATCCATAGCTATTCGAAGGATGGAAAGGATCAGTTATACGTAGACTTTAGTTTTCCTGGACTACTTATAATAAAGAAATGTCTAGAGATACGGCTTGATGTACTACTCGAGTTTCTAGAAAACTCCGAGGAAGATCCAAAGCTGTCTTGTGAAATAGAAGACTCCTTGCACGTGACGGAAGGGGTACTTGACTCTTTAGAATTACACATGATTCCACTTTATAATTAATAAGATTGATAATCTACTGAAATTATAAAACCAGAATTCTAAATATTAAGCGCAAGGCAAGAACATTTGTCGAGCGCTTTTTTTATATTTGGTCTATGAGATTTATCGAGCTGATGTTTATTTTTTTCGTTCTGCTGACACTTTGTGGATGGAGCATGATGTCTACTACAGCAGCACACGCCGATGGGGAAGAAATATATATGACCTACTGTAAATCTTGCCACGGCAAAAAAGGAAATCTTGGCCTTGGAGGGGCAGCAAAGCTGAATAAAAGTAAAATGCCTTTTGATCAAAGACTAATTGTTGTCGCAGAAGGTAAAGGTAAAATGGCTCCATTTGGAAAGATCCTTTCTGAGAAAGAAGTTGAAGCAGTTGTGCAATTTACTATGAAGTTTGGCAATGAATGAGCGCATCATATTGGGCTTAATGTCTGGTAGCTCCTTGGATGGAGTGGATATGGCTGCGGTAAGATTTTGGGGTGATACCACCTCCAACTTACAATGGGAATTGGTCGCTAAGCCTATTACAATCACTTACCCAGAAAGCATAAAATCATATCTAAAAATAGTGCACACCTTATCTGGTGAAGTACTCAATAATTTTCATTGTGATATGGGAGACTTCTTTGGTAAAGTGTCTAAAGAATATATTGATGCTAATCAACTAAAAATCTCTGCAATAGCTTCGCACGGACATACGGTACTCCATAATCCTGAAGGCGGATATAGTTTGCAAATAGGAGATGGACTAAAGATGGCTGCTGCTAGTGGTTTGCTTTGTATTACAGATTTTCGCAACCAAGATATCTTAGCAGGAGGGCAAGGCGCACCCTTAGCGCCAGTAGTAGAGCACTACCTTTTTGGAGATTACAAGATGTTTCTGAATATTGGAGGTATAAGCAATATAAGTCTACATGTGGATAAAGATATTATTGCTTATGATATCTGTCCAGCAAATCAACTTTTAAATCACTTAGCAAATTCTTTGGATTTACCTTTCGACGATAAAGGTGAAATAGCCGCTTCTGGAATTGTAGATAGGATGCTTCTATCTTCGTTACACCATGACGCCTATCATCAACTATCAGCTCCAAAGTCTCTAGACAATAATTATGTGCGTAACCAATTTATCGCCAAAATAGATAATAGTAATATCAGTATTGCGGATAAGTTAGCCACCTGCACACGCTATATAGCAGATAATATAGCTGAAGAAATAGCATCATTGGCAACTACCTATCATGTAAATGAAATTCTCGTTACGGGTGGGGGAGCGTATAACACATTCCTGCTAGATTTGTTAAGAATAAAACTTGCTGATGTTCTGGTGGTGTTGCCTAAAGATGAAATAATACAACACAAGGAATCTATCTTGATGGCCATATGCGGATACTTATATCTGGAGGGACAGCCTAATTCTTTCGCGACAGCGACAGGTGCAAGCATGGATACGATTAACGGAAGTTTGCATAAACCACAAAAGTAAATTATGCATAAAAAGATATTTGTTACGGGAGGTACTGGTCTAGTAGGATCCCATCTATTGCATTACTTGGTGGAAAAGGGACACACCAATATTTTCGCATTACGTAGAAAAACTAGCGATATGAGTCTAGTATCGACCTTGGCGAGAAAGGTGCATTGGGTAGAAGGTGATGTCCTAGACGTCATGACGCTAGAGCAGGTGATGCAGGATGCTGTGCAAGTCTATCATTGTGCTGCAATAGTATCCTTTGATCCGCGAGAATATGATCAGATGGATCAGATAAATATTCAAGGGACGGCCAACATGGTAAATATCGCTTTACTGCTCAGCGTTGAAAAGTTTCTCCACGTAAGTTCTATAGCCGCTATCGGAAGAAACGAAGAAGTCGCTCAGGCAGACGAGAATACGGAATGGCAAGACAGTAAGTGGAACACGCGCTACGCTATCAGTAAACACGAATCAGAATTGGAGGTTTGGAGAGGAGCTACCGAAGGACTAGACGTTGTAATTGTAAACCCTTCTGTAATTTTCGGAACTGGGCAATGGCACAAAGGAACAGGTCGTTTTTTTAAGATTGTAGATCAAGGGCTGAAGTTTTACCCTTCTGGCTCTACTGGATTTGTAGCAGTTCAGGACGTAGTGATGTATATGTACAGTTTGATGGAGAGTAATATTATCAACGAACGATTTATACTTAATGGAGAGAACTTAAAGTACAGATTTGTCTTCGATAAAATCGCAGAAACTATAGGTAAAGCTAAACCAAGTATAAAAGTTACGCCCATACTAAAAGCATTATCTTGGCGTGTGGAAAAACTAAGAAGTTGGTTGACTGGATCTAGTCCTAAAGTGACCCGCGAAACTGCCCACAGCTCCAGCACAGATATAGTGTATATCAATAAAAAATCGCTGGCTGCTTTAAATATTCCTTATACTAGTGTAACGGAAACATTGGAAAACATGGGTGTAGATTATTTGCAGGCTCACTGAGGCATATTCAGAAGTTAGTGGTTCAAACCCCTGAAGACTTGTCCAACTGACTAGATGGGGGTTTTATATTGGTATATTAAGATGTAAACTAAGCTAACCCTGAAAGGGTTTAATATTATAGCACAGGGCGAAACCCTGTGTTATGATTCAAGCAAGATTCAATTTGGCGATTTTTCTTAAAAATCGTGAAAAATTACTAACAAGAACCAACCTGTTTCTTGAATCAGATAAAAAAATGATGCATTCTTAACTTTAAATCTTATGTTAAATCCTTTGTTGTCTAAATGATTACTTTCTTTAGAATATTCTTTCTACAATTTTTGTTTCCTATTCTAACTAGCTCAGGTTGTTAGTATTTGTATTTTAGGCGTAACTTAGAGCTTCTAAATAATAAATACTCAAATTCATGAAATTATCCATAATCAGTATACTGGTACTCGTTCCATTTTTAATTTTCGGACAGACCACTAAACCAACTATCAAGGTTAGTAAGTCAGGCACTCCAACGACGACTAGGTCAATGGAAAAGACCACAAGCAATCCTTCTAGATCTACAACTAAACCATCGACGAAGATTAGTTCGCAGCCATCAGGCTCAGTAGCAACAGACACAGCGAATAAAACAGCAGCTGCAGTACAGCCAAGTACATTTACTGATGGAAGCCCATACATCGATCCGACTCCATTTATGAATTCTATTACGGCCAAAGATATGCGAAAGCACCTTACCATTTTGGCCTCTGATGAGTTTGAAGGTCGAGAGACTGGCACTCCTGGTAACAGGATGGCAGCCAACTACATTGCACAGCAATTTGGCAACCTCAATTTGCCTAGAGTAGTGGATAATAAGTCGTATTTTCAAAAAGTAAGTTTCTACAAAGATAGCTGGGAGAAGCTAAGCGTGATGGCTAATAATGAAACCATGCGAAATATGAATGACTTTTTTGCCTTTCCGAGTACCAATACAAACATGGATGAGATCAAGTCTGATCAAATAGTCTTCATGGGTTATGGTATTGATGATCCTAACTACAGTGACTACAAAGGGAAAGATGTTAGCGGTAAAATATTGTTAGTTTATAATGGCGAACCAAAAAACGCTGAAGGGACATACTATGTATCTAAGAGTAAAGAAACTTCTCAGTGGTCTAATTTTAGAGAGAAATTGATCGTAGCTCAAAAAAATGGAGCGAAGGCGATTATGATTATCGATGGAGAAATCAGAAAGACTATAGGTCAAAATAGAAACACACTTCTTTCTTCCAGATTACAATTAGGCGAAGGAGAGCAGCCAGATGGGAAATACACCAACAATATTTTTATCTCTCCAGGTATGGCGCAAAAATTGATCGGTAGAAAATTCAATAAAGTAGTCAAGGCAAGAAAAAAGATCGAAGCCAAAGGAAAGTCTAAAATGGTAAAATTACCAGTAGACCTAGAGATCACGATGAAGAAGGCGGAGAGCAGCCTCAAAGGCGATAATGTTTTGGGCTATATCGAGGGTGTAGATCCTAAACTAAAGGATGAACTACTCGTCATAACAGCCCACTATGATCACCTTGGTAAGCGAGGTGATGACATCTACAATGGTGCAGATGACAATGGCTCAGGAACCACGACGGTACTAGAGATTGCGGAAGCATTTAGTAAGGCAAAGAAAGCGGGAGTGGGACCACGTCGTTCTGTTTTGGTGATGTTAGTAACAGGGGAGGAGAAAGGTCTTTTAGGAAGTGAGTACTACAGTGAGTTTCCAGTTTTTGATTTAAAAAATACCATTGCCAATATCAATGTTGATATGGTG
>ENA-ORXM01002599-ORXM01002599.1-marine-metagenome-genome-assembly--contig:-NODE-2599-length-20383-cov-4.042451_pt1 | contig 20383 bp, 17 predicted proteins | sample MGYA00237867_ERZ511480 | MGnify/ENA primary metagenome ERZ511480 (study PRJEB26309, sample SAMN06266103) | marine metagenome | isolation source: Algal blade | place: United Kingdom:Sidmouth, United...
GCTCTCGTTACTTCCTCAACTACAGTTCTACCCCAGGTTTCCAAGCGTTTTTTTAACTTGGCTGAGATAGCCCCTTGCTCCTGCGCTGTTTCAACCAGTTTCGACGCGATTGTAAAAAGTAAATCCTCGTAACTCAGGTCGTTCATATCAGCAACATCAGAAATGACATAGCTGATTGGAAAGAACTTTTCTGTTACTTCTTCTTGTGCTAACAAATAGCGCAGGTGCGTCGATTTACCGCAGCCTCGGTGCCCAATTAAAAACCACTTTGCAAAGTCCTTCGCGCGGTTCAGGTCGCGTATAGAGCGCCTGCTACTTACATGAGGTCTTTGGATGCGAAAGATAGAATCTGGTGCTAACGCACCGCTAGGCGGAAAATTATTCCAAACTTCCTCGAGAGTCGTAGCTTTTTTTTCGTCTGCCATAGTTGACTTAAGTATACTCGCTGGGCAGGGCTTATCTGGTCTCACCCTTCGCCTTGCTCAACAAACTACCCTCTCAACCCCTTCAATCACTTACTGTAAACCCTGTGGATTACCTACGTGCCGAAGGGCTCAGTTTACAGCTAGGTCAGCGTGACATTTTTCAAAGCGTGTCTTTAACGCTTAGCCAAGGACAGCGCATTGGTCTGGTGGGCCGAAACGGCGCGGGTAAAACGAGCTTGCTAGACATACTGACAGGTAAAGCAAAGCCGACAGAGGGTGTCGTAACCCTTACCCCTGGTGTGCGCCTAAGCTACGTTCAGCAAACACCCCTCGTGGGCGAGGGCACCCTACTCGAGACCGCCCAAAGCTCCCTAGCGCACTTACGAGAACTCGAGCAAAGTTTGCGTGACGAGGAAAAACGTCTTGCCACAGGTGAGGGCAGCTTAGAGCATTACGCCAAGCTCACCACCCAGTTTGAAACAGCGGGCGGCTACCACGCCGAAACGGACCTCGAGACCCTCCTGTTCGAGTTTGGGTTTACAGAGGCGCAGTTTGAGCAGCCGCTTACAACCCTGTCAGGGGGTGAGGGGGCGCGGCTCAAGCTGGTGATGGCGCTTGCTGAAAAGCCTGACGTTTTGCTGTTGGATGAGCCCTCGAACCATCTTGACCTGAAGCTAAGGCGAAAGCTTGCTGCACGTCTGGCTAAGTTTCCAAATGCGCTTCTGCTGGCCTCGCATGACCGGGCGCTGCTCGACGCGGTTTGTACGCATATTGGGCAGTTGGCGAACGGGAGCTTAAGTCTCTATAAGGGCAACTACAGTCAGTTCCGAGCGCGGCAATTGCAAATGCAGCGCAGTGGACAAAAGCAGTCTAAACAGCGTGCCAAGGAGGTTGCCCATTTGCAAGCCGCACAGACGCGCTTGCAGGGTTGGGGAACGCCTAAGGCGCAGCGGCAGCGGCGGCAGATAGAAGGGCGACTGGAGAAACTCGAGCCGCTGGAGGAGACATTTTCTAATAAGCTCGAGCCATCTCCACATTCTCTATCTTTGCAGTCTAAACGGGTGCGCGGCACGCTGCTGAAAGCGCAGCACCTTGGCAAGAGCTATAGCGATAAGCCCGCTGTTGACGATGTTTCATTCTCGCTTGATGCTGGTGATAAGGTTGCACTGGTCGGCCCGAACGGCTCGGGCAAATCGACCCTTTTAGGGCTTATCTCTGGCGAACAAGAATCTGAGCATCCCAAAACGGAATTTTATTGGCACACGAAGTCTAAACTTGCCGTATTCGACCAGCAAAGTCGCGGCGTCAATGACAACGAAACGCCGCTAGCACAGCTCGAGCACTTCGTGTCTAAGCCAAGGGCCGAGCTACTGCTTGCCCTCGTCGGGATACCTCAAACTGCTTGGGCAACGTTGCCAAAGGCTTTATCGGGCGGTGAGCGGGCGCGTTTGGGCTTAGCGCTGCTCATGGCGAGCGAAGCGAACATTTTGCTGCTCGACGAACCGACCAATGACTTAGACATTGCCACCATCGAAACACTCGAGAGCACCCTGGCAGACACGGACGCAACTGTACTTTTCACAAGTCACGATGAGCGTTTGATAGAAAAGGTCGCCACACGCGTTTGGTCTTTGGAGGCGGGGGAACTGCTCGAGTATCGGGGCGGCGTCAAGGGGTATTTTGACAATAGGCTTAGGCGCGAAAAAGTAGAACTTGTTACCGAAGAACCGGACAGCGCCGCAGCTGAGATCAGTCTCGAAGCGCTTGAACTTGAGCGCCTCAGTCTCGAGGCGCAGCTTCTGGACCCGACGCTTCTTAGCGAACGAGAACAGGCGCGGGTGCAAGCGCATTACGCTGAGCTTCTGAATGACTTATCGCTGCGCTATGACGCAGAGTTGCCCGACCCTTTGCCGCGTTATAGCGGCACACTTTGGGGTGTTCGGGTAAGCACAAATGGTTTTGAAGCGGAAAGTTCGGTTGCGCAGTTTGAAACCTCGGGCGCTTTTAAACTGCGCCTTTTTCGCCCCCAATCGAGCGGTATAGGGCATTTGCAGTTTATTGATGACGAGGGTTCATTCTCACTTCCTTGGGCGCGTGTGGCGGCGCTCGAGACCGCAACCCGCTTAGCTTTTGAACGCCTTGACGTATCAGCCCTGCAACTGCAAACCGTAGATAATCTGGAACCGCTTGGCTTTAAAAATGCAGGGGATGGTTGGTGGGTTTTGAGTTTGAGTCGTTATGAATCGCGTCTAGGCTATAGACCGCTAGATTATAAGAAGCTAAGCAAACGGGGTAGGCGAAAAAGAGGCAGGCGAAAAAGAACCCGTCACAATAGGGCTAGGCGAAATATCAAAAAAGCTCGCGATTCAACAAGTTAGACGAGAATTGACCTCTTTTATAGAGTTCACTTACCTGCAATTTTCAAGCTTTGCGAGATTGCCCTCAAATCGGCTTGACTGTCGCTCAGTTGATACACATCAAAAATAGTTTATTGAATGTTTCGTACAGCACGTATTTAATTGCATTTAGGCTATAATTGAGCTTACTACATTGAGGAGCAACTAACTTCTGTGGCCGAACCACCCCAAAATCCTACCGAAGAAAAAATTGATGATATTCGTCGCCAGCTAAGTGACTTAGAGCATGGTGGAGAACTCTCGAGGCTCTTTCGCAAAGTGCTTGACGCGACGGATAATACGATGACGATTACCGACCCTAATTTGCCCGATAATCCGCTTGTTTACGTCAACAAAGAGTTTGAGAATTTGACGGGCTACAGTTATGACGAAGCCGTAGGGCGAAATTGCCGTTTTCTACAGGCTGATGACCGCGACCAAGACGGTGTGCACGAACTGCGCGAAGCTATCCGCGAGGGTCGTAACGCCCAGGTCGTGCTGCGCAACTACCGCAAAAATGGTGAGATGTTTTGGAATGAACTTTACTTAACAGCGGTGCGTGACGACCAGGGTAAAGTCATTTATTTTTTCGGCGTGCAAAATGATATCAGTGAGGTTACCGAACTGCACCGCCGCGAAATCGAGCAGCGGGCGGTTAAAAAAAGTGAAAAGGAACTGCGCTCGACCTTTGAACTGTCAGGCATGGGTCAGTCCCAAGCTGACCTTGACGGCACGATTACGAGGGCTAACCGAAAATTTTGTGAAATGCTTGGCTACCGCGAAAATGAGCTTCTGGGCATGTCTTTTCTCGAGCTTACCCACCCCGATGACCGCGAAGGTAATAAGCTTGAGTTAAAACCTATTTTGGATCGTCAGGTTGACGAAGCCATGTTTGAAAAACGCTACCTGCGCAAAGACGGTGGGTTCATATGGGCGCGCGTTACCACGACGCTGCTGACCGTTGACGATGAACCACCGCGCTTTCTTGCAGCTATTCAAGACATTACCGAGCAGCGCCGCGCCCGAGAAACAGTCGAGCGCCTTAACGAAACCCTCGAGCGGCGTGTGAGTGAGCGTACCAACGACGTGCGCCGCCTCGCCTCAGCCCTGACTCTGGCAGAAAACCGCGAGCGTCACCGCATCGCTCAGCTCTTACATGACGATTTGCAACAAGAGATTTTTGCCGTGCAGTACGCGCTACGCGGTTTGCAAAAGCAAGTACAAACCTTAGCGGAGGGCGCAAGCTTAGATGGGTCTTTTGACAATATCAACAATCAACTTAAGGGTACAGTTAGAATTGCGCGCGGTCTAACAAGCGACCTCAGCCCACCTGTTTTAAAAGAAGAGGGTTTTGGTGAGGCGCTCAGCTGGCTTGCTAGGCGTGCCAAGGAGCAGTATGGTTTAGAGGTTACCCTCGATATTCCTCAGGGTTTATCGGTGCCCCACGAAGCCTTGCGCGTCTTGCTACTATCGCTTATTCGCGAACTCTTTTTGAATGTCATCAAACACGCTGAAACGACGCAGGTCAAGGTGCAGTTAAGGCAAAGTGACACGTCGTTCGTGATTGACGTTATCGACGAGGGCCAGGGCTTTGTTTATGACAAGGACAAGGTAGTATCCGAATCGACAGGCTTCGGACTTTATAGCATTGGCGAGCGGCTCAGGCTCTTTGGCGGCTCACTTGATATCTCGAGCACGCTAGGTGAAGGTACTCAGGTCACTATCATAGTGCCTACTCAATCCTTTACTCTAGGCGAATAGCTCGGCGCCGCATAGGGTCAAGTTGTCGGGGCAGAGATTGGGCAAAGCGTGAGTTCCACCAATAAAACGGTATTTTTGGTCGAGGACCATCCTAAGGTGCGCAAGCAACTCGAGCTGCTCGTAACGGGCTTGGCAGGTCTTGACTTAGTAGGCGAGGTGGACTCAGCCGAGGCGGCGCTGGCTGCGCTCGAGTCGGTGACACCCGGCCTATTACTCGTTGACATTTCCTTACCAGGTATGAGCGGCATCGAACTGGTGCAGCGGCTTCATGAAAAACATCAGGATTGTCGGTGCCTAATGGTATCGGGTCACGTTGATACTGCTTATGTCCGCGCCGCCGAACGCGCCGGGGCAAAAGGCTTTGTCGCTAAAGGCGACCCAGACGAACTGCTCACCGCCGTAGAAGAGGTTATGAATGGCGGCAGTTACTGGATGTCAAATGCTGGTCACTAGTACCATATCTCATTTAAATCGAGCGTAAACCCTACCAAAATAGGGTCGCCCTTTAGCGTTTGGGGAGACTCAGGCTCTTCAACGCCCTCAGACGTATAGATATGAACGTTACGCTCTCCCAGATCAATGAGCCAGCCGAGCTTAGCACCGTTTTCGATGTATTCCCGCATTTTCCGCTGCGCTACTGCCAAGCTGTCTGAGGGAGAAAGTAACTCGATAACAAATTCAGGGCAAAGGGGTAGGTACTTCTCGAGCTGCACAGGTGTGAGTCTGGAGAGTTGCTTATTGCTTACCCAGGCAGCGTCCGGCGAACGCAAAGCGCCATTAGGCAGATAAAATCCAGTAGAGGAATCAAATGATTTGCCCGTACCGTCTTTTTTTGACCACTGCCTAAGTTGCATGGTGATTTCGGCATTACGGTCTCCCGTTCCTCCTCCGGCAGGTGGCATGACAATAAGGTCTCCTTGGGCGCTAAGTTCTAAACGAACATCGGGGTTAAGTGCTGACAGCTCTAAAAGTTCGTCATCTGAGAGCTTAAAAGGCAGATGAATAGCAAACGGCCTTTCCGGTGCATCAAAAACGAGGTTGTCTCTAACTTGCACAGCCATGCACTATCTTAGCGCGTCTCAGACCTACTCGCCGTAAGGCACCCAGATATTTTTTACCTGGACGGCGCGGCGTAAATACTCGCGACCTTGCCCCTGCGACTTGTCAAACCAGTCTCGAGCTTTGCCGTAATTGACCCAGGTCGCTTTCAAGTTGCCAACAGATTCACGCTCAACCGTGGCGCTGCCCTCGGCAGAGCCGACGTACCACATCGCGGCGACTTCATCGTGTTTGGCAAGCACCTCTGCAAGTTCGTCCTGAGCCCCTGCGATTATATTGACAACCCCACCAGGCACGTCACTGGTATCTAAGACCTGGTACAGGTCTGTAGCAATAAGTGCGTGGCGCGGCGAGGGCGTGACCACAACACGGTTGCCCATAGCAATCGCAGGCATAACGAGCGAAACAAAGTTCAGGAGCGGCGCTTCGTCAGGACAGCTAAGCGCCATAATGCCCCAGGGTTCGGGCATTGCCAGGGTGACGTTGCGAACGGGTGTGTGATGAACGTGACCGTCATACTTGTCCGCAAAAGCCGCGTAGTAGAAAATGCGCTCGAGAGCCGCCTCGACCTCCTGCGCCGCTTTTTTACGGCTCACGCCCGTTAGTTGAACGAGTCGCGCCTCAAATTCTGGGGCTCTAACCGCTAAATTTTCAGCGAAAAAGTAAAGCACCTGCGCCCGGTTGTGCGCCGTCGCCCCTGACCAGCCTGAGGCTTTACGTGCCGCCTCGACAGCGTTGCGAATGTCTTTGCGGTTGCCTAAGCCGACCTCACCAACGGGCTTACCATCTTTACCCAAAACCGCGTAGCTGTACCCCGAATCAGGCCGCGCCTGCTTGCCGCCAATATAAAACTTCGGCGTCCGGTCAATCGAATCCCCCCCGGCCCCCCTTTGAGAAAGGGGGGAGCCATCTATAGCCCCCCTTAACAAGGGGGGTTGGGGGGATTTATCTTCTTGCTTCTTGCTTCTTGCTTCTTGCTTCTCCCATGCGGGCACCAGATACTCATACATCCCCTCACGCCCACCTTCACGCCCGAAGCCACTCTCTCGGTAGCCGCCAAAACCTGCCGCCGCATCGAACAAGTTCGTCGAATTGACCCAGACAATACCTGCTTTGAGCTTCGGCGCAACGTCCAGGGCTAAGTTGATGTTCTCTGTCCAGAGCGAAGCCGCTAAGCCGTAGCGGGTGTTGTTGGCAAGCTCTATGGCTTCATCATGTGTGCGGAAGGTCATCGCCGCAACCACCGGCCCAAATATTTCAACTTGCGCAATCTTTGAGGCAGGCTCGACATCCGTAAACAAGGTTGGAGGATAGAAGTATCCCTCGCTTGGTACAGACCACGACGGCTGCCAACAGGTTGCGCCACTCTCTTTACCCTCTTCAACAAGGCGCCGAATTTTTTGCAACTGTACCGAATCGACCACTGCGCCCATGTCGATAGCTTTATCAAGTGGGTCACCGACGCGCAGCTTTTCCATGCGGGTGCGCAGTTTGCCATAAACTTTCTCGGCAACACCCTCTTGCACAAGGAGCCTCGAGCCTGCGCAACAGACCTCACCCTGGTTAAACCAAATCGCGTCCACCACGCCTTCAACAGCGGCGTCCAGGTCGGCATCTTCAAACACGATAAAAGGTGACTTGCCACCTAACTCGAGTGACAACTTCTTGCCGCTTCCTGCCGACGCCGCGCGGATACTGCGCCCGACTTCGGTAGAGCCTGTAAAAGCAAGTTTGTCAACGCCTTCATGCGCGACTAGGTGCGCGCCTGTTTCACCATCACCTGTGACAATGTTGACCACCCCAGGCGGTAAACCGACCTCTTGACAAATCTCAGCAAAGGCGAGCGCTGTCAGCGGCGTAAATTCAGCAGGTTTCAATACAACTGTGTTACCCGCCGCCAGGGCAGGGGCAATTTTCCAGGCGAGCATTAAGAGCGGAAAGTTCCAGGGGATAATCTGCCCACAGACACCAACGCTCTCGTAACCCTCAAACTCGGTTTCCAAAAGCTGCGCCCAGCCTGCGTGATGGTAAAAGTGACGTGCCACCAGAGGAATATCGAGGTCGCGCGTCTCGCGGATGGTCTTACCGTTGTCGAGCGTTTCTAAAACAGCTAAGAGCCTCGAGTGTTTCTGCACATGCCGGGCCAGAGCGTAGAGATACTTAGCCCGCGCATGCGCCGACAATCCCACCCATTCAGTCTGAGCTTTTCTAGCCGCTTTGACTGCCTTGTCAACGTCTTTGTCATCACCTTGGGCAATATTAGCCAGCACCGAACCATCGGCAGGATTTAAAGTTTCAAACGTCTCACCTGAATTTGGTTTGACGAATTTACCGCCGATAAAATGGCTAAAGCTTCGTTTGTGACGCTCGAGCCACTCGAGTGCGTTACCATCACTTTCAGGCGCGGGGCCGTAGTCCATACTTTCAAACACCTCTTTAACACTCATGAATCCTCCCAATTTTCTAGACTGAGTTCTTCGATGCGCTGAAAGTGCCTCGTATTACGAGTGACAAGCGTGGCGTCATGAGCTATAGCGGTGCCCGCGATGAGTATGTCAGCGTCCTCAAGGGGCGTGCCTGCCACGCGCAGGGTTTGGTAAATCTCGGCAGCGATATCTAGCGAAGGCTCATTTAATGGCAACACACCGTAACTACTAACAAACTGCATAAAGGTGTCGTGCTTACGCCTAAATTTAGGTAGGTACAAACCGCGTTTGACCTCAAAATAGCTCACCGCATCCATCGTGACGGTGTGTTGCTCATTTAGGGCGGTGCGTATACGCTTCGGTACCATTTGGTTACCGCCGAGTACCGCAGAAATAGCGTTGGCATCGAGAAGATAGAGACTCAAGTTTCGTCATCCGCTTCTAAATCCAGGGTGCGCCCTCCAAATAAGGAGCGGCGGCGGGCGTGCTTTTCAAACTCAGCATAGTCTTCGGGATCAGACAGAATACCTGTAATGTTTTTAAGTGCTTCTAACTGCCGCTCGAGCCGCGTCTGCTTATCGACTTCATCGAGCTTTTCCTCGAGCTTAAGCAGAGCCTCTAAATCTAGCGCCTCAACACGTTGCAAGATGCGTTCTTTCACGCTCAACCGCTCTTTGATTGTCATAAATCCTCCTACGCCAGCGGATGCCGGAAGCTCGCCGAATAACGTCCGGTCACATGGTGCTCTAACTGCCGCTCGATATCGCCTAACAAACTACTCGCGCCAAAGCGAAAGAGTTCAGGCTCTAACCACTCACGTCCCAACTCCTCTTTCATCAAAATCAGCCAGGCGAGGGCGTCTTTAGCCGTGCGAATACCGCCCGCAGGTTTGAAACCGATTTTGTAACCCGTTCGCTCACCGTAATCCCTGGCAGCCCGTACCATTATCAGGCTAACCGGCAAGGTTGCATTGACGCTTTCTTTGCCCGTCGAGGTCTTGATAAAGTCTGCACCTGCCTGCATACAAACCATGCTCGCCTTATAAACATTGCGAAAATTGCCAAGCTCCCCCGTTGCCAGAATCGTTTTGAGGTGTGCCTCACCGCAGGCTTCACGCATTTGTTTAACCTCATCATAGAGCGCTTGCCAGTTTTGCAAAAGGACGTGCTCTCTAGTAATAACAATGTCGATTTCGCGTGCGCCTTCAGCAACGGCGTAACGGATTTCGTCTAAGCGTTGTTTGAGAGGCGTCAGCCCTGCGGGAAAACCCGTTGCAACTGAGGCTACGGGAATATTTGAGCCTGCTAACGCTTTCACAGCGTGCGGTACCATCGTCGGATAAACGCAAACCGCGCCCACCGTAAGCCCAGCATTTGCCATCTCAAGGGCCTCGAGCAAGTCCTCACGCACAGGATTTTTCGCCTTGGCGCAGAGACGCTTGACGCGCCCAGGCGTGTCATCCCCTGCTAGCGTTGTCAAATCCATGCAGGTAATGGCTTTGAGTAACCAGGCGGCTTGCCACTCCTTTTTCACACTGCGGCGCGTAGTCAAAGTTTTGGCGCGGCGCTCGGCGGCGCTTAGGTTAATGCGGGCGTCTTCGAACCATGTGGGCTCGAGCCCTGTGCCAGAGTTGCGTTTATGTACCAGCGCGGCGGTAGATATGTCTACAGGATGCTCTTGAATCATAGTTCGCCTAGTTTAGCGCACCCTGGCTGCGAACACTAAGAACGCTAAAACGTCATTTGCTTTGTAATACCCCTTGAATCTGTGCGATAGTAGAGCCCGGTGACCCCTATGAGCCAACCGAAAACACAAGCTATTCCCGCTTTAGATTTAAATCCGCAACTCAAAGCGCTACGCCCAGAGATCGACGCGGCGATTGCCAGGGTTTTGGACTCAGGCATCTTCGTCCTCGGTCCTGAAGTAGAGGCCTTCGAGAGGGAAGCAGCTGACTACTTGGGCGTTAAGCACGCCGTAGGCCTGAATTCGGGCACAGACGCACTTGTAATTGCTTTGCGCGCACTGGATATTGGTCCGGGCGACGAAGTCATCACCACGCCTTTCAGCTTTTTTGCGACAGCAGAGTCGATAAGCATGGTGGGGGCCAAACCTGTTTTTGTCGATATTGACGAGCACACCTTCAATCTAAACCCTGACCTTATCGAGGCAGCGATTAACGAACGCACCAAAGCTATTATACCCGTTCACCTGTTCGGTTTACCTGCCGACATGCTCCGCATTGTAGACATTGCCAAGAAGCACAAGCTCAAAGTTATCGAGGACGCCGCTCAGTCCTTCGGCGCAACGGTTGACGGCAAGCAAACAGGGTCTATCGGTGATGTCGGCACATTTTCCTTTTATCCGACTAAGAACTTAGGGGCTTTGGGCGATGGTGGGCTGCTGACAACCAACAGTGATGAGGTCGCTGAGCTAGCCAAGATGTTGCGGAATCACGGTCAGAAACGGCGCTATTACAACGCTATGCTGGGTTATAACTCGAGGCTCGACGCCATGCAAGCCGCTATTTTGCGCGTTAAGTTACCCTATATCGACACTTGGAATCAACAAAGGCTCGAGGCTGCCGAGCGGTATAACGAAATGCTAAGCGCAGTAAAGGGCGTCATAACGCCTTCTCTTCCAAAGGGTCATAGTGTTCACCAGTACACCCTGCGCGTACCCAACCGAGACGAGCTTCACCGGAGCTTGCAAGAAGCTGGTATAGGCGCGATGATTTACTATCCTGTACCGCAAGACAAATCCCCTGTCTACTGCAAACAAGATTCCGTTACACCCTTAAGCGGTCAGTTGAGCCAGCAAGTTATAAGCTTACCAATTTGGTCAGAAATAGCGGAAGCAGTGCAACTACATGTGGTAGAAGCATTAATACATTCGCTAGAGTAGGTATCACAACAATCGAAGATTTAAATATAGTTACGAACAGTTTCGTTCTGGACATGAATTTTGGAAGCTTTTAGCTTCAGTGCTGATGAAAGCTAATTCTGTTTGAGTATTTGAGACATACATTTTGAAACCAGAACGTTATAGTGTCGCAGGTGCAAATCTCACGTCCGCACCTCTTTGCTAAGGATAGGTAACATTATGCAACCATCAACCAATAATTTTGCCTCCGCAGATAGCGTAGACCGTAGAGTCTTAGAAATTCGCGGAGGTACGCCCCTAAACGGTGAGGTAAGTCTATCCGGTGCGAAAAACGCGGCTTTACCCGCTATTGTAGCCGCCTGCCTCTCAGAGGAACCCACAGAATTAAGCAATGTACCTACTGAACTTAATGATATTAAACTGCTAATTGAGTTGCTTAAAAAAGCAGGTGCGACGATAACAGAACCACAAAAGCATATACTTGTCTGCTCGGGTTGGGGTTGGCGTGGTGGGCTTATAGATGAAGGCGCTAGTCAACTAAGACATTCTTTACTTCTTCTGGGTGCGGCGGCGCACTGGCGGTCGCCCTTGACTCTGCCCCTACCTGGGGGATGTAAATTGGGGAGTCGCAAGCACGACCTGCATGTTACTGCGCTCGAGTCTCTAGGATTTGATCTAACTGAAAATGTAGAAAGCCTTCAGCTAGGCTCCCATAAACTAAGCCAGGACCGTGTTATCACGTTTCACTACCCAACCTTTGGGGGCACTCTAAACGTTTTATTTGCTGCTTGCACCTTAGACGGCGTTACCCTGTTACACAACCCCGCGCGCAATCCTGAAGTTCTAGATGTTATTGCGCTACTTTGCTCAATGGGTGCACGAATTAGCTGGAAAGCGCCCGACGTTTTAAAAATCGTAGGCGTGGCGAACCTCCAAGGTACGCGGCACCGCGTTATAAGCGACCGCATTATCGCTTCAACCCTTATCGCAGCAGCAGGCATTACCCAAGGCAATATTTTTATTAGAAACGCTGCGGGTGATGTCTTAGTAGCAGAGATAGCGGCTTGGCAACGTGCTGGTCTTAGCATTGAGTCTTCACCTGAAGGCGTCCACGCCCGCTTTACCCAAAAGCTTAAGGCTACAGATATCGAAACGGGCGCTTATCCTGAGTTTCATACTGATATTCAACCTTTCCACGCTGTCATGATGCTACTAGCTGAGGGAAGCTCGAGAATTAAAGAAACGATTCTCGACGGACGTTTCCGCTACGCAGATGAGCTTAGCAAAATGGGGGCTGACCTAAGCGTTGAAAAAGGTAATTTCAACTGCGTAAATGGTGCACCTGGGCAAATTTTGCGTATTCACGGTAGCGATAAGCTTTACGGCGCTGACGTCGTTGCTACAGATATTCGCGGCGGGGCAGCGGTGGCAGTAGCAGCCTTAGCTGCAGAGGGCGTATCGACGATATCAAACCTGTATCAGCTCGAGCGGGGCTATGGTAGTTTCGTTGAAACATTTAGGGCTCTAGGTGCAGAGTTGGACATCAAAGTACCTCATTTGAATCGAGGCTAATGAACGCTCGCGCAAACTACCGGATTTTTTGTCCTGCTACAAGCGCCGATAAGCCATCATGCTAGACGCTCTAAACCCGCCTCTTAAGACAAATGTCCCTTTGGCTCCCTTTACGACTTGGAGAGTGGGGGGAAGCGCTCAAAGACTGTGGGAACCCCAAGCCGAACAGATACCAGAGGTCTTGCAGTATTGTCATTATCACGGAATCCCTGTTCACTTTCTAGGCCGCGGCTCTAATACACTCGTCAGCGACGAGGGACTTGACGGGCTTGTTCTTCTTAGCAGGCAAGCCCTCTCTGGGCTTTGGCAAAACGGAAAGACCGTTATTGCCGAAGCGGGTGTACCGCTACCCAAACTGTCTAAGTTTGTCGCCTCGTTAGGGTATGGCGGCTACGATTTTCTCATTGGTATTCCCGGCACCGTGGGCGGTGGCGTTGCCATGAACGCCGGTTTGAGTGCCCGCGGGGTGCGTGATATGGCTACTATCTTAAAGGAGGTTGAGCTGGTCACCCCCCAGGGTGACGTTAGGCTAATGTCGGCTAAAGCACTTGACTTAGCTCACAGAAGCACTCTTATACAGCATGAAGCAGTTTTTATTTTAAAGGCGAGGTTCAAATTAGAAGAAGAAGTACCTGCTGAACACATTCGCCATCTTACCGCTCAGCATTTGGCGGAGCGGCGGCGCAAACAGCCTTTGAGTCAAGCAACCGCAGGCAGTACCTTTAAACAACCTAAGGGCGACCACTCTGCGGGGTGGTATATCGACAAAGCCGGGCTGAAGGGCTACCAAATAGGGGACGCTATAGTTAGCTCTAAACATGCTAACTGGCTTGTCAATACAGGGGCTGCAACAGCGCAAAATATCCGTGAACTCATAAGCCATATTCAGGAAAAAGTATTCGACACCTTTCAAGTTACACTCGAGCGCGAGGTTCGCTTTTTGCCCCAGGACTCTTTATTTCAGCCCAACAATGACCGTGGCGACTGAAGGTACGAATAAACGCGGCTTTCTACACGACGCATTTAGTGTTCTTGGTAGCAAGGTCTTTGTGCTCGGCCTTGCTTTTGTTACCGGCATTATAATTACGCGCCTACTCGGTCCAGAAGGAAAGGGGATTTACGCGGCCTTACTCGTTTTTCCCACACTTTTTATGAGTGTCGCTGAAATGGGCGTGCGGCAAGCGTCGGTTTATCATTTGGGGCGTGACAGCTTTGGAGACAAAGCTACGGTAGAAACGATTCTTTTTTTACTTGTTGTCTCAAGCTTAGTGGGCATAAGTATCTGCGCACTGACTTATTTTTTACTGGGCAATAGCAACTTCACTCTAATGATGATAAGTCTCGCTCTGGGCTTTATTCCGCTTAGCCTAACGGCGTCTTACGCAAGTGGCATTTTCCTGGGTAAGCGGGCTATAAGCCGTTTTAACCGCATTAAGTGGCTACCTGAACTCGTTAAACTTGCGGCGGTGATTCTTTTGGTAGGCGTGCTGGGGCTAGGAGTTGTCGGTACCGTCGCAGCCCTTATCATTGCAGGGGCAGTAACAGCGCTTTACTCTCTCAAACTTGTCAGCGATTTCGCAGCTATAAAGCTGAGCTTTCAACCGGTCATTATGAAAAGCCTTTTGAGTTTAGGCGTCGTTTACGCCCTGGCGCTATTCGTTTTGCAACTCAACTACCGCATAGACATCGTTATGCTCGAGCGGCTCGGCTCAGCAGCCGAACTAGGGCAGTACGCAACAGGGGTGACTATCGCAGAACTGCTCTGGCAACTACCTAGCGTGCTGGGGGTAGTTATTTTTTCCCACCGGGCGAGTAGCCAAGACGGCGCTGCGTTTACGCAGCAAGTCGCAAAGTTGCTGCGCGTTATTCTTTTGGTCGCTGTTCTAGGCGGAGGGGTTTTATGGGCCGTAGCTGGGTTTTTGATGCCCGCTATTTACGGCGACGCCTTCGCGCCTAGTGCAGAGGTCGTTCGTTTGCTCATGCCTGGCGTCGTGGCGTTTACCCTTTTCAAAGTTCTCAATATGGACTTAGCAGGTAGGGGGCGTCCGCTCGTGTCTTTAACCGTTATGGGACCTGCTGTTATACTCAATATCATTTTAAATTTAGCGCTTATACCGGCTAGAGGCGCTAACGGCGCGGCCCTCGCCTCGACAATTAGCTACAGCTGCGGCGCAACTCTGTTCATCATCGTCTACGCTAAAGAAACGGGCCTGAGCCTAGGGCAACTGTTGAGGTATAAACGGAGTGATTTCGACTTCTTAGTCAACTTGCGAAACAAACTTGGGCGTTCCGCGTGAACTTGATTTTCGTAGTTCCCAACCCAAGTGCGGGGGGTCACACGCGCACAGCGGTCACTATAGCCCAAGCCATGACCCTAAGAGGGCACAAGGTAAAGTTTATCGCGGGGGCTAAGCACGACAGTTCAGTTATTGAGACAGCCGGGTTCAGCTGTCATAAAGTCGAGCGCGACTGGTTGGGGCATTATAGTTCGCTAAGCCAGGTCGTTAAGACCTTAAACCTCGAGCAACCTGTAGCTGCCGTACATACCTTTGAGCATGAGGGCCTGCTCTACCTTATAAGAGCGTGTAAAGACTTGGGCATCAGCCTGTGCTGGACCATTTGCGGCGGCCCTCCTGCTAGCCCCTACGCCTACGATTATCTGCGTTTTAAAGGCGTCGTTTCTTTAAGCGAAGAGGTTAAGATCGGGCTTGTGCGAAATGCTGCTATGGACGCTAATGATATTACTGTTATTCCGGCGCGTATAGATACAAACGCGGTTCTAGAGCAAGTCAACGCGACGTCCGAGGATAAACTCGAGACCTTTAAACAAAAATATCGTATCGACGCCGAGCACTTTATCATGCGCGTTGCACGCATCCATCCAGCTTATGAGCGAAGTATGCTTGAAGGCATCGAAACAGCCGTACGGCTCAATGACTCAGGTCACTCTGTTTGTTTTTTACATTTCGGTTTTGTTCAGGACGAAGCTAGCTTTGAGCGGATTAAAGATGCTACCAAGTGTGCTAACAAACGGTGTGGTCATACGGTGGCTGTGACAGTGCAAGACGAGGCTCTGGAGGCACTTAGCTACCTAAAGCTCGCAAATATTGTGATGGGTACAGGGCGCAGCGCCTTTGAAGGCATGCTAGCTTTAAAACCCACCATCGTGGTGGGGCCTAACGGCTTTGCAGGCATGGTTGATGAAACGAGCGTCGGGGCTATTGCTCATTACAACTTTGCAGGCAGAAATATAGAACAGTTTAAAAGTTTTGAAACGAGTCTGTTAGAAACGGTACAGGTGTGCCAAAATATCCTTAACCATAAAGACCTCGCTCAATCGTTAGGCGCCTTTGGACACGCTTATGTAATGGACACTTTAGATGTCAGTCGAGCTGTTGATAAGTATCTCGAGCACTATCACAGGTACGACGTGACAACCCTTCCCACTGACCTGGAATTAGCTTTTAGTACCGTGGTTAGAAATATAAAGTCCTTTTCGAGACGACTGCTACCAAGCTCTTTAGGGGAAAAAATTAGAGACTTTGCCACTTCACGAGGCTATAAGAACGGATAAATGTTGAAGTACCTCACCCAAGCATGAAGCTCGTCATTATCAATACGCTTTACGCACCTACCGCCATAGGCGGGGCCGAGCGCTCCGTACAGGTTCTAGCTGAGACACTCGTTTACTTGAAGCACAACGTAACCGTCATATGTACTCGAGCAGAGAAAGGAGCCAAGCAGGCTTGGGTCAATGGTGTTAAAGTTTACTATCTAGGCTTAAAGAATAGCTACTGGCCACATGATCAAAATGCCGTTTCTGCACCTACAAAGCTTTTTTGGCATCTGAGAGATAGCTATAACCCAGCTATGGGTCGTGAAGTTGGGCGTATTCTAGACCTCGAGCAACCCGATTTAGTACATACAAATAACCTCTCAGGTTTCTCTGTCAGTGTATGGCGAGAAGTCAAGCGGCGCAACTTACCTCTTGTTCACAGCTTACGTGACTATTATCTTTTATGTCCTAAGGCAACTATGTACAAACGCGGTAATTGCCAAGGGCAGTGCCCAGACTGCAAGCTCTTATCCCTACCTAAAGCGGCGCAGACAACCTTAATCGACAGCGTCGTTGGTATTAGCGACTTTATACTTAAGCGCCACTTGGACTTCGGCTATTTTGTAAGTGCGCTTCAAAACGTTGTTCCTAACGCATATCAAGTAATGACTTTGGCTGTCCACTTACCTTCAGATAAAGTACGTTTCGGTTTTTTAGGAAGGTTAGCACCTGTCAAAGGTCTCGACCTTCTTTTGAAAGCCTGTAAAGCCCTAAATCAACAAGGTTCATTTGAGCTACTTGTGGGGGGAGTAGGTGACGAGCACTACTTGGCTTATCTTAGGCGTAGGTATCCCCTAGCAAACTGCACCTATTTAGGTCACGTTGATCCTGCTCAGTTTTTTGCTAGCATTGATGTCCTTGTTGTACCGTCTTTGTGGCACGAACCTATGGGACGAATTGTTATTGAGGCGTTTGCGCATGGTGTCCCTGTCATTGGGACTAACCGAGGAGGTATACCGAGACTTATTGATAAAGAAACAGGATTCATTTTTGACCCCAACGAACAGCAGACTTTACAAGGCATTCTCGAGCATTTTTTACAAAACCCCAGATTAGCTAGTCGAATGCAAAAGGCTTGTTTAACTAAAGCGCGAAGCTTTTTACCCTTGCCAACGACCAAAGCTTATCTCGAGGTTTACCAAAGCTTGCTTTAGCTTGATAGACTAGCGTAAGGTATATGGTCATCCCAGTTTTCATTCATCTTAATTTTTTCATTTCACTGATTTTAGGTCTCAGTTTTTCTTGGTATAGCTTGGAAGTCATTAAGAAGTCATTAAATAAAAATGCCGCCGAGGTCAATTCGCTCTATTTGGTCTGCTAATGGGATATTGAAATTATGAACTTGCGTGTCTTCCAAACTTCTTTAGCTTATAAACCTGCAGAGCTATTTTTTGCTCTTTGGGCCCTCTGTTTACCTATCACTTCAGTCGTCCTATTTCCAGCTATTCAGGGTACGACCCCCGCTTACTTGTTAGCGTTTTCCTCTTTACCTTTTGCCATTCTACTTATGCAGCATAAAGCAGGTAGGACGCTTCGATATTTGCTCTTTACCATAGGTATGTTCCTTGTACTTAACAGCATTAGTCAGCTAAGTCTACAACTTGCACCCGAACTCGACTTAAGCAGTTTGCGCTTGGTTAACGACTACAACGGTCAACTTCTACTGCGCTCAAGCCTTTTTACTCAGTCCATTTACCTTTTTGCAGGCCTATGCACCTTCGCTTTTATCGCAACGTTTTATAAAAATAGCTGGGACAAATATCTCTTTTGGGGCATCTCTTTCCTTGCACTCTACGGACTTTATGAGTTCTTTTATTTTTTACTGATGGGGCAAAACGGTGACTTTTTGAGCAACCGTATATTTGATACGGGCAGTAGCAGTTCTCAGGGCAGTTTATTTCAAACGTTCAGCTTCAGCGGTATCCGTATCATGAGACTCAAGAGCCTTACAGGCGAACCCTCAATGTACGCCTTTACAGTACTGCCTTTCTGGATTCACGCGCTTCACCGGAGAAAAACGCTTGTGCACGTACTCTTACTTATAACACTCATTCTTACGACCTCAACAACAGCTATTCTGGGCGTTGCGATGTACTTGTTAATTCGGCTTTGGTACATAAAGCCCTTGCGGAGTTTAGCAAAAGGAGTTTTAGATAAATATTTACTGTTTATCTTTCTTCTCGGCGTTGTTGGTACAGTTTTTATCGGTCCGCTTATAGTCGGCTTTATCGACGAAATGATTGTCGACAAATTAACACTTGTCAATTCATCAGGAGCCTCGAGGTTTCAATACTTTACAGATAGCCTCCGCTTTTTCACGGACGCCCCCGTACTCAATCAGTTTTTTGGTATCGGTTTTGGCTATATTCGCTCGACTGACTTTTTTTCGACTCTACTGGTTAATATGGGTCTGGTCGGCTTTGGCCTATTTACAGCCCTATTTGCATACCCAATATTCAAATTGAGAAAAACTTATTTCTCATTTGGTATTAAGGCAATTCTGGTCATTATCTACATTACCCTGATGATTGCGGTACCTGAATTTGCCTACCTTTCTATCTGGCTTTATTTAGGTATTGCCTACAAGCTTTTAAGAACTCAATGATGCACGTTTATATTAACGGGCGCTTTCTTACTCAGGCAGTAACGGGTGTGCAGCGTTATGCTAGAGAAATTGTTAAGGCGTTAGACACTTTAATAGAATCAGGGCAGGTCCAAGACTTGGAAGTTTCTCTATTAGCACCTCAAATGCCCCTTCTCGACCTTTCGCTTAAACACATAAAAATTCGAAAAATCGGACGTTTAAAAGGACACCTTTGGGAGCAGCTCGAGCTACCTTTTTACACGAGCGGCAACCCCCTGGTCAATCTATGTAATACCGGACCCGCGCTCAAAACCGAGCAAATTGTTACTCTTCATGACGCCGCGGTTTACGCTACACCGGAAACCTTTTCCAAACTCTTTAGAACGTGGTACAAGCTGCTTCTACCCACGCTGGGGCGTAGGGCAAAACATCTCATAACTATTTCTCAATTTTCTAAGCGAGAACTTATGAAATACTGCCGTATTCCCGAAGCCAAACTGAGTGTTACCTATCAGGGCAGTGATCAAATTTTGCAGACTCAAGCCGACGCGCGTATCTTACATAAGCATGGTCTTGCAGGCCAGGCATTCGCTCTATCTGTGAGCAGTGTTAAACCTAATAAAAACTTTGCCACCACGCTAGAAGCGGCAAAGCTTCTCAGCCACGCCTCCTATCCTATTGTTATAGCAGGTGGCACAAATCCCAGAGTATTCGGAGGCTTTGAGCACGAGCTACCTGAGAATGTCATCTATCTGGGTTACGTTAGTGATGAGGAGTTAAAATCCCTCTATGACTGTGCAACGTGCTACATATCTACATCTTATTACGAGGGCTTTGGTTTAACCCCTCTAGAAGCTATGGCTTGTTCCTGCCCCGTGATTGTCGCTCAGGCGGCCTCACTGCCCGAAGTATGCGGCGACGCAGCTCTTTACTGCGACCCCTATAATCCGAATGATGTCGCCAGCAAAATTGATCAGGTAATGTCAACGCCTGCGCTACGCCAAACCCTAAGCACCAAAGGACTCGAGCGTGCCGGACAGTTTAGCTGGGAAGCGTGTGCCTACGAAACTCTAGAGATCATTAGGCGAACACTATTATGAGAGTTGCTGTTGTTCACGAATGGCTTTATGTGAATGCAGGTGCAGAGCGCGTCCTCGAGCAAATCCTTAACGTCTTTCCTCAAGCCGATCTCTATAGTCTTATAGACTTTTTACCTGACGACCAACGCAACGTTATACACCGCAAAAAAGTGCATACATCTTTTGTTCAGCACCTACCCTTAGCTGAGACGAAGCACAGGCTCTATTTACCTCTTTTTCCCTTGGCTATTGAACAATTTGACCTATCTACTTATGACCTTATTATTTCAAATGCCTACTCTATTGCCAAAGGCGTCATCACTGGGCCTGACCAACTTCACATCTCTTACATTCACTCTCCGATGCGTTACGCTTGGGATTTACAGTTTCAATATCTGAAGGAGTCTAACTTAGAGCGTGGGCCAAAAAGCTGGCTGGCACGTGTTCTGCTTCACAGCCTACGCTCTTGGGACGTAAGGAGCGCGAACGGCGTGGACCACTTTATTGCCAACTCCAACTTTGTTGCGCGACGTATCGAAAAGGTTTATCGCCGTCCCGCCAAAGTTATCTATCCGCCTGTCAACA
>ENA-ORXM01002600-ORXM01002600.1-marine-metagenome-genome-assembly--contig:-NODE-2600-length-20381-cov-6.330083_pt1 | contig 20381 bp, 14 predicted proteins | sample MGYA00237867_ERZ511480 | MGnify/ENA primary metagenome ERZ511480 (study PRJEB26309, sample SAMN06266103) | marine metagenome | isolation source: Algal blade | place: United Kingdom:Sidmouth, United...
TGTACTAATATTATAATTGCCTCCATCTTCAACATCCATTAGAAAATATTGACCTGCTATAATATTAGCTGTAAGCTGAGATGAAGATGTTGGTGTAGCAACAACTCCAGAATTATCTGTACTAGCAGAACACTGCGCTTGTGTTATAGTGGTATTAAAAATTACAAATAGTATTAAAATACTAAAATATTTAGTTGCCAATTGTATGTATATATAAATGTTGATTTCTTATTTTTTTTGTATTTCAAAATAAAAGTAACACAGCTAAGTAAAAAAACAGATAAAATGTTGTCTAAACCACATATATTATATGTAAAAATACAATACAATGTATGTGTAATAATTATACTTTTGTATTTTACAACTTATATTATCCTAATACTTAAACAAAAAAGAGTCACTACATGGTTGTGTAATGACTCAATTAAAATTTGTAATAAAATATTTTTACTCTAAAATTATGAATTCAGATCTACGGTTTAGCTGATGTTCCTCAACAGAACATTTAACCCCATTTTTACACTTATTTACTAGACGCGTTTCTCCATAACCTCTTCCTTGAATATTAGCCTTATCTATACCCTGAGATATCATATAATTCACTGTAGATTCTGACCTCTTTTGAGATAACCATAGATTATAAGAATCTTTTCCTCTACTATCAGTATGTGAATTTACTTTTATTTTTAAACTAGGGAATTTTTCCATGGCTACTATTACTTTTTGTATTTCAATCTCCGCATCTTTACGTATATCGTATTTATCTAAATCAAAATAGATAGTACTCAACTGAAGCAATTTTGCTAAATCATCTCCAAATCCAGCAGTAATAGTATCCTTTTCTAAATAGAAATCTACCTGCAAAGGTTTTCCATCAGAAATTTTTAAGTATTCTTCTGAAGGTACGTAACCATCCATAGATGCCCTAATAAAGTTTCCTTTATTACAATCTACTTCTACACTATAAGTACCTTTAGAATCTGTAATTGCTGTTAATATTTCTTTATTATCTTCATTGATAATTTTTATAGTGGCTCCAACTAATATTTCATTAGAAATTTTGTCTCTAACTAATCCAGTTACGTACTGCTTACATTCCAACTGAATAGCTATAACTTCTTTAAAAGCATAAATATCATCATTCCCTAAGCCCCCTTTTCTATTAGATGCAAAATAACCCAATTTATCTTCTTCATTAAAAATAAAGGTAAAATCATCCATTTTACTATTAATTGGTTCTCCAACATTTACTATTACCCCGCTATAATCGCCGTAAGCAATTTTAGTGGCAAAAACATCTAATCCTCCCAAACCAACGTGTCCGTCTGAAGAAAAATATAATGTTTCTTTACTGCTGATAAAAGGAAATGTTTCTCTTGCCTCTGTATTAATATTGTTCCCTAAATTCTCTGGTGTACTAAAAGTATCATCGTTGTTAATTGTTACTTTAAAAATATCAGATTCCCCAAGTGTTCCTGGCATATCGGATGCAAAATACAATGTTTTTTCATCTGGACTTAGAGCTGGGTTTGCTACTGAATAATCATCACTATTAAAAGGCAAATCTTCTATGCTTACTACTAAACCATTTTCTATATTTGCCCTAAATATTTTTAAACGGATAACCCCCTGCTTATCTTTTACATATTTGCCATCTATTACGTTATTTCTTGTAAAATATACTATTTTACCATCCTTGGTAGCAACAGAAGTAGATTCATGTAACCTTGTATTAATAATTTTATCTCCGAATTTAAGTACCTGATTTTTGGAAACGCTATCAATATCTACCTTATATAAGTCCAAAAAATCTTTTGCATTCCAGGTGTGCCGATAGCGTGCTAAATTACCTGTATCTCTATCTGAAGAAAATAACAACCCCTCTTTATAATATGAAGGAGCAAAATCTGAATATGTTGAGTTGTAATTAAAAGTCTTTAATTTATATCTTCCAGATTTTTTTGAAATATCTTTTAAATAATCTTTTTCTCTTTTAAAAACGTTAGCTCTAAGGTCTGCTGATATTTTTTCTGAAAATTTAGCCATTACAACATTGGCTTCTTCATAATTTCCCAATGTTTTTAAAGTTTGTGCATACCTAAAGTAGTACTCAGGATTTATATCGGAACCGTATTCGTCTACTAATCTTTTATAAATATCTGCTGCTGATTTATAATCTGCATTAAAATAATAGGAGTTTCCTAGTTTTTCTAATAACTCGGTAGACACATATCCTTTATCTAATATTTTTTTATAAATATCAATGGCTGGTCTAAATGAATATTCTTTATATTTTTCATTTGCCTTTGTAACTAGGCGTTCTTGATTTTTATTTGTCTCCTGAGCAGAACTATATTCTACAATAGAAAAAAATAAAATAGTTATTATTAGAAGTATTCTTTTTATCATCTATTTTAATTTTAAAAGAAACGTGGTGAGACCAACTTTTTGAAAGATTTTACCAATTCTAATCTTAAAAATATTTCAAAAGAACCATTATTAAACTGTGTGCCTCCCAAATCTGTTGTTTCCTTATCATATGCTAAACCTACTGCCAATTGATCATTTATTTGAAAACCTACCAATCCACTTAATGCCGCATCCCAACGATATGCTGCTCCAAATGTAAATTTATTGTTGAACATAAAACTTGCCGAAAAGTCTAATTGTAAAGGAGCTCCTTGTACTGCTTTCGTTAAAAATGCTGGTTTAAATTTTAAATCACTTCCTATATCAAACACATAACCTGTAATAAAATATAAATTAAGTCTTTCCTTAGATAAAAAAGGGCTACTATCATCATTTTGCTTAGAATTATCAAAATGCTCTGTTTCTAAAAAATTGGGAATAGATAATCCTGCATAAAATTTACTAGTGTGATAGTAAACACCTGCTCCAAAGTTTATATTAAATCTATTGTCTATATTATCACCAAAAGACGGCTCAGTACCTCCTCCATCCGTGCGCTGTTGAAGTTTACTGTAATCTAAATTAAACATCTTCCCTCCTATTTTTACCCCAAAGGAAAGTTTTTTATCTTGTCCGACATCTATTGTATAAGATACATCACCATCAAAATAGGTTTCTGCCACAGTTCCATCACCAATTGCATCATTTACAACAGAAACACCATATCCTAGCCTACTATTTCTTATAGGTGAATGCAAGTTTAAAGTAAATGTTTTTGGAGCACCATCTAAACCTACCCATTGTGTTCTATACAATGCTGCCATGCTTAACTGCCCTCTAGAACCAGCATAAGCAGGATTTACACTTATGGTATTGTACATGTATTGCGTATACTGCGCATCTTGTTGTGCGTATAGACTTTGAGTTTTAAAAGTAATAAATACTAGAATTACCGATGTTATAAAGTTTTTATTTATCATACTACTTACTTATATACATATAGCCATTTAAGGTTATATTTTCTTTATCTAAATTCTCATAATTAAATATATAATAATATACTCCTGCTGGTAAATATTCTTCTCTACTTAATGTGGACCTACCTTTTGATTTTCCATCAAAAACATTATTTTGATTATCATATCCTTGTCCTTCATAAACAGCTATTCCCCATCTATTAAAAATTCGAATTGAATTATTTGGAAAATTTTCAATTCCTTGAATCCACAAAAATTCGTTCTTTCCATCTCCATTAGGAGTTAATAATTCTATTACTAACACTTCTGCTTCAGGATTTACTGTTGGCTCTCTATCATCAACAGCGTCTAAATAATCTGGAATACCATCACCATCACTATCATCATTGGTTGGGTCTCCGTCGCCATCTGCATCTTCATCTGCTGTTGGTATGCCATCTCCGTCGTCATCTAAGTCTCTGTAGTTTACATCTTCGGTACCGTCTGTGTCTGGTAAATCTGTTGCTGGATTATCAATCTCATCGTTTACATCAAAACCATCATTTACATCTGATCCTTCATATCCATCATCCAAGCCATCGCCATCGGTATCTATGCCTGTGAATACTTGGTCTGGAATACCGTCAAAATCAAAGTCGTTGCCTTCGTTGTTATCGGGTACAGTATCATTATCACTATCTAAATCAATATAATCTGCTGCGTCATCTTCATCATGGTTGTTTGGAATGACACCTGTGTTATCGTCGTTGTCATATGCATTGTCTAAACCATCGTTGTCATCATCTTCGCCGCTTGGCGCTATATAACCATCCGTGGTTTGACCTTCTACATTGTCTGGAAGTCCATCATTGTCTGAATCGATGTCCCTGTAATTAGGATTTGAATCACTATCAGAATTTATTGGAGTAACCCCTTCTCCTGAACCTGGCGTATCTTCATAATGATCATCCAAACCATTACCATCACTATCTATTCCGCAAGGCGCTATAAAATCTCCATCTGTCTGTGCTTCAACATTATCTAGAATACCATCATTGTCTGAATCTATATCTCTAAAATCTGAATGTCCATCATTATCTGTATCAACTGGAGTAAGTCCTTCACCTGAACCGGTAGTATTTTCGTAATGGTCATCCAAACCATTGCCATCCATATCCTTACCGCATGGCGCTTGAAAATCTCCTCCTGTTTGCGCTTCTACATTATCTAGAATACCATCATTATCTGAATCTATATCTAAATAATCTGGAACACCGTCACCATCGGTATCTAATGGCATTAGGCCACCACAGCTACCTGGTGTTGCTTCATAATGATCATCCAGACCATTTCTATCTGCATCTATACCACATGGCGCTTGGAAACCTCCTTTTGTTTGAGCTTCTACATTATCTAGAATACCATCATTATCTGAATCTATATCTAAATAATCTGGAACACCATCACCATCGGTGTCTGTTGAATTTGTTGTATGGTTGTTATCCCCATCCTCATTTTTATCTTCTACAACATCTATGATTCCATCATTGTCATCATCTATATCTTTATTGTCTGGAACTTTATCTCCATCCGAATCAATATATACGGCATCAGAATTGTAAATTGTATTTACACTATCAAACGATGATGTAAATACAACCAAACATAATAAGAAAATTAGTTTAAAGAACAGGTTGGTCCTTTTCTTAAAATTTAAAAAAGTAATTTTTTCCATAAGTATCAGTAATTTATTTACTAATTACCATGGCTTTTAATAAGAAAATGTATTATAAGTAAGAATATGGGATTATTCTATTTAATAGTTTGGCTAATATATATTTAAAAAATTAACCAACTAGAATATTTAATATTAAAATCATTAATTATCCACGAACGACAATTTTAGCCGATGAAATGACTATTTTTTATCTTTTCTAATCATATTAACTAATTAAAAAAGACTATGAGTGACTAAAAAATATTTATTTCGTAGTCACAATGGCTTCAAACAAATAGTACCTTTGAAAAGTAAGTTTGATTATACCCAAAGTCTATAGATACAAGATTATACATATTTACATAATCTTCCTATTTATTTCCCTTATTTTTGTGCAAATTTTTATTCATGAGTTTTAAAGACGAGATTGCTAAAAGAAGAACATTTGGAATTATTTCTCACCCAGATGCAGGAAAAACTACACTTACAGAAAAACTGCTTTTATTTGGTGGCGCCATACAAGAGGCTGGTGCTGTAAAAAACAACAAAATAAAAAAAACTGCTACCAGTGATTTCATGGAAATTGAAAGACAGCGTGGAATATCTGTAGCAACATCTGTTTTAGCATTTATATATAAGGATAAAAAAATTAATATTTTAGATACCCCTGGTCACAAGGATTTTGCTGAAGATACATTTAGAACCCTTACTGCAGTAGATAGCGTAATTGTTGTTATTGATGTAGCAAAAGGTGTAGAGGCCCAAACCGAAAAACTGGTAGAGGTATGTAGAATGCGAAATATACCTATCATTGTTTTTATTAACAAATTAGATAGAGAAGGTAGAGATGCTTTTGACTTACTAGATGAAGTTGAACAAAAATTAGGATTAACTGTTTCTCCTTTGAGTTTCCCTATTGGTATGGGGTATGACTTTAAAGGCATTTATAATATCTACGAAAAAAACATTAACCTTTTTAGTGGAGATAGCAAAAAAAATATTGAAGACACTATTGCTTTTGATGACATAAACAATCCCCAATTAGATGAAATCATTGGCGATAAAGCTGCTAAAGAACTAAGAGAAAATTTAGAGCTGGTAAATGGTGTCTACCCTCCTTTTAACAAAAGTGAATACCTTGAAGGCAAACAACAACCTGTATTTTTTGGATCTGCTTTAAACAACTTTGGTGTTCGTGAATTATTAGATTGTTTTATTGAAATTGCCCCATCACCTAAACCTAAAATGTCTGAAGAACGCTTGGTTAATTCTAACGAAAAAGAGTTAACTGGATTTGTTTTTAAAATACATGCTAATATGGACCCTAAACATAGAGATCGTTTGGCTTTTATTAAGATTGTTTCTGGAACTTTTGAACGCAATAAACCTTATTTGCATGTTAGACAAGGTAAAAAATTGAAATTTTCTAGTCCGAATGCTTTTTTTGCCGAAAAAAAGGAAATTGTAGACATATCGTATCCTGGTGATATTGTTGGATTACATGATACCGGTAATTTTAAAATTGGTGATACACTTACTGAAGGAGAAAAATTAAACTACAAAGGAATTCCCAGTTTTTCTCCAGAACACTTTAGATATATTAACAATGCAGACCCAATGAAATCTAAGCAATTGTTTAAAGGTATTGATCAATTGATGGATGAAGGTGTAGCACAACTTTTTACGCTCGAGATGAATGGTAGAAAAGTAGTTGGTACCGTTGGAGCGCTACAATTTGAAGTTATACAATACCGTTTAGAACACGAATATGGTGCTAAATGTTCTTATGAGAATTTCCCCGTATACAAAGCTTGTTGGGTGGATCCTTCTAACAAAAATAGTGATGAGTTTAAAGAGTTTAAAAGGGTAAAACAAAAATTTTTAGCAATAGACAAACAAGGACAATTAGTTTTTCTAGCAGATTCTCAATTTTCATTGCAGATGACACAACAAAAATACCCTTCTGTAAAACTGCATTTTACTTCGGAATTTAATTAGAAACAAAGTATAAAAAAACCATGATTTTTATAAATCATGGTTTTTATTTTAAGCTTCTCCTGTTGGACCAAAATTAAGTGGTATTGGAGGCTGCTCATAGTCTTTTATTGTTCCATTTGCTTTCTCAAAGCGATTCACATTATCAGCGAGGGCTTTTAAAAACTTCTTAGCATGCTGTGGAGTTAACACAATTCTACTTTTTACCTTTGCTTTAGGCGCTCCTGGCATCATACTAATAAAATCTACTACAAACTCTGACACTGAATGATTTATAATCGCAAGATTAGAATAAGTTCCTTCTGCAATTTTTTCGTCTAGTTCTATATTTATTTGTTTTTGATTCTGATTTTTATCATCCATCATTAAAATGTTTAAAGAAAAAACCCTCGGTATATCTACCGAGGGTTTTAAAAAGTTTAGAATTTTAGTTCTTCTTTGCGAGCCATTATTTCATCATATTCCTCCTTAGAGCCTACAATGATATTATCATAACTTCTCATCCCTGTACCTGCTGGTATTTTGTGTCCAACAATTACATTCTCTTTTAGTCCTTCTAAGCTATCAACCTTACCAGCCACTGCTGCTTCGTTCAATACTTTAGTGGTTTCTTGGAAAGATGCTGCAGATATAAATGATTTTGTCTGTAAAGATGCTCTGGTAATACCTTGTAATATTGGAGTTGCAGTAGCTGCTACTGCATCTCTTGCCTCTACCAAAGCTTTATCATTACGTCTTAGGATAGAATTCTCATCTCTAAGTTCTCTCGCTGTAATAATTTGACCTGCTTTTAAATTCTCAGATTCAGCTGCTTCTACAACTACCTTCTTACCATATATTTCATCATTCTCTTTAATGAAGTCAGATTTGTGTGCTAATTGGTTTTCTAAGAAAATAGTATCTCCTGGATCTTGAATTCTTACTTTACGCATCATCTGTCTAACTACAACTTCAAAATGCTTATCATTAATTTTCACACCTTGTAAACGGTATACTTCTTGCACCTCATTTACTAAGTACTGCTGTACTGCTGAAGGTCCTTTAATTGAAAGTATATCTTCTGGTGTAACAGAACCATCTGATAAAGGCATACCTGCACGAACATAATCATTCTCTTGTACTAAGATTTGATTAGAAAGTTTTACCAAGTATTTTTTAACCTCTCCTAATTTAGATTCAATAATAATCTCACGGTTACCTCTTTTAATTTTTCCGAAAGAAACAACACCATCAATCTCTGATACTACTGCTGGGTTGGATGGGTTACGAGCTTCAAATAATTCGGTAACTCTTGGAAGACCACCTGTAATATCACCTGCTTTAGCAGACTTACGAGGTATTTTAACTAGAATTTTGCCTTCTTTAATTTTATCTCCATCATCAACCATAATATGAGAACCTACTGGTAGGTTGTAAGAACGCAAAACTTCATCATTACTATTTTTAATTAACAATGTAGGTATTAACTTCTTATTCCTAGATTCTGATATTACTTTTTCTTGGAAACCAGTTTGCTCATCTATTTCAACTTGGTATGTAACACCTTGTTCTATGTTCTCATAAGCGATTTTACCAGGGAATTCAGAAACAATAACACCGTTATATGGATCCCACTGACAAATAAGTTCTTCTGCTTTTACTTTTGCTCCGTTCTTAATAAATATTTGTGACCCATAAGGAATATTGTTTGTACTTAATGTTATTCCTGTATTAACATCTACAACTTTAATTTCTGTTGTTCTAGAAATTACAATTTCCGAAGTATTACCTTCATCATCTGTACTTGTAACTGTTCTTAAATCTTCAATCTCTGCAATACCTGCAAACCTTACTTGTAATTTATTATCTTCAGAAATGTTACCTGCAATACCACCTACGTGGAAGGTACGTAAGGTTAACTGTGTTCCTGGCTCTCCGATAGATTGTGCTGCTACTACACCTACAGCTTCTCCTCTTTGAACCATTTTATTAGTAGAAAGGTTTCTACCATAACATTTTCCACAGATACCTTTTTGGGCTTCACATGTTAATGCAGAACGCACTTCAATTTTATCTATTGGAGACGCTTCAATTATCTTAACGTCAGATTCCATGATTTCCTGCCCTGCAGTTAGCAACAACTCTTCATCTAAAGGATTGTAAACATCATGCAATGAAACTCTACCAAGAATTCTTTCTCCTAAAGATTCTACTATCTCTTCGTTTTTCTTTAATGGCTCTACTAAAATACCTCTTAATGTTCCACAATCTTCTGTGTTAATAATAACATCTTGAGAAACATCTACTAAACGACGTGTTAAGTAACCTGCATCTGCCGTTTTTAAAGCGGTATCTGCAAGACCTTTACGTGCACCGTGAGTAGAGATAAAGTATTCAAGAATTGATAACCCTTCTTTAAAGTTCGAAAGAATTGGGTTTTCAATAATCTCTCCACCACCTGCTGTAGATTTTTTAGGCTTCGCCATTAATCCACGCATACCTGTTAACTGGCGAATTTGCTCTTTAGAACCCCTCGCACCAGAATCAAGCATCATATACACCGAGTTAAATCCTTGTTGATCCTCACGAATACGTTTCATTGCTAACTCTGTAAGCATAGCATTCGTAGAAGTCCAAACATCAATTACTTGATTGTAACGCTCGTTATTGGTAATAAGACCCATGTTATAGTTCGCCATAATACCTTTAACTTGTACGTTGGCTTCAGCAATCATATCATGTTTCTCTGGTGGTATAATAATATCACCTAAACTAAAGGACAATCCACCTTTAAAGGCGAATTCATACCCCATTGTCTTAATTTTATCTAAGAAATCTGCAGTAGTAGGTACATTCGTAACACGTAAAATATCACCAATAATATCTCTTAAAGATTTTTTATTTAACACTTCGTTAATGTATCCTGCTTCTTCTGGAACCATCATATTAAATAATACTCTACCTACTGTAGTCTCTATAATTTGAAAAACAAGTTCTCCTTCTGCATTAAAGTTTTTAGCTCTTACTTTTATACCTGCATTTAAATCTACACGCTCTTCGTTAAAAGCTATAACTACTTCTTCTTCAGAATAGAATGTAATACCTTCTCCTTTTACTATAAGCTCAGGAGTAGATTTACGCTCTTTAGTCATATAATACAGACCTAACACCATATCTTGTGAAGGTACAGTTACTGGAGATCCGTTTGCTGGGTTCAAAATATTATGAGAAGCCAACATCAATAATTGCGACTCTAAAATAGCTTCTGGCCCTAATGGTAAATGCACCGCCATTTGATCCCCATCAAAATCGGCATTAAATGCTGTACATACTAATGGGTGTAAACGTATTGCTTTTCCTTCTATTAATTTAGGCTGAAATGCTTGTATACCTAAACGGTGTAACGTAGGAGCACGGTTTAATAATACTGGATGTCCTTTTAAAACATTTTCCAATATATCCCATACTACTGGTTCTTTTTTGTCTATTATTTTCTTGGCAGATTTTACTGTTTTTACAATACCTCTTTCTATTAATTTACGAATAACGAAAGGCTTGTAAAGCTCTGCTGCCATATCTTTTGGAAGACCACATTCGAATAATCTTAATTCTGGCCCTACAACAATTACAGAACGTGCTGAATAATCCACACGCTTACCAAGTAAGTTTTGACGGAATCGCCCTTGCTTACCTTTTAATGAATCAGATAATGACTTTAATGGTCTATTTGATTCAGTTTTAACTGCTGATGATTTTCTTGAGTTATCAAATAAAGAATCTACAGACTCTTGAAGCATACGTTTCTCATTTCTAAGAATTACTTCAGGGGCTTTAATTTCTACCAGTCGCTTTAAACGATTGTTTCTAATAATTACTCTTCTGTAAAGATCATTTAAATCTGACGTTGCAAAACGACCACCATCTAAAGGCACTAAAGGTCTTAATTCTGGTGGAATAACTGGGATTACTTTCATAATCATCCACTCAGGTCTATTCTCTCTATTCTCTTGAGACTCTCTTAAAGATTCTACAACTTGTAGTCTCTTTAAAGCTTCCATTTTACGTTGCTTAGACGTTTCTGTATTTGCTTTATGCCTTAAATCATACGAAAGCTGATCTAAATCTATTCTAGCTAAAATATCTATTAAACATTCAGCGCCCATTTTAGCGATAAACTTATTTGGGTCTGTATCGTCTAAATATTGATTTTCTACAGGAATAGATTCTAAAATATTTAGATATTCCTCTTCTGTTAAGAAATCCATTTTATTGATTTCTTCACCTTCAGGTCCTTTAGCAATACCTGGTTGTATAACCACATAACGCTCATAATATATAATCATGTCCAATTTCTTGGAAGGCAGCCCTAAAAGGTATCCTATTTTATTAGGTAAAGAACGGAAGTACCAGATATGAGCTACAGGAACTACTAAACTAATGTGTCCTACTCTATCTCTACGTACTTTTTTCTCAGTAACCTCTACACCACAACGATCACAAACGATTCCGCGGTAACGAATTCTCTTGTATTTACCACAAGCACATTCATAATCCTTTACAGGACCAAATATACGCTCACAGAAAAGTCCATCTCTTTCTGGTTTATGAGTTCTATAGTTAATTGTTTCAGGTTTTAAAACTTCTCCTTTAGATTCTGCCAGAATAGATTCTGGAGACGCTAATCCGATAGAAATTTTATTAAACCTTTTAATTGTATTATTATCCTTTTGTCTAGCCATAACAATATGGGTGATAGTAAATTAAATATTTGTATTACAAATAGTGTTCAAGACCCTATTCTTATTATTCTTCCAATCTAATGTCTAAACCTAATCCTTTAAGCTCATGCATTAATACATTGAAAGATTCTGGTAAACCAGGTTCTGGCATTGTTTCTCCTTTAACAATAGATTCATAGGTTTTTGCTCTTCCGATAACATCATCAGATTTAACCGTTAGAATTTCTCTTAAAGTCGCAGATGCACCATATGCTTCCAATGCCCAAACTTCCATCTCTCCAAAACGCTGACCACCAAACTGTGCTTTACCACCTAATGGTTGTTGCGTAATTAATGAGTATGGTCCTATTGACCTTGCATGCATTTTATCATCTACCATATGCCCTAACTTAAGCATATAAATAACACCTACTGTTGCTGGCTGATCAAAACGTTTTCCTGTACCTCCATCATGCAAGTACGTATGTCCAAATCTTGGTATTCCAGCTTCATCTGTATAAGTATTAATCTGGTCTATAGATGCTCCATCAAAAATTGGTGTTGCATACTTCTTACCTAATTTAAGACCTGCCCAACCAAGAACAGTTTCATAAATCTGACCAATATTCATACGAGATGGCACCCCTAATGGGTTTAACACAATATCAACCGGTGTTCCATCTTCTAAGAAAGGCATATCTTCATGACGTACAATACGGGATACAATACCTTTGTTTCCGTGACGACCTGCCATTTTATCCCCTACTTTAAGCTTACGTTTTTTGGCAACATAAACTTTAGCTAGTTTCATAATACCCGCTGGCAATTCATCACCAACAGAAATTGTAAACTTATCTCTTCTTAAATTTCCTTGAAGGTCATTTAATTTAATCTTGTAATTATGTAAAAGATCTGCAACTAAAGCATTAACTTCTTTGTCTATTGTCCAACTTCCACCAACTAAATGCGCAAAGTCATCTACAGAGTTAAGCATTTTCATTGTGTATTTTTTTCCTTTAGGTAATACTTCTTCACCTAAATCATTTAATACACCTTGCGATGTTTTTCCGTTAACAATAGTAAATAATTTCTCTACTAATACATCTTTTAGTTGTTGAAATTTAACTTCGTATTCCAATTCTAGTTTAGAAATAGCATCTTTATCTTCTGAACGCTTACGCTTATCTTTAATAGATCTAGAAAATAATTTCTTCTCAATTACTACACCTCTTAATGAAGGTGAAGCTTTTAATGAAGCATCTTTTACATCTCCTGCTTTATCACCGAAAATAGCACGAAGTAATTTTTCTTCTGGCGTAGGATCAGATTCCCCTTTGGGAGTAATTTTACCTATTAATATATCACCAGGTTTTACTTCAGCACCAATACGAATCATTCCGTATTCGTCCAAGTCTTTCGTTGCTTCTTCAGAAACGTTAGGAATATCATTTGTAAGCTCTTCAGCTCCTAACTTAGTATCTCTAACTTCTAAAGAATACTCATCTATATGTATAGAAGTAAATATATCTTCACGAACTACTTTTTCAGAAATTACAATTGCATCCTCAAAGTTGTACCCTTTCCATGGCATGAAGGCAACCGTAAGGTTTCTACCTAATGCTAATTCTCCTTTTTGAGTTGCATAACCTTCACAAAGAACCTGTCCTTTTTTAACTTTATCACCTTTTCTTACGATTGGCTTTAAGTTAATACTTGTTCCTTGATTTGTTTTTCTAAATTTTACTAATTTGTATGTTTCAGAGTCTTCTTCAAAACTCACCATTTTCTGCTCTTCAGTTCTATCATACTTGATAGTAATTTTCTGAGAATCTACATACTCTATTACACCATCTCCTTCAGCATTAATTAACACTCTAGAATCTGAAGCTACTTGACGCTCTAATCCTGTACCAACTATTGGTGATTCTGGTCTTAATAATGGAACTGCTTGACGCATCATGTTAGACCCCATCAATGCACGGTTGGCATCATCATGTTCCAAGAAAGGAATTAAAGAAGCCGAAATAGATGCTATTTGATTAGGTGCAACATCCGTATAATTTATCTCTGCAGGGTCTACTACTGGAAAATCTCCTTCTTCCCTTGCAATAACCTTATCTGCAGTTATGGTACCTACATCATCCATAGGAATGTTTGCTTGCGCAATTTTCATCCCTTCTTCTTCTTCGGCACTTAAATACGTATATTTTTCTATATCTACTTTTCCACTTTCTACCTTGCGATATGGCGTTTCTAAGAATCCCATAGGGTTTACTTTAGAGAATACCGAAAGTGATGAAATTAATCCAATGTTTGGTCCTTCAGGAGTTTCAATTGGACAAAGTCTTCCGTAGTGTGTATAGTGAACATCACGAACCTCAAAACCTGCTCTTTCTCTAGATAAACCTCCAGGTCCTAATGCAGATAATCTTCTTTTGTGTGTTATTTCTGCTAATGGATTCGTTTGATCCATGAACTGAGATAACTGGTTTGTTCCAAAGAAAGAATTAATTACAGAAGATAATGTCTTGGCATTAATTAAATCTATTGGCGTAAAGACTTCATTATCACGAACGTTCATACGCTCACGAATAGTTCTAGCCATACGAGACAAACCAACTCCAAATTGTTGCGATAATTGCTCCCCTACAGTTCTTACACGACGGTTAGAAAGGTGATCAATATCATCAATCTCTGCTTTAGAATTAATAAGCTCAATCAAATATTTAATTATAGTTATAATATCTTCTTTGGTTAAGACCTGCTTATCCATTCCAATATCTAAACCTAATTTTTTGTTCATTCTGTAACGACCAACTTCACCTAAGTTGTAACGTTGATCAGAGAAAAACAATTTATCTATAATACCACGTGCTGTCTCCTCATCTGGCGGTTCTGCATTACGTAATTGTCTATATATGTGTTCTACAGCTTCTTTTTCAGAATTTGTAGGATCTTTTTGCAATGTATTATGAATAATTGCATAGTCTGATTGCGAATTATTCTCTTTGTGTAAAAGAACAGTTTTTACATCCGCCTCTATAATTTCATTGATATGATCTTTTTCTAAAATCGTATCACGATCTAAGATAATCTCATTTCTTTCTATTGATACTACTTCACCTGTATCTTCATCTACAAAATCTTCATGCCAAGTATTCAATACTCTGGCAGCTAATTTACGACCTAAGACCTTCTTTAAACCAGCTGTAGAGACTTTTACTTCCTCAGAAAGGTCAAAAATCTCTAAAATATCCTTATCGCGCTCAAAACCAATGGCTCTAAATAAGGTTGTAACTGGTAATTTTTTCTTTCTATCAATATAGGCGTACATAACGCTATTGATATCTGTTGCAAATTCTATCCAAGAACCTTTAAAAGGAATTACCCTTGCAGAATACAACTTAGTTCCATTTGCATGGAAAGACTGACCAAAAAATACTCCTGGAGAACGGTGTAATTGAGACACTACAACACGTTCTGCTCCATTGATAACAAAAGTACCACTTGGAGTCATATAAGGTATAGTCCCTAAATAAACATCTTGAACTATTGTTTCAAAATCTTCATGTTCTGGATCTGTACAATATAACTTTAATCTTGCTTTAAGCGGAACGCTATAAGTAAGTCCACGCTCTATACACTCTTGAATGGAATATCTTGGTGGATCAATAAAATAATCTAAAAACTCTAAAACGAATTGATTTCGTGTGTCTGTAATAGGAAAGTTTTCCTGAAAGGTATTATATAAACCTTCATTACCTCTCTCATCAGATTTAGTCTCAAGTTGAAAAAAATCTTGAAATGATTTTATCTGAATATCTAAGAAATCTGGATAATCCGGAATATTCTTAGCGGAAGCGAAACTTATTCTTGCGGTCTGATTTGTAAACATCAATAGACAAATTTTGATTGTGAATACTAAAACGGGTTATATGCATCTTTACATACTATATATAAAAGGGTTTAGGTCTTAACCACAAAACTGCGGAAAGACCTAAACCAAAACATTATTGTTGGTTGCTATTACTTAAGCTCAACTTCTGCTCCTGCCTCTTCTAATGACTTTTGAATTCCTTCTGCTTCATCTTTAGTTACACCTTCTTTGATTGCTTTTGGTGCGCTATCAACTATATCTTTAGCATCTTTTAACCCTAAACCAGTTAATTCTTTAACTAATTTTACAACAGCTAACTTAGAAGCTCCAGCCGCTTTTAAAATTACGTCAAATTCAGTTTTCTCTTCAGCAGCTTCACCACCAGCGGCAGCTCCACCAGCAGCAACAGCAACTGCAGCAGCTGCAGGCTCTATACCGTATTCATCTTTCAATATATCAGCTAATTCGTTTACTTCTTTTACTGTTAAATTAACTAATTGTTCTGCGAAATCTTTTAAATCTGCCATTTTTCTATCGTTTAATAAAATTTTTAAAATATATTTGTTTTTTAGTGCGTACTATTATCTTTCTGATAATGTCTTAAGAATACCAGCTATTTTACCACCACCAGACTTAAGTCCAGAGATAACATTCTTAGCAGGCGATTGCAACAATCCAATAATATCTCCAATAACCTCTTCTTTAGACTTGATATTTACTAACGAATCTAATTGGTCATCTCCAATATATACTGCTTCTTCAACAAATGCCCCCTTTAACAGTGGCTTATTTGATTTTTTTCTAAAATCTTTGATAAGCTTAGCTGGACCATTACCAGTTTCAGAATACATTACTGATGTATTACCTTTTAAAACTCCTGAAAGTTCTCCAAAATCTTTTTCAGAAGCCTCCATTGCTTTTTCTAGCAATGTGTTCTTTACAACTGCCAATTTAATATTAGCTTTAAAACAAGCTCTTCTTAAATTTGATGTAGTTACAGCATCCATCCCAGATATATCAGCTAAGTATATCGTTGAATTTTCTCCTAACTGTGCAGTTAAATCTTCTATAACGTTCAATTTCTCTTCTCTAGTCATAATAAATTTTTTACTACCAGTTATATTTTAGCATCTAATTGTATACTAGGACTCATAGTACTAGACATATAAATACTCTTCATGTAAATACCTTTTGAAGCAGTAGGCTTTAACTTATTTAAAGTCTCCAACAACTCTCTTACATTTTCTGCTATTTTATCTTCAGAGAAAGAAACTTTCCCTACTGCAGCATGCACAATACCTGTTTTGTCTACTTTAAAATCTATCTTACCAGCTTTTACTTCTGTTACAGCTTTTGCAACATCCATAGTTACTGTTCCTGTTTTTGGATTAGGCATTAAACCTCTTGGCCCTAAAACTCTACCTAAAGGTCCTAATTTGCCCATTACACTCGGCATAGTGATTATTACATCAACATCTGTCCAACCTGCTTTTATTTTATCCAAATACTCTTGTAATCCAACATAATCCGCACCAGCTTCTTTTGCTTCTGCTTCTTTATCTGGAGTCACTAATGCTAGAACTTTTACATCTTTCCCTGTTCCGTGAGGCAATGTAACTACTCCTCGAACCATTTGATTAGCTTTTCTTGGATCCACACCCAAACGAACCGCTAAATCTATAGATGCGTCAAATTTTGCTTTTGTTATTTCCTTTACCAATAAAGAACCTTCTTCCAAAGAATATAATTTATTCTTATCTACCTTGGAAAGTGCCTCCTTATGGTTTTTTGTTAATTTTGCCATTCTGATTTGCTTTATAAGATTTTAAAAAGGTCTATTACCTGCAACTTTAAGACCCATAGATCTTGCTGTACCTGCAATCATGCTCATCGCTGATTCCATAGTAAAAGCATTTAAATCTACCATTTTGTCTTCTGCAATCGCTTTAATTTGATCCCAGGTTACGTTACCGTTTTTTACTCTGTTAGGTTCACCAGATCCTTTTTTAATCTTTGCCGCTTCCATAAGCTGAACTGCCGCTGGCGGTGTCTTTACAAGAAAGTCAAATGACTTATCTTTATATACCGTGATAGCAACTGGCAATACTTTGCCTTGTTTATCCTGTGTACGTGCATTAAATTGCTTACAGAATTCCATGATGTTAACACCGGCAGCACCTAAAGCGGGTCCAACCGGTGGCGACGGATTCGCTGCACCTCCCCTAACTTGTAGTTTAACTACTTTACTTACTTCTTTTGCCATTGTTTGAAATTAAATTGAAAAGTGTGTCTTTAGAAGCAACACTACTTTTTAATATGTAACAGTTCTACTTATACTTTTTCTACTTGCATATAACTTAATTCTAATGGTGTTTTTCTTCCAAAAATCTTAACCATAACTTCCAGTTTACGCTTTTCTTCATTTACTTTCTCCACAGTTCCATTAAAACCATTAAATGGTCCATCTATAACTTTTACTGTCTCAGACACATTGTAAGGTATAGCTATATTATCTGTAGTAACAGCCAACTCATCTACCTTACCTAACATTCTATTCACCTCAGACTTACGAAGCGGTACAGGATCACCACCTTTAGTTTCTCCCAAAAAACCAATTACGTTCGTAATTGACCTGATAATATGAATCATCTCTCCACCCAAATTAGCCTTCACCATTATATATCCTGGAAAATAAACTTTTTCTTTGTTTATTTTCTTCCCATTTCTAACTTGAACAACTTTTTCTGTTGGCACTAGAACTTCTTCTAAATAATCAGAAAAACCTAACCTAGCAACTTCAGACTCTATATATCCTTTTATTTTATTCTCTTGACCACTTACAGCCCTAACAACATACCATTTCTTCTCTAATACTTCCGACATAGTCTTAACCGATTAAATTATCAAAATACAACTTAATCATTTTACTAAAAAGACTATCAACCCCCCATGTTGCCAATGCAAACAAAACAGAAAATACAGCTACTATAATCATATAATTTGAAGACTCTGCCCTTGTTGGCAAAGTAACATTATTCCTAAGCTCATCTATAGACTCCCTAATATATGTAAACATGCTGTAAAATTTAATTTCTTAATAATCTAATCATTAAAGCAACCAAACAAGTTACCTCTTTAAGCCCTGCTAAACTAATCATCAATCTTGACAACAAATATTTAACATCCAAATAAAAAAAGCTTCTACTTTTTTATTAGCACGGGAGAAGAGACTCGAACTCCCGACACCTGGTTTTGGAGACCAGTGCTCTACCAACTGAGCTACACCCGTTTATATTTGCATTGAAAGGTATCCTGCATATATACAGAACACCCTCAATGTAACACTTATATTGTAATATACTTAATCTATAATTTTAGTTACCTGACCAGCACCAACTGTTCTACCACCTTCACGAATCGCAAAACGAAGACCAATGCTTAATGCTATTGGAGACAACAACTCTACAGTAATTGTAAGGTTATCACCAGGCATAACCATCTCAACTCCATCAGGAAGATTAATTGTACCCGTTACATCCGTTGTTCTAACATAAAACTGCGGACGATAGTTATTATGAAATGGTGTATGACGACCACCTTCTTCTTTCTTAAGAACATAAACTTCTGCTTCAAATTTAGCATGTGGCTTAACAGAACCTGGCTTACAGATAACCATTCCACGGCTAATTTGAGATTTCTCAATACCCCTTAACAAGATACCAACATTATCACCAGCTTCACCTCTATCCAATATTTTACGAAACATCTCAACACCAGTAACAGTAGAAGCTAATTTCTCAGCACCCATACCAATAATATCAACAGCATCACCAGTGTTAGCTACTCCAGTTTCTATACGCCCTGTTGCAACAGTACCACGACCAGTAATTGTAAATACATCCTCTACAGGCATTAAGAAGTCTTTTTCAACATCTCTTTTTGGCAACTCTATCCATGAATCTACAGCTTCCATTAATTTCATAATAGAATCAACCCATTTAGCATCACCGTTTAATCCACCTAGAGCAGAACCAGCAACAACAGGTCCATTATCACCATCATACTCATAAAAAGAAAGTAATTCTCTAATTTCCATCTCCACAAGCTCTAAAAGCTCTTCATCATCAACCATATCCACTTTATTCATGAATACAACCATTCTAGGAATACCTACCTGACGACCTAATAAGATATGCTCACGTGTTTGTGGCATAGGACCATCTGTAGCAGCAACCACTAAAATTGCACCATCCATTTGAGCAGCACCAGTAACCATGTTCTTTACATAATCGGCGTGACCTGGACAATCAACGTGTGCATAATGACGATTCGCTGTTGAATATTCTACGTGAGATGTGTTAATAGTAATACCTCTTTCTTTTTCCTCAGGAGCGTTATCGATAGAATCGAAACTTCTCAATTCAGACAATCCTGCGTTAGCTAATACAGTCGTAATAGCAGCAGTTAATGTAGTTTTACCGTGATCTACGTGTCCAATAGTACCTATATTTAAGTGCGGTTTGGAACGATCGAAAGTTTCCTTTGCCATGTTTAATGAATTTTAATCTTTAGTTTATATTAGTGTACAAATTTTATCTTCAAAATGAGCCAATGACGAGATTTGAACTCGTGACCTCTTCCTTACCAAGGAAACGCTCTACCCCTGAGCTACACCGGCGTAAAGTGCTCATTTAACACCTTAAACAACCAAAGCCCATTAAAGGTGTTTA
>ENA-ORXM01002602-ORXM01002602.1-marine-metagenome-genome-assembly--contig:-NODE-2602-length-20362-cov-3.806310_pt1 | contig 20362 bp, 9 predicted proteins | sample MGYA00237867_ERZ511480 | MGnify/ENA primary metagenome ERZ511480 (study PRJEB26309, sample SAMN06266103) | marine metagenome | isolation source: Algal blade | place: United Kingdom:Sidmouth, United...
TTTGGAAAACTTAGGATTTTCTTTAATTCTTCTATTTGCCTCATAGCCATCCATTTTTGGCATCATCAAATCCATGAAAATTAAATCAGGTTTTGTCTCTTCTATTAGCTTCAACGCTTCCAATCCATTCGTCGTTTCTATAACAACAATACTAGCATCAATACTTTCAAACATCTTTTTGATTAACATTCGATTAAGGAGGTTATCTTCAACCACCAATACATTAAGATTAGTATTTACTAGTTCTATCTCTTTTAATTCTGGTATTCTAATTTTTGAAATGACCTTTTCTGTTGAAATATAAGGCACAGAAACAATGAACATAGACCCCTTATTAACCTCACTTTTTAAAGCAATATGACCTCCCATAAGTTGTACTAATCTTTTAGAAATCGCAAGCCCAAGTCCTGTACCTCCATAATTTCGTGTACTTTGAGCATCTTGTTGACGGAAAGATTCAAATATTAATTGTTGTTGGTCTTCTGGAATTCCTATACCTGTATCAATTATTGTAAAAATTAGCTTTTGTCCATCTGAAGATAAAGAAGTATCTAAAGAGATATTTCCTTTTTTTGTGAACTTAAAGGAGTTGCCTATAAGGTTATATAAGATTTGTTTTAATCTTAATTCATCTATAAAAACATTTTCATTCAGTTGCTCAGATATCGAAAGCGTAAAATTAATCTCTTTATTTTTTTGAGTTACATTAAACAAACCATATAATTCTTCTAATAATTTCTTAATATTTACCTCCTCTGGCATAATTTCTATTTTATCTACTTCTATTTTCGATAAATCTAAGATGTCGTTGAGAAGTGAGATAAGATTTTTACCTGCTTGGCTTATAATTTCAATATATTCTTTGTGTTTCTTATTCTCTATTTCTAAAGACAAAATTTCTGTAAAACCAAGTATAGCATTCATAGGTGTCCTAATTTCATGACTCATATTGGCAAGAAATTCTGATTTCAATTTATTAGCTTTTTCTGCTTCCTCTTTAGCTTCTAATAAGAAATTTTCACTATTTTTTATTGTTGTGATATCTGTTGTCGTCCCAATCATTCTAGTAGCATTGCCCTTTTCATCAAACATTGCTAAAGCTCGATGCATCGTCCATAATAGTGTACCATCACAATGAAACATTCTAAATTCATAATTATAAGTAGGTATCTCCTTATTCAAATATTTAGTCACCTCCTCAAGCATTCCAACAAGGTCATTAGGATGTACCCTGCTTTGAAATGCCTCTAGACTCTTAGGCGCAGCCCCCGCCTCATATCCAAACATTTTTTCCCAATGGGGAGAATAATAAACTTTATCATTAACAATATCCCAATCCCACATACCGTCTTGAGATCCTTTAATAGCAAGGGTTAATCTTTCCTCACTAATCTTTAGCTTTGTTTCATATTCTCGTTGTTCTGTAATATCTGCAACCATAGAAAGCACAGACGTTATTTCACCTTGTAAATTTCTTAAAGGTGTATTCGCCCAGTCACAAAAAATTTTTTCACCTTTTTTATTTAGGTTTTCATTAACACTATTCGCAGTCGTATCTCCTTCTAATAGTCGTTTCCAAATAACAGATACCACTTCTTCTGCTTCTTCAGGAACAATTTTTCCATAAGGATGATTTCCTATCATTTCCTCTTCAGAAAAACCAAATATTTTCTCAGCAGCAGGGTTAAAAGTAAGTACCTTAAAATCTGGAGTCCAAACAATATGACCAATTGGCATTCGTTTAATCTGAAGTTTAAACTGTTCAACATATTGCTCTTCTATATAACTTGATTCAAGATTTCTAACATAAACAACAAAATAAATATCTTGCTTTATCTTTAGTTTTAAAAAATGTAAGTAGGCTAAAAACTCTTTAGTTTTTTTGTGCAACGGAATAGCAAAACTTACACTGCTCCCTTTATTTGCCTCTAAGAACCAAATTTTTTCTACTTCTTTTAGAAATCGATTATGCTCCTTTTGGGGTACAATCGTATCTAATAACGATTTTCCTAGAGCCTCTTCTGCACTCAACCCAAAGACATCAACAGCATTCTCATTCCATTCTACAATAAGTTTATCTTCTCCTAATAATAGCATTGTATCAGGTTCTTCATTGTACAATTTAATATTTTGTCTCTTTATATCCGAAAGGAGCATATTGCATTGTTTAGGTAAATAAAAACAGGTTTAGTTGTACTATCAAAACTGATTTTCAAAAAAACATCTAGCTTTACTAACGAATATATAGAAGCAATGTTTTTTGCAAATCTAGAAATTCATGAAATAAAACTTACAATTTCACTATGTTTATAACGTTGAGCATTTAGCTTTGATTCGTAATTAAATTTACAATAAAAAACTCTTACTATATTTTTCTTAAAGCATACTTTTTATAGAAAACTAGCGCATACAAATCATTCATATGTTTTAATCCAAATCACTTATCTACCTCCCAATTAATGGTATTAGAAACGATATTTTGAATTGGCAATGATTTTGCATTATGATTAATAAAGTTCTAAAAATTACTATCTTTAAAAGACTGTTACTAAAATACAAATTAAGACTATGAAAACATTATCTGTTCTACTATTATTATTTATCTCTAACTTGAGTTTTGGACAAGTCGTCGCCAAACCTGATGCAAAATTACTAGACGCTGCTATCGAGCAATATCTAAATGAAATGAAAAGTGCATTTAAAATTGTTCCTTCAGAATTTATTATTGAAGTGGCAGACAAATCCATTTATCAAAATGTCAAAAAGAAAATTGGTAATTCTACTATTGTTGTTAAAACAAAAAAAGAATTACAAGACTACAGTGCTCAAAATGCAGGAAAAAATATTGGCTTCTTTGTTATTGATGTAGAGAAAATGAGCAATAAATATATTGTTGATATTATGGACGATGGCATCCAATCTAATGGTGGTAACTTTAGCTATGATTCTTTTGGTGCTGGACGTGCTTGTGAATTGACCTTTAGTACTAATTTTGCATTTGAAACGATTGATTGTTTGTTATTGCCCACTGACCCACAGTAGTTTTTTGTACTTTTTTATAGATAAGCCACTTGGATATATTCTGAGTGGCTTATTTTTGTTAATAACTCCTATAAAAAAATTCAATAAATGCAGCTTCCTGTGTATTTACGTTATCTTTGCAAATCTTTTAGCATTCTAAAAAATAATAAACATTATGAGCAGTCCAAGGTTGGAACAATTAATGGGCTTTCTAAAGGCTAGTCCAAAAGAGCCTTTTATCTTATTTGCTATCGCCAAAGAATATGAAGGTTTAGCAGATAAAGACAATGCTTTGAAATACTATTTGGAATTAGAACATCATGTCTCTGATTATGTCGGTACTTATTATCATCTTGGTAAACTGTATGAACAACTAGGAGAAGAGAAAAAAGCTTTTTTCACCTATAAAAAAGGGATGCAAAAAGCAAAAGAAGCAGGAGATACACATAGTTTATCTGAATTGGCTGGAGCAAAACTAGAATTGGGAGATGACGATGATTTTGAAGAATAGCTTATTTATAACAGTACATTTTATGTAAAAAACTTTCGAAGTACAAATTAAACTTATAACGACCTTAATACAGTTCTGTTAACTGTATTTTAGAATTAAGCGACCTAATTAACTTCATATATAACATCTGTAATAAACAAAAAACCAACCGATTTATTTTTAGTTGCGTTTTCTAATTGAAGTCAGTCTTTTAAGCCTTAAAAACATACATTTACTTGTTTGTGCAAAAAATAGTTTAATTTTTGTTAAAAAACTGGCAATTTTCATTCAAAAACCGTATAAAAACCGTACATTTGCAGCTATGCTAAAACAGAAAGGAATATTAATTTATAGTTTACTAGTCTTTGTGCTTCTTTTTTCAAGTTGCAAAAGTAGTTATGAAAAATTGCGTTTATCTAGTGACAATGATTTGAAGTTGACTAAGGCATTTGAGTTTTACGAAGCTGAAGAATGGCTAAAAGCTCAATACCTGTTAGAGGACTTGATTGGAGTGGTTCGATTGACCGACAAAGCAGAGAAGGTTTATTTTTATTATGCATACACGCATTATCATTTAAAAAACTACTCTTTTGCGTCTTATTATTTTAAACAATTTTCAACCACGTTTCCAAACGGGACGTATGCAGAAGAAGCTCTATTTATGAGTGCTGATTCTTATTATAACCTGTCTCCTAATTTTAGGTTGACTCAAGAAGACACAGAAAGTGCTATTGAGGGCTTACAAGTTTTTGTCAATACCTATCCTGAGAGCGAAAAAGTTGCTCCATCAAACGATAGAATTGACCAATTAAGAGCAAAGCTAGAATTAAAAGCTTTAGATAGTGCAAAAGGTTATTACAAACGTAAGCATTATAAAGCGTCTACTTATACGTTTAAAAATTTGCTAATTGACTATCCTGATACAAAAGAAGGAGAATACATTCGTTATATGATTATTCGTTCTTCTTTAAAATATGCTCAACAATCTATTCTTGCCAAACAGGTAGAACGTTATCAAGAAACGATGAGTGCTTGTTTAGAGTTTAATAAAAGACATAATGAGAGTGGATATCAGAAGGAAATTGATTCCATTTACGAAACTGCCAATAACAAAATCAAAAAAATACGCAATGAACATTAACAGAAATAACGAAATCAAACAAAAAGCACAAGGCATCAATCCTTATATTGTTGCTCGTAATTCAGATGAAATTTCAGCGCTTGGTGGTGGTAACATCTATCAATCTCTAAATATCATTGCGCGTCGTGCTGACCAAATTGGTGTTGATTTGAAAAAAGAATTGCATGCAAAATTAGATGAATTTGCTTCTACTACAGATACTTTAGAAGAAATTCACGAAAATAAAGAGCAAATCGAAATTTCTAAATTTTATGAGCGTCTGCCAAACCCTAGTATCATTGCTCTACACGAGTTTTTTGATGGTAAGGTTTATCACAGATTCAAAGAGAATAAAACTACAGAAGAATAGTAAACACTATTGTTTATTAAATCATACTATAAATCCTGATAATTACCTGTTGGTTGTCAGGATTTTTTTGTTTAATAGTAGCTTATAATTTATAAAAATGCTCTCCAAAAAGAAAATTTTAATTGCTGTATCAGGAAGTATTGCCGCTTACAAAATTGCTAGCTTAGTTCGTCTGTTTGTTAAAGCAAATGCAGAAGTAAAGGTCATTATGACTCCTGCAGCACAAGACTTCATTACCCCTTTGACTTTATCTACACTCTCTAAAAACCCTGTTTTTAGTAATGTTAGTTCAGATGAAGGTTGGAACAATCATGTTGAATTGGGACTTTGGGCAGATGTTATGTTAGTTGCTCCTGCAACGGCCAACACCTTAGCTAAAATGGCAAATGGGCTTTGTGATAATATGCTGTTAGCAGCTTATTTGTCTAGTCGTTGTCCTGTTTTTATTGCGCCAGCAATGGACTTGGATATGTGGATACACCCAGCAACACAGCACAATGTACAAAAGTTACTAAGTTTTGGGAACCATCTGCTCCCTGTTGAAGACGGAGAGCTTGCCAGTGGCTTGGTTGGAAAAGGGCGAATGGCAGAACCTGAAACAATGGTATTACATTTAGAAACCTTCTTTGCAAAACAAGAAAGTCAAAACATTTTGGCAGGAAAAACTGTGGTTATCACTTCAGGACCTACTCAAGAAGCCATTGATCCTGTCCGATTTATTACCAATCATTCTACAGGAAAAATGGGCACAGCTATTGCTGATAAAATGGCACAAGAAGGTGCTCGCGTCCTTCTAATTAGTGGTGTAACAACCATAAAACCTAAACATCCTGCTGTCGAACTTGTTCCGGTTCGATCTGCTGAAGATATGCATCAAGCTGCTGCTAGTTATTTCTCAGTGGCAGATGTAACTATTTTGGCTGCTGCGGTTGCAGATTATACGCCAAAAACCAAAGCAGACCAAAAATTAAAGAAAAAAGAAGGGGATTTGAAGATTGAATTGGCAAGAACAACCGATATTGCAGCAACTTTAGGAAAACAGAAAAAAGCCCATCAAATTATGGTTGGCTTTGCTTTAGAAACAAATAATGCCATTGAAAATGCACAACGAAAATTAGTCAAAAAGAACTTTGATTTTATTGTTCTTAATGACTTAAGTGATAAAGGGGCTGGATTTGGACATGATACAAATAAGGTGACCTTCTTGGAGCAAAATGGGGCTATCACACGTTATACTATAAAAACAAAGGCGGAAGTTGCTGTAGATATTGTTGATAAAGTAATACAGTTATTAAATAAAGACTAAAAATCTTGTTAAATAAGCAAGATTGACTCAATTCTATAGAACTTTTTCCGTTATTTATATAAAATAGATTCCACCTAGATATAATAAAATATAAATGAGATTAATACAAAAATTAAGTGGTTTGTTCTTTGCAACTTGCCTAAGCCTTTCAGCTACTGCTCAAGACTTTAATACACAGGTTACGATTAATACCCCTAAAATTCAATCGGTAGATCCTAAGATTTTCAAAAATTTAGAGACTGCTATTGAAGAGTTTATGAATACTAGAAATTGGATTGAAGACAATTTTGAGCCAGAGGAACGTATTGAACTAAATATTGTTATTACCATTGATAAGGAGCTTTCACAAACAGACTTTGAAGGTCAAATGACCATCCAAGCTAGTCGTCCTGTTTATAAGAGTGGTTACAACTCTGTCTTGTTCCAAAATTTAGACAAACAGTTTAAGTTTACTTATGGTGAATATGAACGACTAGATTTTTCTGAAAACACCTTTACTTCTAATTTAACCTCTACCCTAGCCTTTTATGCTTACGTAATCTTAGGGATGGATTATGACTCTTTTTCTGAATTAGGTGGTGAGGATCATTTGCAAAAAGCACAAGATATTCTCAATTCTGTTCCTCGTGGAGCAGCAGAAGGTTGGACTGCTAGTGGTGGTGGTATTGTTAATAGAAGTCGTTATTGGATCATTGAAAACTTATTGAGTCCACGGATGCAAGATATGCGTCGTGCTATGTATCAATATTATATGCTAGGTTTGGATAGGATTGCACAAGAAGACCAAACAGAAAAAGGATTAGCGGCTGTATTAAGTGCCTTAGAGACTATTGATGCTTCCAATCAATCAAATCCAAACTCTATGTGGGTACAGTTGTTCTCAGATGCTAAAAAAGATGAAATTATCAACTTGTTTAAAGTAGCTGACTTTAATACTAAACGTAAGGTTTATGGTATCATGGTAAAATTAGATGGAACTCGCGCTAATGACTATCGAGTGTTGTTAAAATAATTCCTAGATTAACGTAGGAACTCAAAAAAATGAGGTACTGTTATAAATACCAAGAAATTTTAAAGCCCGATAGAGAACTGCTGAAGTATTGTTTAGATAGATCTGGATCTAAGCTACTTTAGCAACGCACGGCACGTATTGTGGTTTATTTTTATAGAGCAAAGCGCAATAAAATAATCTCATTCCTATTGTATCACGAACGACAGACGAAGTATAAAAAATGTGACCAACAGTCCCTTTAGGTATATCGCAAGTGTAAGGAGTGGCACGATGTGCTACAGGAAATCCCCTTCAAAAATGTTCTGAAGGGGATTTTTTATGCAAGTAGATGCCTTTTATTTTCAAATGAAAAAATAAATCTACGCAGCCTCTAGCTCCTCGAAGGGACGCATACTAGGCATCTGTAACGCTTTTATGTGACATACTTGACACCAATATAAACGTGAGAAGCTGCATAAAGACGAACATGTTGTAAACTCCCAACTTGCTTGGAAAGGCAACCTCTAGAAACATGACAGAATGAAGCGACTAGTGACTGTTCCCAAGTACTTGGAAATGGCGTGGTTCTAGTCTGTTGGCTTCTGAGGTTGAATACCTTATTCCTTTTTTTTATAAAAAAGAATCATCTCCAGCTCTTTTTGGGCTTCGCTTTTCTGTAAAGCTGTTTTTTTTCTTTGTAGTTTTCTTAAATAAAGGTGTAAAAATGGAGTTAATTTATTATCCTTGTAACTGGTTAAGTTTCTAATCTGTCCCACAATCTTAGGTGTACAATTTGAACTGAACTTTTCTCTATTAGGAGATATTTTTATTTCAATAGTGTCATTTCCCATCACACTTTTGAGTTCAAAATTAACTCCACTTTTACTAGCTTGTATCAATGGAGTATTTCTTTGAGTAAATACATTTCCTAATGAATCAATTAAAATTAAGAATCTTTGTGGTTCTTGATCTTGGCGTTCTCCCTTTCTAAAAAAAGATAATGCGTAAAACTGTTTGTCTTTTAAAAAGCTACTATACTTATAAAAAGTAACATGAGAATCAAAGTCACATTTTCCTTCTCCTAAAAAGGCATTCAAATTTTCTATTTTTTCAAATTTTTCAAGACTATTCAGATGTTCATTAATTTGGGAAAAAGTACTGCATCCTTCTTGGGGTAAGAAAAAAAGCATTATAAAACTGTTTCCCAAAAGAGTTATAAAAAAACAGATCCATTTTTTTTGCACCCTAATTAAAATATAAACAAACCCAATAGTAACTAAAAAAAATATAGGTCGCATAATTATAACACCATACCCTACAAAAGGAAAGTAGTATTCAATTATTATGTAAATAATAAAAGAAAATACAAAGAACAGACAAGGCATAAAATATTTTCTAAGAAGCTCCATTATTCGTTCCTAATTAAAAAGTTACTATCTTGATTTGCATTAAGCTGTCTTACAAATTCTCCTGGTGCTCTTGCATCCATAGAATGTGCATCTACACGTTCATTAAAATTATATATAGTACTAGCATCAATTTCTATACTCTGTGTTTTACCTCCTGGAGTATTATCGCCAACTAAGTTGTAACGCTCATCTAGATCACCCCCCGTAGCTCCTCCTTGTATTCCATCAATACGATTCCATATGTGCAAATGATGGATTATACCTTCTGCTCCGAGTCCACCATTAGGATCTTCGAGACCTCCCTGTCCATCAGCCATTGTTGGAGTTCCTATAGTAATTATATCTACTGTTATACCATGTTCTAAAAATAGCTGCTTAGCTGCTTGAATAGCAACATTTCCCCCATGACTATGACCAATCAATGTAATTGGCTCATCCCAATTAACTGTTGTAGAACCATTAGATTCAATAGTAGTATGTTGTTCAACAATATATTCTACTAATACATTTGCTGCTAATGTTCTATCTGCAACAGAATTATGTGTCCCATTTAAATTTCTCTTCCAAAAATTTCCACCTATTCTACCAGGAACAATAAAATTCCACGCAAATCCATCATCTATACTTTCACTGTTTGTTAATTGCAACAAGCTTTCTGTTAAAAAATTATTATTTTCCCCTTGGGGTCTTACTTCATCTAACCATATATTTGTCCACCTTTCTGGTCCTGCATTTGTTCCATGAATAAAATAAGCTTCCAAGCCATCCAAATCAATTGCCCATAGAGGAGTATTAGAAGCAAACTGGTAAGGAGTTAATTCAGGATAATCAGGTGCAAGGGGGTCAACGCTCAAGAATTTCCCAATAGCAGGATTATAAAGCCTAAAACCATAATCTTGGATAAGCTGGTCACCCCATTCACGGTCATTTTCTTTTCCATTAAACCCATGACGGTAGTCTCCTGTATTGAACTTTCTCCCAGGCATCTCCCAACCAAATGCATAATAATCCTGTGCAGATTGTACTTGTGCTTTATATCCTTGTGCAGCCGTTTGTCCCAAGGCTGTCAAATAGCCCAATTTTTGATCACTAACAGTAGCTAGGACATTTCCTAAGTGATTACTAATTTCAAAGACCTTTTCTCCACGAGTTGATTTTCCAGCTCTATCCAAACCTAAGATCCCAACTAAACTAGAATTCATTAGTTTAGGATCAGTAATAGTAGGAGGTATAAATGGACTTAAAGCTACACTATATTGTTGAATTCCTAAACGACTTGAGCCATAAATAGGTATTTCTTCTAATTTTTCACTATAAGTTCCTCCATCATCTTCTACGAGGTAAGTACCCATTATGTTTCCACTAGCATCTCTAATATAAAAAGTAGTTTGGGTTGGCACACCTGTTGTTTTTGAATCTAATACTTTTGTCAACCGATTGCCATTCACATCATAGGTATAAAAAATATCAAAATTATTATTGTCTACCGAAGCTACTTTGTTCTGTAAATTCCATTCAATGGTATTTGTTCCATCTGTAAGTAAATTACCTATTTTATCATAAGTATAAAGAGGTGTAGAACCTACGTCATTTATTCCTGTTGTAATTCCTGCTCCATCACTAATAGACACAAGACTATTCTTCAATTTATTGCTACCATATTGATAAGTTAAATTGTCAATAAGTTTACTAGTAGGTGGATTAACGTTATCGTTGTTTAACGTGTAACGGTCTAAAGACATGATGTTACCATTTGCATCATAACTATAAGCTGTTCGATATGCATTGTTCAACCCCGCTTTATTCCAACCATTACCACTCTGATAAGCATAAGATTCTGATTTCGTAATACGATGCAAAGCATCATACTGATAAACCATTGCTTGTGTTTTTTGAGTTGAAGTATTTGCTTCTTTTAACTTAGGTATATGACTAATCATAAATGCAATATTACCATTGTATAAACCTTGCACAGAACCTAATCCTTTTATATCATCATTAAAAGGAATTGTTGCACTATGTTCAAAAGCTCCTAAATTCCTACTTGTACCTATTGCTTTATAATCTTCCCTATGGTAGCCTAAATAATAGGCTGCTTCATCTTGACCAAACCACTTATTTCTACTAGAAATAGATGTCCCCCCATTTAATGGATCATTATTAATCAAACCATCCAAGCCCATATCACTCTCACTATTCGTATTATTAACCCCTTTTATCCAACCTTGGAGATTGTAAAAATAATCTAAACCTTGTACTTTGTCTTCTCCTAATTCGATTCTAGCTAATGGACCATGTGCATAGTAAAAATATCGTGCATCCACATCCCAAATACATTCATTCGTGCTGGTCATTGCTTGAGTCAAACGATTATCTGCATCATAGAAATAGCGATGAAAGAATTGATCTTCTGTTCCCCTCATAAAGGCTACTTCCTTAACATTTCCTGTAATCAAGTCGTAGTCATATTCTATTTCAGAAGCTCCAAAACCTGCTATTTGATGTTGTATTTTTTTTACATTTCCGTGCACATCATAGTCATAATAAGTTGCAATATGATCATTGTAGGTCCGAGCGACTCTTCCTCTTAAATTTCCCTGTACAATTGGGCTAAAACTAGCTTCTTCGTATTCTGTAACAATTCTTTCTTGTAATGACGAAGTAGATTCAGGGAATGTTGTTTTATTCAATTCCCAATCGGAAATGGCTCCGTGTCCATCTAGTCTACCTATTTCTATGGTTCTACCTTGAGCGTCAAACTTAGTATAAGCATATTGTCCTACAACTGCTTGTCTAGCATTTCTGGAAAAACGTAGACGCTGGGCGTAATCGTACCAAAACTCCGTCAATCCTCCATCAGGGGATTCTTGTCTAATCACTTGCCCCAAAGTATTATATTGATAAGTGGTGACCATTTCGTAATCGTGACTAGGATCCGTTCCATCCCAAGTTCCTGTTGTAGTGCTAAAGTTACTTATAGGTAAAGGTTCGACAGCAATAGGTGGAATCGTTTGGATTAAGTTTCCTGCTTGGTCGTAATAATATAAGGTATAATGATGTTCTGTAGTAGTATATTTTGTCTTCATAGACTCTGTAAAAGCCATACAAGGTTCCTCTGAGATCAACTGCTCTAGTTTATCCGCCAAATAAACATCATAGGCATCCTCCGCATTACGAACCAGTTCGGCAATTTGTTGTTCGATACATTGTGCTTTTACGGAGTCTAAGTTAATGCTTAGTTGGTTTTTCTTTGGTGCCCAATATCCTTGACATCTGTTACAATTTTGTGAAAGATAAACAGCTCTTGAGTTATTATTAAATCCCTTTATAATATCTATTGTCGCTACAACCTGTTTAACTCCCCCTGTACAACTTGCAAACATATCATTACAATTAATAGATTGGTTTGTTGTATTATTAACTAAATAAGAAGGTAAATTCCATATACAGCTTTCTTTTAGTGTTAAAGTGACAGTATTAGTAACATTATCATAATTTACGATACTTTGAATTGTTAAAGGGTTAATTGATACTCCTGTACTTTTATCTTTTAATGAAAAAACAATATTTGCATGTGTTGACGAAAATGGAGTATTAAATTTAATAAAATAATCATGTCTTGCTTCCTCACATAGATATCGAATGTATAAATTGGGATCTTCATAAAAACCTAAATCAACATAATTGTAATCGTTACAACTATTTGAAGGCAAACTATAAGTGAATGAATAGGCTACAGAACCTGCAAATAAATCAAAATCGTTAGAAACAGGGCAACTAGCACTAGAGTTGGTATACTTCGTTGGAAATATATTACTTTGTTTCAAAATATCAAAAGCACAAGTTAAATCATTTATACATTCAGGTTCTAATCCATTAGAACCTAGATGATATAAACTAGTCCATTCATACACATCTGTACGATTAAAAACAACAGTAGCATCAGGCAATGGATTATTAACCAAATCATAACCACAATAAAAAGGGGCGTTATTCATGAAGAAATCTAAACGACCTTGAGCATTGGCTAAATCTTGATTATACGTAGATAAAGCAGGATCAAGCGCATAATTTGGTGAGCTAGGATCAAAGTATTCTTCTAAAAGGTAACCCATTGGGTTATCACTTGTAGCTCCGCAATGTCCCTTACAAAATTTTGTAAAGTCATTAATCAATTTTACATAACCAATAGAATTATTCTCCTCTAAATCAGGACAAAGTTGAGCTACCCAATTCCGAGCATTTCCTTCACAAATTGCATCACAGTTATTTGTAGTCGTGGTACCTGCAATTGCTTGTAAATCCAATAGATTTGCGGGATCTGCATTGTGCCCATCTGCCCAAGCTTGAGTGGGATCAGCATTCATTATGCGTGAACACCGAAGTGATGACGTTACCCCTGCATCAATACATGAATATAAGGTTTCTAAATAATTTTGCTGTAACCTAGCTTTCTCCTTAGCATAAATTCCTCTAAATATAGTCCATTTTTCCTCATCTGACATAGGAGCCAAACTAGTTGAACCTGCATAGGTAGCTGGATTGTTCAAAATATCTTCAATGTAACACAATACATTACCACAAGAACAACTTACTCCCGAAGGATTGTTTGCTGTATTATTATAAACATCTGTACAATAGGTACTCAATGCCGTAGACATTTCATTAGAAAAATTGTTATTAAGCGAATTAAAGGGATCTATATTTATTATCTCTTGAACAGAAACAAAGCTCAGAGGTGTTGTTATTGATACAGAAGCCTGTAGATTTGCTGCAAAATCAGTAGCATCATCCCAAGAAGTTAAGTCCGCTAATTCAAAATCAAACCGACGACTTTCTAACATTTCATCACTCATGCATGCTTCATATAGGCAATATTCTGGATGGTATTGTATAAAAGCATCTATAAAGTGATCTTGCCAATTACTGGGATTTTGAATAAAAGCAACAAAATCATTTTCGTTATTAAAAGTACGAATGGTTGTTGCAACTCCATTAATTCCATAACGTTCTAGTTGAATAGAGCTATTCTGATTATACACATATTTCCAAAAGCCAGTATTTTGATAAATACACCCTTGGTTCTGATCCATAGGATCTCCAGTAGGAGTCATTTGTTGTTTCATTAACTCTAACTTAGCCGCACATTCATTAATTAAGCCTGTTTCCATCGCTAAAATGCCACGCAAATCATCACAATCTGGATAAGTATTGGTATTGGATAAATAATACTGTACTCTATCAGTATAAATTTGATAGTCTGTTGTTCCTGATTGTGCAGCAGCATAAGTAGGATATTCGGCAGCAGCAATTTCTTCACATAGACTTAATCTAATTTCTGCATTACAATATTCACACTCTGTTGGGTCTAAATTAGATAGAACATAGTTTGTGACAAAATCCTGTTTATTTTCTAGAGCACCACTATTCTGTAATTGAGCCAACAGTCGATTAGGATCAGGCTTTATAACTTTTAATGTTTTTCTTAACATATAACTCCCTACATTTTGAAGGGTTGCTTCAAATTCAATATTTACAGAAGGAATAGGAGCACAAGTGTTATCATACAAACTATTATAGTTAACTACAATTTCACCATCAACAAGTTGGGTAGATATACCATTATAAATGGGGGCTGGACCACCTCCAGAAGGAGTTGGCAAAACCAAAGGTACAGTATTCCCCTCCTCATCTATCAAGCTAATATTAACTTGGTATTGACAACCAATACAAATGCTATTGGTTGGATCTGGCAAATTAATACTTCCTCCCTTCAGATTATATGTAAATTGATCTGTTCTAGGAGCTTCATCACAGAAAATAGAATGAGAAAGGATACTTGTATTCTCTGTATCATCAATCACATTTTTCCCCATTAAATTGGACGTTATGGTACTAGTTCCATCTCCTTCACTATCTAAAACATTAACATTTTCAGGGCTTTTTCCAGCTAAAGCAGTTGCAATCGTTTGCCCTGCTTGATCTATATAACTAACAGAAATTTGTCCATTTGCATCTACGACATAATTTTTACGATAATGCATTTCATCCCCTACGTTCTTGCCAAACAAACGTCTTAGTTCTGCATGAGTTAGATTACTATAGTAATATTTAGTTTCATGATTGGTTCCTAATTGATAAAAGTCTCCAACCCCTGATTGACGAGCAATACGACCTGTTGCGTCATTTAAAAATTTCACTTGAGTAATTGGATAGCCTTCTGCATCAGGGATATAATCTCTATGAATCTGATTATTAAAAGGATTTTCTGAACTGTAATAAACATTACTTACATGCTCTTTTCCTGTTGCATCTACTTTCGTTAGAGGATTCGCAAAATCTGTTTTATCAAAATCATTGTAATTATAATTTATTGCTCCTGTCGAAACCAATCCTCCTTCTCCTGCTGTTGTTGTACTAGCTCCAAATTGCAAAGGGTTTTTCCCTATTAAACTTTTAATAGGTACAGGAAGAATCGATAAAGAAGCACGTCCCTCTGCATCGTATACATTTTCTGCTACAATCGTTAAGTCATCACTACTTAAATTGGTTAAGGTTTGTCTACCTCTCATTCCATCATCAAAATACTGAATTACCTGTTTGCTCTTTGCTTCCTCTGCAAAGTTTCGTTGCACTTGCCAAATACGTTCATTTTCAAAACCTGTAGTCAAGACAACAGAAAAAGCATTCAAGTCAGGGTTGGTTCCTTCTACCCAAGTTCCATACTTAAGATGACCATAATCACCGTTCATATTTTGGATATATCGTCCAACAGGTCGTACCCTTATGTAGACAGCTCCTTGAGGATAAAATAAATCAAATTTATAATAGTTCTCTGAAGTTTCTATACGAACCGCCTTTTCAAAGAAGGTTCCTAAGTCCATGGAAGTTAAATTCGAATTTTGAAGATTATAGGTTGCATCCCAATACACCCATTCCAGTTCATAATATTCAGCACCATCTACAAGTTCCCAAGAAACTTCTAACTGATTATCAGTTACATTACTAGCAGTAGTAAGGCTTGTTTCATTTTTCGTAATTGGATCTGCATCATCTAAAAAGTTGTATCGTTCAACTTTGAGTTGTAATTGCAAATGAATATCATTAGGAACATTTCCTGTAGTAGTAACATTTCTTACTCTTAAACGTATGTTACCTACCACTTCTTCATGAATACCAATAGCTTCGTAGATTCCTTCTGTATTATTATGCTCAATGAACAAAACGCCTGATTTAGCTATAGATTGTGTACGAGTACTATATAGTATATCATATTCAACTTGATAAGACCAGACATTTCCAGCAAGATCGGATTTTAAATCTCGATTATAAATCAAAGCAGGTACTGCTGTGTAGTTACGAACATAGCTTGTTCCTTCTCCTAAATCTCCATAGTTAGGATCTACTAAGTTAATAGTAGTAGAATTAGCTATTATGTCTACCTTATTGACTATTGGTCCTGTATAGGTAATATCCTTTGCATAAGTAGTTTGTGTAATCACTAATGTGAGTAGCAACAAAAGGTATTGAATGGGAACGATTAAGGTTTTCATGTTTATATTGTATTTGTTAGCACCCTCTTACTAAATAAAGTTAAGTGCAGGTTAAATGTCATGGTTATTATTGAGCGCTCCGAACAGTATATTTACTGTATTTACCAACACCCTTGAACTCCTTACCCTCTTTAATAATAAATTGCTTTTCTGAAAAAGCACTTTCTCTAAAAGAAGGATTTGTATTAATTACATTCATTTTTAATTCAGTATACACCTCTTTATTAACTAAATTAGGATTGTAATAATATCGAATCTTACGCATAAACCCTGTCTTAGATTCAAATGAAATTTCAACTTTACTAAGTTGAATTTCTTTATTTTCTAAAGTGTATTCCTTATACTGACCAATCTCTCCTATATAAGTAATAGAAGGATATTTTTCTTCAATGTCTGTAACAACAGGTATATGCTGTTGTGCTAAAGCAGCTGCCTTTTCCTTTGTCCATTTGTCATAAATAATTGTTTTATTCAAATGGTCAATCATTAAAATATACTCTGTATTAATTAGCATGATTGCATCATCTATTTGGTATAAATAAGATGCCCCTTTTTTAGAAATTTTTGCATTTTGCTCCTTAGCAACTACTTTATCTTGCCAAATACTATTCTGCATTTCCAAATACAAGTCATCAGTCCCTTCATAGGCAGTTTGTAATGCTAACATATCCTTTTCAAAAGATTGACTATAAAGAGGTGCCATTAAAAGTAGCCAACTGATCCCTATTAATATTATTACTTTCATAGATTCTTATTATTGCCCATTAGGTTTTACATAACTTCTAGATTCTTGAATTGTTTTTACCCCTTTCTCTGTTTCTCTTTTTAATAAAATAAGGCTTCCATCTTCGTCATACACATAGAAAGTAGCATAGTTGTTATTATCAAGTGTAGCTTTTAAACGATAATTGATTGGGTCATAAACATAAGACTGCATATTTGCATCTGCTGGATAAATTCGTACATCATCCACAAACATGATTCTAACAGCCGTATTGTCTAAGAATGTTAAATTATTATTTCCTGTATAAGTGAATTTTCCCTCTACTCGTTGCCATCCTTCAATAATAGCTCCCTTAGGTTGCATCAAAGTTCCTCCCATTCTAATCTCTAGATTGCCATTATCATAGGTATGCTTAATGGTCGTATTTCCTCCAAATGTAGTTGTCACATTAACCCAAGCACTAAAGATATAATCCTTATCTACTTGTAGGTGTAAAGTATTTTGTGGAAACTGATACAAAGTATTAATTCCCATTGCTAGTTGCAAACTATACTTTCCTGTATGTGCTTCTTCTGTTGAAAATTGAGCACCACCTAATTGGGGCAGAACACTATTTGCTGCAGCCAAATCTTGATCAAAAATAAGAGTAGCATCTCCTGCCCACCAATCACTATTCATTGTCGTTACTATTCCACTTGGAAGCGCAACTTCATAAATCGTAAATTGCTCTTTTGTTGTTTCATCTAAAGCTGGTGCTAAGCCTGGTATTTGGAAATGATCTCCAGCGTTTAAAGACACAGGATAAGCTTCTACAGAAGCTGTTGTTGGAACTTGAATTTTAGTCGTTCCATTGGTCAAGCTTAAACTTATTTCAGATAGATTAATATTGCTCAATTGATCGTAAGGTTTTCTTACTAATATGTAAGCCGTATTTCCACTAGCTGCTACTTTCGTAGGATAACACAAGCGATAATTCTCTTGGCGCTTCACAATAGTATTGGCACAATTGGTAAAGGGTAAAAAGTCTAGATTTCCATTATTATAATGTCCTAGTGCTGCCAAATCATGGATCGTTCCTGTTGCATTAGGTTCTTCAAAACCTTCAAAACCCATCTCATAATACTGTGTATTGACTCCTTTAGCTGTTACTACATTATCATTATAGGCATATAGTTCTGCTTGATAGTTTCCTAAGATATCCCGTGCTTCGACGGCGGCTCCTCCTAGGTTGTATTTAGTCACATCTTCTGTACGAATCCAATTGTGATCACAATATTCAAAATAGGGATTATTCCAGTTGAAGAGTGGTACATTATCTACCAAGCCAGAGTTTTTAATATCTACATCTTCTAAACTAGCTCCATTCGGATTATAGGTTACAAAATTACGATCTTTAACATAAGTATAAGTGCTTTTTGCTCGCCAAACTCCTTTTTTCCCATCTCTATAAAGGTTATGCCAATTATTAACATAAGACGCTCTGCTATTATTCTGTATTATATTGTCTTCTAAACAATGATCGTAATGTTCTACATTCCACTCATCTGAATAAGCATTTGCTGAGGCGGATAGTACTTGGTTGATTGTTTTGTGTTGAACGGTTGTTGAATGTGTTGCTACCTCTACAGTCGCTTCATTTAATATGTTAGCACAACTAATAGGCTTCATTATTGAAGGATCATTGTCCATTAAGCTTTTATCTACATAGTAATCACCATTTAAGCTATTGTTCATATAAAACCGAACTATGGATTGTCCTACAGGACTAGGAACTGAAGATAGTATTTCTACTCTGTATAAATCTTCCAAAATCACTCCTGAACTAATGCTTTCGTAACTTGTCGTAGGGCTAAAAAAATGATTATGACCAACACTATTACAATTACTTTTTACTCCACTTGCATTACCTGTCAAGTTTTGATTCCAAAAAATACAATAATCGCAATCTAATCCCAAAGACCTTAGTGTATGTGATGCCCCTACACTACCACTTCCAATATTAGCCCATTGTTGTTTTATACCTGGTTGAAGTAGATAGTTTAGTGTAATTACATTTTTTTGAAGTCCTGATTGTGCATTTACTACTGGTTGTTTCTCTATCTCCACAAAATTAGGAGAGCAAGTCTGAGATACTCGCCCCTTCAAAGGATTAGCATCATCATTGGTAGCATCAGCATGTCGTACTGTACTATACTGAGCAATACTTGCAGAGAGCATATTCTTATTCCCAGAACGAACATTGTGGAAATTGTAATCAACTCCAGGTATAACCGTAAACGTAGCCAAGTTCTCCAAGCTAAAAGTATTATCCCCTAAATAAATGGCTCTACTCTTAGCTCCTTGATTATCATCTGAAATCAGATACTCATCACCAGGTATTAAATATGCTAAAGTATTAGCTGGATCGGGAGAACTAAATATAAATTCGTGAGTTACTCCTGATGGCTGTAATTGTGCCGTAAACTTCATTCCAGCATTCTTTGCTGCCATTCCCAACTGACTATGTGCTAAATAAGCAGGGACCGTATAACTATAGATTCCTCCTCCTAACTGGTTATTGGTATATGTCAATAAAGGCTGTCCTGTGTATTTGTCAAAAACTTCATTAGATGTTATAATATGTGATTGTCCATCAAAAGCATGAGTCCTCATCATAATACCTCTACGGTTGATGATTTTATTCGTTACAGCCAAACGAGTTTCATTACTATTCAAGTTAAACTTTGGCCAAGGAAAAGGCACAGGATAGATTCCAGTTACATCAATATTAACAGCAACACCCGTTGAAGCCGATGTAGAAGTAGATTGACGCCCGTCCATCACAAAGTCATAATCTACACCTACTAGTTGAATAGGAGTATTTGCATCTAACGTTGTATGACTGTTAGGGTTATCCCCCATCAAAACACGCACCTCATTATCTAATACGTTAATTGTTTTAAAAATACCTCTTGCTTTGACATTTCTTGTCTTTGATTGATATTCATAAGACACTTTAGTTAAGGGTTTGTCCTCCAATACTTTTCCAGTATTATCTTGAGCATAAGATATTTGAGCCTTTGATTGTCCATGCATATTATTTAATTCGATACTATACCCTTGTGTTCCTGTATATTGATCTCTACGAGTCATCATCAAGAAACTAGAAAGCAAGGATAACCAAGGTTCAGTCTCCTTATCATCCAAATCTGTTCGGTCTGTAACCACAGGGAAATCCTTTGCTGTATAAAATTGATGTACAACTTGTCCTGTTGTTCCAAAACCATCAGGTAAATTATTATCAGCTAAAAAAGCAGCTCTATCACTTGCCTGAGAAGCTTGCAAAGCATAATCAGAAGCCAAACTTCTTACCATTACCTGGCTGTATCCTACTCCACT
>ENA-ORXM01002603-ORXM01002603.1-marine-metagenome-genome-assembly--contig:-NODE-2603-length-20346-cov-33.449356_pt1 | contig 20346 bp, 13 predicted proteins | sample MGYA00237867_ERZ511480 | MGnify/ENA primary metagenome ERZ511480 (study PRJEB26309, sample SAMN06266103) | marine metagenome | isolation source: Algal blade | place: United Kingdom:Sidmouth, United...
CAATTTTAATATCATTGGCTATAAAATCTTGTTTAAGTTCGCTATAGAGCTTAATTCCACCTGTTCTCATACCAACTGACTTTCTATAATTTAAAACCAAAGCGACTATTTTTTGTTGATTTATTTGTTGTTTTTGTTGACTTTTGAGTTTTTAAATTTTGCCTAACGGCTCGAATATGGGGTATTTGGCATTTTGAAACACCTACCTATCAAACTGCTATATATTTTATTAATTGTACTCATTTCAAATTTATCACTATCCGCCAAATGACCTATATTTATTGTTGTGCTTTCGTTATTTTTTCGTCTATGTCTTTTACGAATAATTCGACCTTTTCAATTACATAAACCACTAACTCTTTTGTGATTTCAATTTTTTCACCTTCTTTATTTTTTCCGTTACGATGAACCATATCGTGTCTGGTTTTTATAGCACTCATTAAATCACCAATATCTGGAAAATCAACTCCTAAAGTATCATGATACATTCCCTTTACTTTAGGTAAATCATGATATATCACGTCAACAAGTTCCTTTTTAACAATATCTCTTATAGAGTCAAGTTTGTCATAAATTTCACTTAGGTTAAATTTTCTGTTTTTGATGTCTCGAAACGTTTTAACAAACTTTTTAAAATTTTCTTTGTCATTTAAGACTTGCTGTATAAGAGTTGTAGATAAATAGTCTTCTAAACAAGTTATTGCACCTGAGAAAATTTGTCGTCTTAAAGTTTCTTGAAGTTCTTCTTTTTCGAGGTCAATATCGTTCAATTCTTTTAGCTTTCCTATTTCTTCGATGAAGTAAAAGTCATAATATGCACTACTTAATATAGCTTCAATTTGCTCCTCATAGTAGTATTCTTCTAAATCATCATCAATTTCTTGAACATGAATAGAATCGTCATCTACATCATTCACTTCGACATATCCGTCAGCATAACCTGCATAAACATAAACATCAAAATTCTTGTCGCACTTTTCACACACAGCATAACCTTCGTTCTCATTATGGGAGTCACTTGCTTTTTCAGCGGCATAATTAGGTGAAGGGATTCCTATTTCGTCACTTTTTACGCGATTTTCACACTCATCACAGTCAAACTTGACTATCACAGCTTTATTTCCAAAGGGGGAAAATTCAGTATATCCCATAAGTTTTTATTTTTTTAATGAAGCAAAACGATTTTGTGTATGATTTCGTTGCGTGATTTAAGTAATAAAGTTAGCAAATAAAAACTAAATAGAAAGTCCGCGAGGACTTTCGTTAAGTAGGCTATAACTAGCAATGAATTATACACGGTATTAGGCGACGTTATTTATTTTAGTCGGGTTATTTTACCATTTAAAGTATATGTGTGTGAAGAATCTGTTTTTTGAATTAATCCAGTTTCAATATCTTCCCATTTTTCGATGGTTTCAACTTCTATTTTTTTGTTATTTAAGATTTCAAACAATTTGGTTCTGTATAAATTCTCTCCTATTACTTTTTTATGGATTTCAATAGAATCTATTGCTTTCCCTTTAGGGTAGCCATTAACTATACATATTGTTACAAAACGTTTTTATTACTCAAAACTATAGATACTTATTCTGCCTATTTTTTTATTTTCTGAATAAATTATTTTTTTATTATGATTAACTTTAAAAGACCTTATAGTGTCTTTATTTTCTATTATTAAATGATTAATGGTATCTATTTTTAATTGGAAATTTAGATCTTCTCTACTTAAATCTAATTGCATTTCAGCAGGATTTTTATAAGAGAATAAAAGACCTTCGGCTTTTGATCTACCAATTCTTAAAATTTTACCACTATTATCAAAATCAATATCCCTTTCTAATGGATGATTAAACCATTTAAATCGATATGATGATGATGAGGTGTGATTTATAGATTTTACATCCATAATTACTTTTTTATTTGTAATCACAGTAACTCCATTTAGATTAGAATTCTCTACACATGATAAAAATATTGTTATAAGTAGAAAAAAACTACTGATTTTTAAGAACTCTAAATTTTTCAACATTCTCTCTTTTTTTAATTAATACATGTACAGCTTCTTGCTTCCCTTTATAATTCGCAACCTTTTTTAAAAATTTATCATATTCTTCGTTTGAAACTTTTGCTTCTTCATAACTATTACTCTTTTTCCATTCTTCCATTTCAGATTTTGACCCCATTTGATGTTCAGGGATAAAACCAAAGCATCCATAAGAGCCACCGAGTTTATCTTTATTATATTTTACATTATGGTAATAGCCACCTATATGAATCATAACCCCTGTTGCTATAGCTAGATTTTTTCTATGGTCATCAATAAATTTTCCATTAACTTTTGTATTCATTTTTTCTGTATGTGGTTCTGCATTCAATAGTCTAGAATCTTCATTAACTTTCTGCCTTAGAGAAAAAGCATCTATTCCATAATAATCTAATGGAACTGTTGAAAATAAATTAACAGAACCTTTGGCAGGCTCAAAACACCTATTAACTAGCTCATAGTCATCATCTGTCCAATCACTTTTTATTTCTCCCCTTGAATACCATGAATCTCTTGTGAATCCGTAATGTTTAGTGTTTTTACCTTTTACTTCTAAATCCATTCGATAGACAGGAACAACAATAGAATCATATTCAATGTCCCATTCTGCTCCATAAATAAACTGACAAGTATATCCAATGATTTTATCTGTAATTACCAATCTAGGAATTGGGTAAACAACTTTTGGTAATTTAATCGTAATCTTGGTATTAGGATAGCCTTTAATTTGTATTGATTGTCCCATGTTAATTTTTTTGTTCTATTGCTCTTAAATGAATTTGTTCTATTTCGTTTGTAACTTTAAATTCAAGAATATCATTTTTAAAAATTTGTCCGTTATGTTCAAAGTCAAGTCTGCTGCTATCTAAGTCTATTTCAAATATCTCATCTATAGCATTTTCTGATTCTACGACTAATGTTATTTCTTCATCAATTTCGATTTCATCTTTTTGAATAATGTTACCGTTAATGTCTTCTATATGATAGTTTAATATTTTAGGGTCATTTTCTAATTCTTTAGATTGATAAGGCATTCGTTCGTTTGGCGGAATCCAACTAACATTCCAGCGTTTTACAAATTCTACACCATAGTTTTGTATGGCTGGCGAAATAGTGATAGTGGTTTGCATGGGTTCTTCGCCTTCTGCGTAAAAACTTTCTTTAAAGTAAATTAAATGAGCATCATTAAATTCATAAGTTTTTGTTGGAGGATAATCAAATCCGTTTTCGTAAAAACACACTTTTCCTTCTTCCATTTTATCGGCTTCATTCCAAGTATTATCTTCATTTTCTTTGGTCATCCAACTCAAAATTTGGTCTGTATTTTGATTTGTAGCGAAGCAAAGAGTAATTAATCCACCTATAAAATCAGTAGCTGGTTTACCATTCATTCTAATTTCTCTATGATAATTCATATCAGTCCAGAGTAATTCTATTTCCATTCCTAAAATGAATAATTTTGCTAATGTCATTTTATTTTTTTAGTTGTTGTGCTTAATGTTTTATAACAATTAAATATAGTTACTGTTAGTAACTATATTTAATTGTCACAAAACCACTAAACTAACTAATATTCAACTCAGAGGCATAATATTAAAACAAAAAACACTCATAAAAATGAGTGTTTTTTGTTTCTAACTACTTAGTTAATTATTTAATTTCCAATAATTTAATATCAAAAATTAAAACTGACCCCCCAGGTATTCCTCTCGTACCTCTACGTCCATACCCCAAACTAGATGGTATTATCAACTTTCCTTTTCCTCCTACTTTAAACAACGGAATTCCTTCGGTCCAACCTTTGATAACCCCACTCAATGGAAACGAAATACCTTCTGCTTTACTTTGGTCAAAAACTTTACCATTGGTAAAAGCTCCTTTATAAGCTACTCTAACGGTAGAACTGGCTACGGGGTTTTCTCCTTCGCCTTCTTCTTCAATTACATAATATAAACCAGATGCTGTTTTTTTAGCCTGCAAGTTTTGATCGCTAATATATTTTTCGATTTCTTGTTGATTTTCTTCTGCAAAATTAACAGGTTTTATTACTTCCTTTTGTTTTGGCTTATTTCCTGAACAAGCGGTAAAAGATATTGTTAATACTACTACAGTTACTAATTTTAGTATACTTTTCATTTTTAATATTTAATTATTATTTACTTCTAAATTATACATCTGAAATATTTAGCTCAACTTATAATGCACCTGTTCCATATCTAATTTTTCTAATAAAGAGGGACGGATATAAATCTTCCTGCTTCTACTGGACATGGTAACTAAAATTTTTTCCTTCCGTTCAAAAACTTCAAAGGAAACTCCTTTTTGGGAAATCTTCTCATCCATTTCCTCTTCCACAGGGGGATAATTTTCTTCCATTAGAATTTCGTCAATCTTGTTTATTTTTTGCTCATCAAGTTCTGCAACATCTACCTGTAATGTTAATTTGTTGGCTAACTTCGGTACAATGTTATTTAGTAATGTAAAACTGTTAAACTGTATCCTAGGGTCTCCTTTTTTACCTGTTTCCTTTTGCACCCAACCTTCCCTTACAAAAAGTTTTACGTGTACAAAGTTATTTCGAATTAAATACGGCCTAAACTTTAAATAGTCTTCTCCAAAAATTCGGAACTCCATAGCCATATCATAATCCTCTATAAAAAAAGTAGCCCAACCTTTACCCGTTTTTGTTACCCGATGTTCTACCGAGGTCACTACCCCTCCAAAGGTTATTTCTCGATTAACAATGGCTTCTAAATCTTCTAAATTTTTTAAAGTATTGTTACAAAAGTGTTTTATCGCATGTTTATGATCGTCCAGCGGATGTCCAGAGATATAAATCCCTACTACTTCTTTTTCTTTGGCTAGTTTTTCCATGGTTCCCCATTCCTCACACGGTGGTACCGTAGGTTCTTCAATCTGTACATCACTACTTTCTCCAAATAAACTTACTTGAGCAGAGTTTTCACTTTCCTGAAATTTACTTCCAAACTTAATTGCTTTTTCTAAAAAAGTGGCATCACTTCCACCTTCTACATGAAAAAATTGTGCACGGTGCGTAGTTCCTAAGGAATCAAACCCTCCTGCTAAAGCTAAACTTTCAAAAGCTTTTTTATTAGCCGCACGTAAATCGATACGTTTAGCTAGATCAAAAATAGATTCATACGGTCCATTTTCTTTTCTGTTTTCCACAAGAGTTGCCACGGCCCCACCTCCTACTCCCTTAATAGCTGCCATTCCAAAACGAACAGCTCCTCTATCGTTTACCGAAAATTTATGGTACGATTCGTTAACGTCTGGCCCTAAAACTTCTAGTCCCATCCGCTTACATTCTTCCATAAAAAAGGTAATTTGCTTAATATCATTCATGTTATTAGAAAGCACCGCTGCCATATATTCAGCAGGATAGTGTGCTTTGCAATACGCTGTTTGGTAAGCAATCCAAGCATAACAGGTAGAGTGTGATTTGTTAAAAGCATAAGCTGCAAATGCTTCCCAGTCTTTCCAAATTTTTTCTAATTTTTCTACATCATGTCCTTTTTCTGAAGCTTGCTTAATAAATTTAGGCTTCATTTTATCAAGGACATGTTTTTGCTTTTTACCCATTGCCTTACGCAATACATCGGCTTCACCTTTTGTAAAATCGGCCAACTTCTGCGAAAGTAACATCACTTGCTCTTGGTATACGGTAATCCCGTAAGTTTCTGCTAAGTACTCCTCACAGGCATCTACATCGTAAACAATTTCTTCTTCTCCATGTTTACGTGCAATAAAGCTTGGTATGTATTCCATTGGACCTGGACGGTACAAAGCATTCATGGCAATAAGATCGGCAAACACAGTTGGCTTTAATGATCTCATATGCTTTTGCATACCAGGAGATTCATATTGGAACACACCTACTGTTTCTCCCCGTTGGAACAACTCATATGTTTTTACATCGTCAAGCGGAAAATTTTCTGGATCAAGTTCTACTCCGTGTTTTGCTTTTACAATCTTAACGGTATCCTTAATTAAGGTAAGGGTCTTCAGACCCAAGAAGTCCATTTTTAGTAAGCCTGCATCTTCCACTACCGAGTTGTCGAACTGTGTACAATACATTTCGGAATCCTTGGCGAGTGCCACAGGTACAAATTTGGTAATATCGTCAGGGGTAATAATCACACCACAGGCGTGGATTCCTGTATTACGAACGGAACCCTCTAAAATATGTGCTTGGTTTAGGGTTTCGGCTTCTAAGCCATTACCCTCCGAAATAGTTATAAGTTCATGTATTTTTACAAGATCTTCACTATTAAATTTACTTTTTAAATCCGCTTCAGAAACACCTATAATCTTTTTAAGCTTCGACATGTTAGGAATTAGCTTTGCCATACGATCTGCCTCATGCAAAGGCAAATCTAAAGCACGTGCAGTGTCCCTGATCGAGGATTTTGCCGCCATGGTACCATAAGTAATAATCTGAGCTACCTGATTGGAGCCATATTTATTAATTACATAATCCATTACACGTCCCCGACCTTCATCATCAAAATCAATATCAATATCGGGCATACTTACACGATCCGGATTTAAGAAACGCTCAAAAAGGAGGTCGTACTTAATTGGATCTAAATTTGTAATCCATAAGCAGTAAGCTACTGCCGATCCTGCTGCTGATCCGCGACCTGGTCCTACCGAAACTTCCATCGCTCTTGCCGCACGGATAAAGTCCTCTACAATCAAAAAATATCCTGGGTAACCTGTTTTTTCAATTACTTTAAGTTCAAAGTCTAAACGCTCATCAATTTCAGGGGTTATTTCTTCGTATCTAATCTTGGCTCCTTCGTAAGTAATGTGGCGCAAAAATTTATTTTCTCCTCGTTTTCCTCCGTCTAATTTATCTTCCTCAAATTGAAACTCTTTGGGAATATCAAAAGCTGGCAATAATACATCGCATGCTAAGGTAAATGTTTCTACTTTGTCTACTATTCCTTGAATATTTATTATCGCTTCAGGAATGTCCCTAAAAAGCGTTTTCATCTCATCCTGAGACTTAAAATAATATTCTTGATTGGGTAATCCGTAACGGTAACCACGTCCACGGCCAATTGGAGTGGCTTGCTTTTCTCCATCTTTTACACACAATAAAATATCGTGTGCGTTCGCATTTTCTTTTTCTGCGTAGTATGTATTATTAGTGGCTACAAGTTTAATGCTATGCTTTTTAGCAAATTGAATTAATACGGGATTTACACGATCTTCATCTTCCTGACCGTGGCGCATTAGTTCAATATACAAGTCATCTTCAAACTGTTCCTTCCACCACAACAAGGCTTCCTCTGCCTGTTTTTCTCCTAAATTTAAAATTTTACTTGGTACTTCTCCATATAAATTACCAGTAAGTACTATTATATCTTCTTTATATTGTTCAATTACTTTTTTATCAATACGAGGCACATAGTATTTACCTGAAACAAAGGCAATCGATGACATTTTTGCCAGATTGTGATATCCGTTTTTATTCTTAGCAAACAACACCACCTGATACCCATTATCCTTTACAGATTTGTTGGTATGATCTTCACAAACCTGAAATTCACAACCTACAATTGGCTTAATTTCTTTTTCAGGAATAAATTCATGTAGCGGTTCTTCTCCGTCCTCTAACCGTCCTTCCTGTGTAGCTTCGTAACGAATTTGGTTTTCGTCATTACGAACCTTTACCCCTTTATTGTGATTTATTACTCCATTTACAAAATGAAATGCCCCCATCATATTGGCATGATCCGTCATGGAAACTGCCGACATTTTGTGTTTAGCTGCAGAACTAATTAATTGAGGAATACTAATTGTGGACTGCAGTATCGAAAATTGTGTATGGTTGTGTAGGTGTGCAAAATTGACACTTTCTAAAGCTTCTAAATTTTGTTTTATATCCGTATCGGATGGCGTATCATTTACAAGGTGTTTCTCTAACTGTTTCTTTATTTTTTCAGAAGCCTTTTTTAAATTAATGTGTTTTAAACCTATTAATTCAAAAGGTTTGGGGTTGGCTTCTTTAAAACGTGGATAATAATCTTTTTCTACCTGTAGTTGTTCGATTGTATATTGTTGCTTGCGTACTAATTCTAAAAAACAACGGGTAGTTGCCTCAACATCAGCTGTGGCATTGTGTGCTTCTCCAAAAGCAGTTCCAAATAAATGCTTGTGCAATTCGGTAAGTGTTGGTAATTTAAACTTCCCAAACCTTCCTCCAGGGATTTGACATAAATTTGCGGTATGCTCCGTACAAGTGTCTAATACTGGTAAATTAGCCATAGGACTTTCTACGCCTTCACGAAAAAACTCACAGCCCATTATATTAACATCAAAACCTACATTTTGTCCAACAACAAATTTTGATTTTGCTAAAACAGCATTAAACTTTTTTAAAACTTCTTTTAACGGAATTCCTTGCTGTTTTGCCAATTCTGTAGAGATCCCATGAATCCGCTCTGCATCATACGGGATATCAAAACCCTCAGGAGTTACCAAATAATCCTCATGCTCAATACAATTACCCATTTCGTCGTGCAATTGCCACGCAATCTGGATACAACGAGGCCAATTATCGGTATCAGTAATCGGAGCTTTATAGCTTTTAGGTAAACCTGTAGTTTCAGTATCGAAGATTAAGTACATAGTGCTGCTTTGATCTAATAGCTATAAACTATTAGCTTTAAATTTTATATTGATATTCAATGTATTATAAACCTCAGCGTAATTAGGTCTGACTTTTTAAAATTAGCCAAACACTAGCTACTCCCCTAAAATAGCATTGATTTTTTTAAAAAATTTATCAACATAAAATCTGAAAATTTTGAGCTTATTTTTGAAATATTGTATGAACTAGTTTAAACGCGAGCCATTATTTTTTTAAAAATCTTGTCCACACTCAACCCACACAAATTGTATAGTTCTTGTGTAGTACCATGGTCTATAAATTGATCAGGAACCCCTAATATTTCAATAATTCCTTTATAATTTTGTAATTGTGCTTCTTGCAATATAGCTGTACCAAAACCACCATCAATTACGCCATCTTCTACAGTAATAACTGATTTGTAAGTACTAAAAATATTTTCTAATAATTTTTTATCTAGAGGCTTAACAAACTGCATATCAAAATGCGCTACATCATTTTCTATTTTAGCTAAAGCTGAAGTAACTTGTGCTGTCATTTTTCCGATGCTTAAAACAGCTAGTTTAACTCCACTCTTAAGTTGTTTTCCTTTTCCTATTTTTATTTTTTGAAACGGCGCTTTCCAATTTATATGCATCCCTCTCCCTCTTGGGTAACGGATAGCAATTGGCTCATCTAAACCTAATGAAGCTGTATATAACAAGTTCCTAAACTCAATTTCGTCGGATGGAGTGGCAATAATAATATTTGGAATGCATCGCAGATAAGCAATATCAAAAACACCATGATGTGTTGCTCCGTCTTGCCCAACTAAACCCGCCCGATCTACACAAAAAATTACAGGTAATTTTTGCAAAGCAACATCGTGGATAATTTGATCGTAAGCACGTTGTAAAAAAGTAGAGTAAATTACACAAAAAGGCATTAAACCTTGGGTTGCCATTCCTGCTGCTAGCGTTACCGCATGCTGCTCTGCTATCCCTACATCAAAAGTCCGCTTTGGATATTTTTGCATTAATTTATTTAAACCACTACCAGTGGGCATGGCTGGAGTTAGTGTTACTATTTTAGTATTTTTAACAACTAACTCCAAAAGCGTTTCACCCAAAATTTCCTGATATTTCAGAGGTTGTATTTTTCGCTGTTCCTGTACTAATTCTCCTGTTTTAGCATCAAACTTTCCAGGAGCATGATATTTTATTTGATCCTTTTCTGCTTGCTTTAATCCTTTCCCTTTTGTGGTAACTATATGCAATAGCTTAGGACCTTTTATTTTTTTTAATTTTTCCAAATAAAAAATAATTTCCTGAATATTATGACCATCAATAAGCCCAAAATAATTGAAGTTTAACGCTTCTATAATATTAGGCTGCCTATTAAAAACACCTCTTTTTGCTTTTGTTAAATAATTTTTTAGCGCACCTATACTTGGGTCAATTCCAATGGCATTGTCATTTAAAATAACTGTAAAATTAGCATCCGTAACTCCGGCATGATTTAACGCTTCAAAAGCCATCCCACTGGCTATAGATGCATCTCCAATTACAGCTATATTTTGAAGTTCTTCTTCTCCTTTAATTTGTGAAGCTAAAGCCATACCCAATACCGCAGATATTGATGTAGATGAATGCCCTGTTCCAAAAGTGTCGTAAGTACTTTCGCTACGTTTAGGAAAACCACTAATACCATTTAATTCTCTGTTAGTTTCAAAAACACTTTTTCGGCCTGTTAAAATTTTATGTGGATAAGCTTGATGCCCAACATCCCAAACTAAATTATCTTTAGGAGTATTGTAACAATAATGCAAAGCAATAGTTAATTCTACAACACCTAAACTTGCACCCAAATGTCCTTCTTTAGTAGCAACAATATCAATAATAAATTGACGAATTTCCTGAGCCAATTGGGGCAATCGTTTAGCTGAAATTTTTCGTAAATCCTCAGGGTATTCAATTTGGTCTAACAACTTTGACATAATGCAAAAATAAGTTTTTTAAGTAAAGTAACTTGAATTGTATTTTTAATTACATTTGAAAAAATTGCACTTTATGGAACTTATTTTTGACGATGCTTATTATATGAAAAAAGCAATCCAAGAAGCGCAAATTGCTTTTGAAAAAAATGAGATCCCCGTTGGTGCTGTAATAGTAGTTAAGGATCGAATTATTGCACGTAGTCACAACCTTACTGAACTGCTTAATGATGTTACAGCCCATGCAGAAATGCAAGCAATTACTGCAGCAGCAAACTTTTTAGGAGGTAAATATTTAAAAGATTGTACCCTTTATGTAACACTAGAACCTTGTCAAATGTGTGCTGGAGCACTCTATTGGAGTCAAATTTCTAGAATTGTATATGGCGCCGTAGATACAAAACGCGGCTGTACCGCAATGGGTACTCAATTACATCCTAAAACAAAAATGATTGGTGGCGTGTTGGAAGCAGAGTGTAGTAATTTAATGAAGCGCTTTTTTATTGAAAAACGAAATTTAAATTAAACAGCGTATATCAACTACATATTTTATACGATATTTGTTTAAATAGTACATAAAATGGCTAAATGAAATTTGTAGTTACTACAATCTTACTCATACTTTCTCACTTATCGTATGCGCAGCGTGAAAATCACCTTGCCTTTCCTGAGATAGACTCATTGTATAGAGAAGATCAATTTTATGTTGGAGCAACTTTCCATGTAATTAATGAACGCCCTAGTGGTGTGGTACAATCTGGTTTTTCTGGTGGGTTACACGCTGGCTTTATTAGAGATATTCCTTTTAATAAAAGAAGAAATTGGGCTTTGGGAATAGGAATTGGCTATTCTGTTAATGTATTTAACCATAATTTAGTACTTGTAGATAAGGGTAATAATGGTAAAACTTTATTTAGAACACCACTTCCTGAAGATGATATTAAAAACAATCGTTTTAGAAATCAACTTATTGAGGTCCCTATCGAGTTGCGTTGGCGAACTTCGACTCCAGAAAGCTATAAGTTTTGGCGTATTTACACTGGGGTTCGCTTGGGGTACATGCATTCATTTGTTTATCAATCAGAAAAAAATTCGGGGGAACAAATTACTTTTCGAAAACCTGATGGCTTGGAGAGGTTGCGCATGGGAGCTACAATGACTTTTGGATTTAACACCTTTAACTTCCATGTATACTATGGGATAAATCCTTTTTTTGATGATTCTGTTTCTATAACCAATAGTCAAGGTGGTTTTTCTACTATTAAAATAGGTTTAATGTTTTATATATTATAATTTTCACAACCTTTCACCATTCAAAAAAAAGCAAAATTGTATAAAATTTATAGCTTTTTTACTTTATAATTCAATTTTAAAACAAGTCTAAAATAACACCAACTTAAAACGCTAATTTTTTTTGAAATTCACTACAAAAACTCTGTCTTTTTAAAGTGAATTCCAATCCAATTTTCATCAATCGCTAAAGTTTCAATTTCTTTTAGATTGTAATCTCCTAGTACTTTCCAGTCTTTAGTAATATCAATAGATCTTTTTGAAGCATCTATTGGATAAGCAAACCAAAGCACAGCATCACCTACTAATTTAGGATATACGGTTTCTATTCTATTTTGTATTTGCTTAGGCTCGGTTACAAAAATCAATGCAAAATCAATTTCGGAAGTACAAATAACCGATTCTCTAACATTAATTCTTTTTAGCTGGTTTAGTTTTTCACGAAAGCCTTCTGGCTCATTTAATATTACAATTTCGTCTAATTCCCCAATTCCTAACTTTTTAAATAGCACACTCATATTCTTTTCGATTTCAGTTGATTACTAAATATATATAAAGGTTTTATTTTTTGTCAACTTCTGTATTCCACTATTGGGAATAAATACGGTTCTGCTATTTGATAGGTCTTTGTAATAATATTTACTAAGCTATTTTTAGTAAAAGTTATATTTTAGATATAACTACATATATCTAATAGTTATCTGCATTTTATGCAGTGCTGGTATACGATTAACACCACAAGGATTCTAATTGAACACTAGCTTGCACTATTCTCCTTTGGACATACTAAATTTATTATTCCGTAGGTGCAGGAATTAATTTTGAGTTTTCAGGCTTTTTGAATAATGCTTCTGTATCTTCTAAAAACTGAATATTGGTTAATTTCACTTCACCAATTTGATCGCCATAGCCTTCGGTATCCGACCACATATGGAATGTCCAATTGGTCGCAAATGGCACTCCTTCTACTGTAATAAAATTATTAAATTTAATCGCATGCGGTTCTTTTTCTGCTTCAGCTAATTCCTTCCCAAAACTTACTATATAAGCTGCTCCTTCCAAAATATTAGTTTTTGGATTTTTATAAATCACATACCAATCATCTGGTGCATCCCCAATACCAGAATTAAAAGTTAATTTTGAAGTATCAAATTGTTTTTCTCCCCATTTTTTTTGTGTTTTAGCATTCCAAATAGTTCCATTGTCATTTAATTTATAAGGTAAACTAAAAAAATAAGACCATGTAAAAATATGGAAACGCGCCATTGGATCTTCTGCATTGTTAGGATAAATAAAAGCCTCTTTATTATCAAAAATAATTTTTGTCCCATCTTTTTTATCAATCCTTATTTTAGATCCATTTGTAAGTTGAGTAATTACTCCCTCTAATATTGTATTGCCTCCAAAGGCTACTTTCACAGCATAACTTATGGCGCTTTTACTTAAAAACGTTTCCTTTTGATGTACTTTCTCAATATTTTGGGTAAAGTCGTTTCCTTTTATTGTTGTTTCTGACTCTTTATTAAATGTTTGTTTACAGCTAAATACTAAAAACAGTAATCCAATTAGTAGGGTATTTTTCATTTCGATTGTTTAATTATAAGTACAAAACTACTAAAGTTGTTTTATACTTAACTAATTTTGTGAAAATTTTTACTTTATGAAGCTGTCTTTTTTAATTATGCTATTATTTTTTTGTATGTCAATTGTGAGAGCTCAAATTGGTATTAGTGAACATCCAACTTTTATAAAGTGGAAAAATATTGACACTAAAAATGTAAATGTTATTTTTCCTGATGGCCTGGAAGCTCAAGCTAATAGAATAGCAAATATTATTAATTTAATTACTGTAAAACATTCAAACTCTATAGGGCCTAAAACAAAAAAAGTAGATTTAATTCTTCAAACAAATCAAGTGTTTTCTAATGGCTTTGCCACTTTAGCTCCTATTAGAAGTGAATTTTTTGGAACTCCCCTTCAAAACAATACTGCTTTAGGTGTTAGCGATTGGTTGGATCTTTTGAGTGTACATGAATATCGACACATTCAACAATTTTTAAATTCAAGGTATGGAGCTACAAAATGGATGAGCTATTTAAGAGGTCAATGGGGTTGGGGTTTAGCCATGAACCTAAATATACCTGATTGGTACTCTGAGGGCGATGCCACTATGACTGAAACTGTACTTAGTAAAAACGGGAGAGGGCGTACTCCTTCCTTTTTTAGTGAGCAACGTGCCTTGCTATTAGATAACGAAATTTATTCTTATCACAAAGCTCGGAATGGTAGTTTTAAAGATCTGGTACCAAGTCATTACCCATTAGGATATACTATCGTTAATTACTCTCGAAATACTTTTGGAACAACTATTTGGAAGGATGTACTCGCTGATGCTGGTAGATACAATACTATTTTTTATCCTTTTTCAGGCGCTTTAAAAAGTCATACTGGGTTTAGAGCTCCAGAACTGTATAAAAAGTCTTATGCTCAATTAAAACAAAATTGGCTTACAGAATTAGATAGTATTAAACTTACCAAAACACAAAACATCACAAAACAAAATAAATATACGGTTACAAATTATCGAAATGCACATTATTTAAATGATGGTAGTATTGTTGCCATAAAGTCCAGTTATAAAGAAACTCCTTATTTAGTACATTTAAATAAGGGTAAAGAAACAAAACTTACTAATATTGGTATAGCTCCAGAAAGTTTTTTATCTGAAAACAACAATCGAATTGCTTGGACCGAGGTCAGAACTGATATCCGTTGGGGAAATCGCAATTACACGGTGATTAAACTTTTTGATTTTGATACTAAAAAGAAGAAAACAATAACTGGTAAAGGAAAATTTTTTTCGCCTCAATATTCGAATAATGGAGATCGAATTGTAACAGTTGAAAATAACGAAAAACTAGAATCATCTATACTAATACTAAATAGTATGACTGGTAAACAAAATCAAAAAATAAAAGTAGAGTCTTTAGATTTTGTTTCTTTCCCCAAATGGACTGCGGGCGATAAAGCTATTGTATATTTATTGAAGCGAAACTCCAAATTAGCATTTTTTAAGTATGAGCTTTCAAATAAAGAAATTACTCAACTTAGCGATTGGACAACAAATACTATAGGTAATTATAATATAAATGGTTCCAAAATATATTTTAATGCTGGTTATTCTGGAATTGATAATATTTATAGTATAGATTTAGATGGTTCAAAAAAAATCACTCAACTTACAAGTGTTAAAGTCGGTGCGTATACTCCTGATGTTTCCCCCAATAGTACAACACTATTATTTAGTGAATTGAATAAAACAGGAAATTATTTAAGTGAAATTAAAATTGACAAGAGCATAAATAACCCAATTACACCCACACCCGCTATAAAAATGAAGCGATATAATATTACCCTTGATAAAACAGAGAATAACATACTTGATAGTATTCCTAACATTACTTATGAAGCTGAAGACTATAAAGGCTTTTTAAAAGGAACAAAATTACATAGCTGGAGAATTCGAAATGATAATAGCTTAACCTCGCTAAACCTTCAATTTGATACTGTATTATCGGATTTTAGTGCTGCACTTGATTTGGGTTATAATAAAAATGAAGAATCACCAACTTTTGGTACTACTGCTTATTACAGTAAATACTTTCCTATTTTATTTATGTCTACTGATTTTCAATTTAGAAATATCGATAAAAAAATTATACAAAATAATGGATCAATAAAAAAAGAAAAAAACCGTTTCAATGAATTTTTTATTTCTGGGGGAGTCATAACTCCATTAAATTGGGTTACTGGCAATTATTACACATCACTAACACCAATAGTCAGTTATCAGTATCGTACTCTTATTGATTTTAATCGTATTAATAATAGTAGTTTGAGTACTATGTACACTGGGTTTCAATTTTCAAATTCTCGTAGATTTGCGTTTCAAAATATTAAATCTCGTTTTAGCCAATCCATTAGTTTTTTTTACAATAAATCAATTACATCAGATGCTGCCGAAAAAATATATGGATTAGTATCTTTTAATTTTCCTGGATTAATGAAAAATCACTCTTTAAATATTGAAGGTGAATATCAAAAAGAACTATTAACCAATAGTTTTCAATTTAGTGATCAATTTCAGTATGCAAGAGGATACTACTCATTTTCAGGAGATCAAGCACAACGTATTTCTATAAATTATGGACTCCCTTTAGCTTACCCGGATTGGGGCTTTGCAGGAATTACTTATTTTAAAAGAATTAGAGCTAATTTGTTTTGTGATATAACACAGATTAAGAATAATTTTAAATTTACTAGCTCGACAATAAATGCCAACTCTTATGGTGCTGAACTTTTGTTTGACAATACTTTTTTAAATTTCCTTCCTTTATCAATAGGAGTAAGAAGCTCCTGGAAAGACATCAATTTATCGAAAAGCAACGCTCCAAAAGTTGAAATGTTTTTTGGAGGAACATTTTAAAATTTATTTTCATTTAATGTATCTTTGCTTTATGATGTTACCATTGTTTATTAGCGGAGCCGAAATAGCCTTTATTGGATTTATATTAGTGATGATTTTTGGAGCTGATAAAATTCCTGAAATAGCGCGTGGATTAGGTAAAGGAATGCGTCAAATTAAAGATGCTACTAACGATATTAAAAGAGAAATTACTACAAGTGGACAGGATTTAGATCCGAAAAATCATGAAATTACCAAAACCTTCAAAAAAAGTGTTGACGATATCAAAGATGATATTGACAATATGACGGGTCCTATAAAACGTAGTTTTTAATTTCAGGTTAAATTTACTTAAAGCTTATATATTTAGTAAATTCTAAAACTACAAATACTGGTGCACAACAAATTTCCGTTTAAGTTACATTTTGGCATAATTGTTTGATTCTATGCTAATCTTTGCTTTTATAGACGACTCTTAATTGTGCCATTGGCTGAAAGCCTTCCATTGTCCATCGTTGTCCCGATAATTTGAGTAGTTGCTGTAAAACATCTTTGTGTGCTGATTCTATTGCTCATTGCCCTATAAGTAACCTTTTTTCAAGATATTGGTGATACTGCATTCTTTCTTTATTTCTGCGATAATAGTTAATCAAGGTTTTTCTTTTCATTGTAGCTTTATGTTATTTTAGGAATTTTTCGAGTGCTTCAATTAACAGAGCTATCCCCTTAGTAAGCATCATTTCTGAAAGCTGGTCAATCCACTTATACCTTTGTTTTTCATTTTTATAATACAGTTTCGCATATTCACATAAATGTTCTTTACAATGGTAATAATTTACAATTTGTATGCTTTCGGGGTAGGGTTGTTCTATCCATTCCCAAATCTATCGAGCTCCATCTGGTATAAAGACAAGGGAGTTCTGGTTTTTTAAATGATAATCATCTTGGCGATAAATTCTTTGTAATCCCCTAGATAGTTACATAAGTTAAATTGGTTAACTCAGTGCGCTTAGCACTTACTTAAACAATATCCTTGGGTTGATATATCCAAACTTAACTTACTCTCCTTACAGCTTACTTCCCGAGTTGGATACATAGCGCCATCCACACTAACATAATGAAGTTCATTTGTTTTATTTAGTTCCTATTTTTTATATACTTAGTTGATGATTGTCTGGTTATTCGTGTCTTCAATCCATTGACCATATTAATGATAGATTTGTTCTATTTGTTTGGTATTAACACCTGCTCCTGTTAAATTGTTGATCATATCTTCGGCTTCCCTAAAAACTAAATATAGTTACTTTTCTAAATCGGGTTTGGAGTTTTTTTAAGTTCTTATCGCTTGTAACATTGCCTACTGAAATCTGTAAAATTTCTTATTCTATACGCTCCATCATCACAGCATAAGTAGTAGATTTATACTGATAATCACTCTCCATTCGGGTAGAATCTGATTCCCATTAAGAAAAGTGCTTCTCCAAAATTGCTAGGGCTTGGAATTTTTTACTCATCTGTTTTTTACAACAAAATAATTTTTTTAACTAACGGAAATTTGTCGTGTACCCTTACAAAATGATCTTTTTTACTTAAATCTAATTAAATAAAGTTTACTTGTATTCAAGTTTTATAAACTTAAAAAAGCTGAACAATGGTATCATTGTTCAGCTTTAAATAGTACTTTAATACTCAATGCTTTGCATGGATTATTAAGAACTTGAAATATTTGAAAAATTAATTTTTAATAAGTTTAAGGGTTTGATTACCATCTATTTTTAATATATAAAGACCTTTAGCTAGTTCTGTAACATCAACTCGATTATTATTGCCAAAACGAACTTTTTTTCCATTTAAATTAAAAATCTCCCATTTTTCAAAATTAGCTCCTTTAATATTAAAGTAATTACTAGCAGGATTAGGAGAAATTTTCACCCTTTTATCATTTATTGACCTAGTTTTGTTTGACCTAGCATTGATCGGGGCTAATATATCTACAATTACACTACCATTAACTAATACTGAGCTTGTTTCAGTACTTGTAGGTGAGTTATTGGTGGACATAACAATTAATAATTGCATTTTATGACCTTCGGGTAAATTCCATAGTGCTGGTACAGCTATTCTTTCTTCCATATCAAAATATTCAGGAATTTCAAAAGTTACCGTCTTACTCCCTTTATTATCTGCATCGTTTTTGATTGGAGTATTAAATACACTGGTATGCAAAATAATTCCCTTTTCATCGAAATGTCTTAGACGAGTTGCTATAAAATTAAGATCATTAGGCTTTCCATCCGTTGTCCCAGTATTATAGTTCAAATTTAATGTGAATTTTTGACCAATTCGAAACTGAGGTTTTGATTTACCATCAGGTATAAATTCAGATTTATTCACAAACGTTATAAAAGCTTCTTCTTCAACCGTTTCTTTTTCTACAGTTTCTTCTTCAACCGTTTCTTCTTCTACAGTTTCCTCTTCAACAGTTTCTTCCTCTACTGTTTCTTCTTCAACCGTTTCTTCTTCCACTGTTTCTTCTTCTACAGTTTCCTCTTCAACTGTTTCTTCTTCTACAGTTTCTTCCTCTACAGTTTCTTCCTCTACTGTTTCTTCTTCAACCGTTTCTTCTTCCACTGTTTCTTCTTCCACTGTTTCTTCTTCTACAGTTTCCTCTTCAACTGTTTCTTCCTCTACTGTTTCTTCTTCCTCCACAGGTATTGGAGCTAATATATCTACAATTACACTACCATAAACCAATACTGAGCTTGTTTCAACACTAGTAGATGAATTATCGGTAGACATATATATTAACAATTGCATTTTATGACCTTCGGGTAAACTCCATAGTGCTGGTACAGCTATTCCTTTTTCCTCATCTAAATATTCAGGAATTTCAAAAGTTACCTTCTTACTTCCTTTATTATTCGCTTTGTTTTTGATTGGAGCATTAAACACACTGGTATGCAAAGTATTTCCCTTTTCATCTAACTGTCTTAGACGAGTTGCTATAAAATTAAGGTCATTAGGCTTTCCATCCTTTGTTCCTGTATTATAGTTCAAATTTAATGTGAATTTTTGACCAACTCGAAACTGAGGATTAGACTTACCTTTTGGTATAAAATCAGATTTATTTACAAATGTCACAAAAGATTCTTCTTCCACAGTTTCTTCTTCTACAGTTTCCTCTTCCTCTGTTTCCTCTTCCTCTGTTTCTTCTTCTTCTGTTTCCTCTTCCACAGTTTCCTCTTCCACAGTTTCTTCTTCTTCTTCTTCTTCTTCTTCTTCTTCTTCTTCTTCTGTTTCTTCTTCCTCTACAGGTATTCGAGCTAATATATCTACAATTACACTACCATCAACCAATACTGAGCTTGTTTCAACACTAGTAGATGAATTATCGGTAGACATATATATTAGCAATTGCATTTTATGACCTTCAGGTAAATCCCATAGTGCTGGTACAGGTATTGTTTCTTCCGTATCAAAATATGCTGGAATCTCAAAGGTTATCGCCTTACTTCCTTTATTATCCGCATCGTTTTCAATTGGAGTATTAAACACACTATTTTGCACAATATTTCCTTTTTCATCTGATTGACGTAAAAAAGTTGCTATAAAATTAAGATCATTAGGCTTTCCATCCTTTGTTCCTGTATTATAGTTCAAATTTAATGTGAATTTTTGACCAATTTTAAACTGAGGATTGGACTGACCTTTTGGTATAAATTCAGATTTATTTACAAATGTTACAAAAGCTTCTTCTTCAACCGTTTCTTCTTCTTCTTCTTCTTCTTCTTCTTCTTCTTCTTCTTCTGGAGCATTTTTTAGTTTTATTTCCCAAACACCAGAGTCACCAGGCTCTTTAATACTTCTTGTTGCATCACTATTAAATTTTTTATGCATTATTAGTTTAGGAGCAG
>ENA-ORXM01002605-ORXM01002605.1-marine-metagenome-genome-assembly--contig:-NODE-2605-length-20336-cov-4.738783_pt1 | contig 20336 bp, 13 predicted proteins | sample MGYA00237867_ERZ511480 | MGnify/ENA primary metagenome ERZ511480 (study PRJEB26309, sample SAMN06266103) | marine metagenome | isolation source: Algal blade | place: United Kingdom:Sidmouth, United...
TGGTAGTTCATCTATACTTGTTTTTCTCATAAAGGCTCCAAAAGGTGTTATCCTTTTATCACCTTTAGTTGCTTGCATCTTGTCTGAATCGTGGTTTACATACATACTTCTAAATTTGTAACACTTAAAAGACAAACCGTTTCTACCTGTTCTATCTTGTAAAAAGAAGATGGGTCCTTTACTCGTAGCCTTGATTATTAGAAAAATAATTGGAAACAACCACGAAAAAATAGTTACAATTAAAAATGTAGAAAATAGAATATCAAAAGCTCTTTTTATAACTGGTGCATAATCCAACTCAAGAGGAGATTTCCTCATCGCCAACACAGGTATAGTATCGTATAGTTGAATTGACATAGACCGAGAAAAAATTTCTTTGTTATCCGGAATAATCATCAATTTTTTCAGATTATTGTCCGCAAAGGTTACCAAATACTCCAGTTCTTTTTTTGATAATTTTGAAGCAATACAATAGATGTAGTCAATGTCATTTTCAAGGATGTATTTAAAAGAATCATTCATCCTACCCAAATAAGTTGGGCTCACAGAAGATTTGTCATCAAAAAACCCCTTATACCTGTAACCTAGTTCTGGCTGATCAAAAACCTTTCTGATTTTTTTTAAATTCTTATCCCTTCCGACAACTACTACATTTCTGAAGTTACCTCCGTACAATCTATATTTTGTCCGCATCCAATAGAAAAACGATCTATAAGCAGTCAAGAAAAAACAAATAATAAGAAATACCGAAGCTCGGTACTCAAAAGGATATATCCCGTTACTTTTAAAACCGTACAAGGCAAAATAAGATAATCCAAAAAGACCCAATAACTTAAAGTAGCGCGCAAGATTAGTTTCAAACCGCTCTCTTCTTTCAGTAGGATAATAGTTAAGGCTAAACGTAATAATCAACCATGATAGGTTATAGTAGAGCACATTATTCTCCACCATATATACATCGGGAGTCAGGAAATAAAGAGTGCTATTTATAATAATAAGATGCACTAGAACTGAAAACGGAATAACTAACAACGACTTTTTCATAAGCATGAACTTTCAAGTTGAAAAAACAAATAGTTTACACTATAACCTACACTAATTTTCATCGGCCCCAACAAACACAACTGGGCAAAAATTTAGTCCGTTTAAATCATTTCGTACATGTAAGAATATTTACAAGAATTAAAACGCGACGGATTACAATGAAATAATAATGGGGGAAGTACAATCAGAAAACTCATATCAAGACCTTAAGGTTTAATATATTTCTAACCATTTTATAAGTAGGTATGCTTATTGACATTAAAATAAGTACAACTTTATCAGATTCTGAAGCAATTTGAAATATTATTTTAATCTATATTACAGATTCAATATGAATTCAATAATAAAATGACTAAAAACAAGAGAATACTAAAATAATGAGCCTTATAATCCCGATTCGCGAATTAAAGGCCTATCCAAATAATAAATTTATTAATTAACATTTTATTAAGAACCCAAGAAAGACACCAGTACCAGTGGCATTAAGACTAAAAGTGATATGATAAGTCAACACTTTATTGGTTTACACCTCTTATATCTTTCCAATTTAGAAGAGTATGGATGCGCACTATCAATACAAATGAATCAATAAAATAGGCATGGGTAAGTAGAAATACCTCTTGACAGGAAAAAACGGTAATGATAGCTTGATATTAAGTTAACTCTTTTACCACCTCTTTGACCGAATTTTGCGGTGTGATTATTTGAGTTAATCTAGTTTGAGTTAGTTTAGTAAAAACCGATGTGCGTCTCTACATCGGTTTTTTTTCTTTCCAATCCATACCAACTAGTCAAAAAACCTTTTCAGTAATCTTCAACTTCATCTACTGGGATGGAAATATACGGTAACTATTATGTCTTCTAAAAGTAAACATTAACTAACAAATTGTTAATCTATAGTTCACGGTGGATTAAACTAAAAGAACAACCTTTATCCAAACTTGTTTTCACCTATGAAAATAGTTCTAATTTATCTGTCTACCCTTGTGGCAAATCTTCTAATATCACAATTTAGAAGCTATTTTTCGCCCCTGAAATTCAAGAAAATCCAAAAACATAGTCGCCCCTCTATACAATGAAAAAAAGACCTGTTGACATTGTCGTTATATCAGACATACACCTTGGCACTTACGGATGTCACGCCAAGGAACTGATCAAGTATCTAAAATCCATAAATCCAAAACAAGTAGTCCTTAACGGTGATATTGTTGATATATGGCAGTTCAATAAGCGGTATTGGCCCAAATCTCATATGAAGGTGGTAAAACTGCTCATGGAGTGGATTACAAAGGGTGTGAAAGTACATTACATTACAGGTAACCATGATGAAATGATGCGCAAGTTCTCCGGGTTTAAATTGGGGTCTTTCAGCATTGTTAATAAATTGGTTCTAACCGTACATGGTAAAAAAGCCTGGATTTTTCATGGCGATGTTTTTGATGTCACCATGCAACATTCCAAATGGTTGGCCAAACTAGGCGCTATTGGGTATGATACCCTTATACTTATAAACAGTGCTGTAAATTTTTTTTACAAAAAGTTTGGAAGAGGACCTGTATCCATGTCCAAAAAGATAAAGAACAGCGTAAAATCTGCCGTAAAGTTCATAAACAACTTTGAACAGACCGCTGCGGATATTGCTATAGAAAATGAATTTGATTATGTCATCTGTGGCCATATTCACCAACCTGAAATTAAATCCATAGAAAACGAGAACGGCTCCGTAATGTATCTAAATTCAGGGGATTGGATAGAGAACCTCACAGCATTAGAGTATACAAAAGGAGAATGGAAACTCTATAGTTACGAAGAAGACATTTACATTCAGTCTTATGACGGGGCCAGCAATGACCCGGTAGAAATGCTAGAGAAAAAAGAACTTTTCCAAAGCTTAATGGCAGAATTCAATGATATGGTGGCTTCGAAAGTTAGCAAAGACCAACCTCAAAAAACACAATAGATGAAAGTTCTATATGCTATACAGGGTACTGGAAATGGTCACCTGAGTAGAGCCCGTGACATTATTCCCGCTTTACAAAAAAGGAACATAAATTTAGATATATTGGTAAGCGGGACACAGGCAGATATTAAACTACCCTACCCTATTACTTATCAATTAAGTGGTTGGAGTTTTATTTTTGGAAAAAAAGGAGGCGTAGATATGTGGCGCACCTACTTAAAAACAAATGCCGCAAGAATAAAAAAGGAAATCAGAAGTATTCCGGTTGAACGGTACGATTTGGTCATCAATGATTTTGAACCAATTTCAGCATGGGCTTGTAAAGAAAAGAATCTACCTTGTGTGGCCCTAAGTCATCAAGCTGCGGTTTTATCCAGTTATGCACCAAAACCCAAACAAAAAGACCCTTTAGGAAAAATCATATTGGAAAAATACGCCCCGTCCAGTATGCAATATGGTTTCCATTTTAAAAATTATGACGAAAGAATATTTACCCCTATCATAAGACAAGATGTAAGATCTGCTATAAATACTTTGGGAAATCACTACACTGTTTATTTACCTTCTTATAGTGATGAAAAACTATTTAAAATGTTGTCCCAAATAAAAGATGTTACGTGGCAGGTTTTCTCAAAGCATAATAAGAAAGAGATTTTCTCAAAGAATGTTACCATTTGCCCGATTACCAATGAGGCCTTTGTACATAGCATGGCAACGAGTAAAGGGGTGCTTTGCGGTGCGGGATTTGAAACTCCGGCCGAAGCGTTATATATGCAAAAGAAACTTCTGGTCATACCTATGAAAGGCCAATATGAGCAACAATGCAATGCAGCCGCATTAAAAGAAATGGGAGTACCTGTTATTAAATCTTTAAAGATGAAACATCTTGACAAAATTAAAACTTGGATTGATACAGACACCAAGATAGATGTACACTACCCTGACCTTACTGATAAGATTATTGAATCTGTTTTAGAAGAATCATTAACGGTTCATAAGAACAAAAATTCTTAAATGGCGCATACATTTGAGCAATCAAATTTTGACTTGCAACCTGACGATTTTGGAGAAGACTTTGTTTGGGGTGTCTCTACTGCAGCCTACCAGATAGAAGGCGCCCATAATATTCACGGAAAAGGAAAGTCTATTTGGGACGAATTTGTAACCAAAAAAGGAAACATTTTTGAGGACCAACACGGGCAAATAGCCTGTGATTTTTACAATAGATATAGAGACGATATTCTTTTAATGAAGTCGATGAATATTACACATTATCGGTTTTCATTATCATGGTCCAGAATTCTACCGGACGGAACAGGAAGGGTAAATCAAAAAGGGATAGAATTCTATAATGATGTAATTAATTTCTGCCTGAAGTGCGATATAACTCCATGGGTAACTCTATATCATTGGGATTTACCTCAAACCCTAGAAAAATTAGGAGGATGGACCAATAGAAAAATACTAGATTGGTTTGAAGATTACGTAAAAATCTGCGTCAAAAACTTTGGCGATCGCGTGAAGCATTGGATGGTACTTAACGAACCTATGGTTTTCACCGGCGCAGGATATTTTTTAGGCGTACATGCCCCGGGCAAGAAAGGGCTCAAAAATTTTCTGCCTGCTATACACCATGCAGTTCTATGCCAAGCTTTAGGAGGAAGATTGCTTCGTAAAATGGTCTCCGATGCCATAATTGGCACTACTTTCTCTTGTTCGCAAATTACACCTCAATCGGATAGTAAAAGAGATATGAAAGCAGCGGATAAAGCAGATGCCCTTTTAAACCGACTTTTCCTAGAACCCAGCTTGGGTCTAGGTTACCCTGACGAGAGTATAGCCGTTCTTAAAAAGATTAAAAAATACGAACAACCGGAAGATGCCCAAAACAGCATTTTTGAGTTTGATTTTATCGGTATTCAAAACTATACCCGAGAGGTGGTTAGGCATAGCTATACCGTGCCCTATTTAAGAGCAAAGATTGTAAAAGCACCGGAACGCAATGTACGAACTACGCTTATGGATTGGGAAGTTCATCCTCCCAGTATTTATGAAATGCTGAAAAAATTCAACACCTACAAAGGCGTGAAAAAAATATTGATTACCGAAAATGGAGCCGCTTTTGAAGATACCATGGAAGCGGGAGAAGTGAATGATATAGAACGCACAAACTATTTAAAAAGCTACTTAAAACAGGTGCATAAAGCGAGTTTGGAAGACCTAAAAATTTCGGGTTACTTTGTGTGGACATTTACAGATAATTTTGAGTGGGCAGAGGGATATTATCCTAGATTCGGTTTGGTACATATCGATTTTGATACGTTGAAACGTACCATTAAAGCTTCGGGAAAATGGTATAGTAATTTCTTAGGAAAGAAAAAGAGCTAAGAAACGTACGGAAACAAAAAAACCGATGTCCCCATCGGCTGAATTCTATTCAAGCTAATTCAAATAAGAACGTATGCCGGATACCGCGCGGCAAAGATGAAGCATATACAACCTGTTACTATATTCTTAAGTTTAGGACTTTATTATGTTTAGGTTATGCAATTCACTGTAAATTACATTTCAATAAGATACCGCTATTTCTTTAACGCTTGTGAATCAAAAACATCAAACAAATAACAGTCTGCTATATACTCAATAATCAGCCTACAGATCAAACAAACTAGGTAACCATAGGCTTAGCGCAGGAATGTAGGTCACCAGTAATAGTGCAACTACCATTGCTATAAATAATGGTAATAATGGCTTTATTACCTTTTCTATTGTCGTGTTGGCAATGCCAACCCCAACAAAGAGTACAGAGCCTACTGGTGGTGTACATAGACCTATGCAAAGGTTCAACACCATAATAATACCAAAATGAACTGGGTCTAACCCCAACTTGGTTACCACAGGTAAAAATATAGGTGTAAAAATCAATACCGCAGGGGTCATATCCATAAATATCCCAACAAACAACAATAGTAAGTTGATGATGAGAAGTATTACAATTTTATTATCACTTATACTAAGGAGTCCGGAACTTATCTCTTGAGGGATATTTTCATAAGACAGCGCCCAAGACATACTCATAGAGGCACCAATTAACAACATTACGATTGCAGTAGTTGATGCGGAATCCAGTAAGATTTTAGGTAGCCCTTGCGTTGATATCTCCTTATAGAAAAAACCTAATAACAGACTATATAATACTGCAATGGCTGAAGCTTCTGTTGCGGTAAAAACACCGGCAACAATACCTCCAATAACAACAACCAACATAAAAAGGCTTGGTAAAGCATCTATAAAAGTTTTGAAAACTTCCTTTAAAGTGCTTCGTTTTCCCACTTTATAGCCTTTTTTCTTTGCCCAAAAAGATGCAATAATCATAAGAAAAAGTCCTGTAAGAATACCCGGTATATATCCTGCTAAAAACAGTGCTGCAATAGAAGCCCCTCCACTTGCTAAAGAATAAACGATAAGTACATTACTTGGTGGAATAATTAAACCTGTAGTAGCAGCTGTTATATTTACGGCAGCTCCAAATTCACGAGAATAGCCTTCTTTTTCCATCTCAGGCCCAAGAATACTTCCCATAGCAGAGGCTGCGGCCATAGCAGAACCGGCAATAGCTCCCATTAGCATAGCAGAAACGATATTTATAAGTGCCAAACCACCTGGTAAGGATCCTACCAAGGTTTTTGCGAAAGCAATTAATCGGTGTGCAATTCCTCCTTTATTCATGAGTTCTCCAGAGAGAATAAATAGTGGAATGGCCAAGAGCGCAAAACTATCAAGACCTGTTCCTATTCTTTGTGAAACCGTTGTAAACGCAGGTAGAACCGGAATACTCACTAACATCGTAAGTACAGATGATATGGCAATACTCCATGCAACAGGCGTACCAATGGCCAGTAGAACTACAAAACTTAGGACCAAAACTATAATTGGTAGATACTCCATAATATTTAGTCGTTAAAAAGGTCAGACAGTTTATAATAGATGATAAGCACGCCACTAATTGGAATCACAAGATAAACTAGAGATAACGGCACTTGCAAAGCTGGGGAGTGTTGGTCTAGCACGTGTGTAATATAAACTAGGCGAGAACCCCCAATTACCAATGCCCCAAGGCTAAACAGAATGACCAACCAATGCACGATCAATTTTAATTTCTTTTGCGAACGCTCACTAAAACGTTTGGGAAGTACATCAATAGCCACATGAAGATTTTTACCAGATACATATGCCGCTCCTAAAATTCCGACCCAAATCATTAGGTATCTGGCCAACTCATCCGTAAACGAGCTAGGTGAACCCAATAAAAATCTACTGAATACCTGCCACAATACATTTAAGACCATTATTCCCATAATCGTAACGAGAAAATAAGCCAACACTTTATCAATGTTTTTCCGTAATTCCATATTATTTGGTTGATTGTATTTCTTGTATCAATTTGTAGAGAACCTCGTCATCCTTATACTTATCGAACGAGTTTTTTATTTTTTCCGAAAAAAGGGTTTTATCCGGTCTAATAACTTCAACACCTGCTTTTTTTACCTCTGTTAGTGCCTCTTCCTCTGCTTCTCCCCACAATTTACGCTGGTATCCTACAGAACCGTCTACAGCTTTTTTTAACCACCCTTGTTCTTCTTCTGAAAGGCTGTTCCATAAGTGAGTTCCTGCCAGTAGCACATCTGGCAGCACTGTATGTTCATCCAAAGTATAAAACTTACAAACCTCATAATGTCTAGAAAGATAGAAACTAGGTGGATTGTTTTCTGCTCCATCAACAACACCTTGTTGTAATGCTGTGTACAATTCCCCCCAGGAAATGGGTGTTGGCGACCCTCCTAAATCTTTAACCATATCCATGGCAGTTACGCTTTCCATTACCCTGATTTTCAATCCAGAAAGGTCATCTGGACTATTTATAGGCCTGTCTTTGGTATAAAAGCTACGACTTCCAGCATCATAATATCCTAAACCTTTCAACCAATATTGTTCTCCGTCGTTCAAGAGTTCTTGACCAATAGGACCATCCAACACATTAAATGAATGTTGTCTGTCCCTAAAAAGGAACGGTAAACCTAATACCTTCATTTTTGGCGCGAAATTTTCAAGGGTACCAACTGAAACCTTTGTCATGTCCAAGCTTCCTATTTGCAAAAGCTCTAAACATTGGCGCTCCGTACCCAGTTGCTGGTTAGGATAGATTTCCAACACCATTTTGCCTCCGGAAAGCTCTTTTAGATTTTCCCCCATATTAACCATGGCCTTATGCACAGAGTGATTTACATCCAACCCATGTGCCAAACGAATGGTACGGTTACCCCCTAACTCGCCACAGCCGCTGATAATTAGCACACTGAGACAGGTAAAAACAAGTTTTAAATTTAATTTCATATACCTGAAAGATTAGAGTTCAAAGTACTCTTTTGCATTATTGTAGCAGATGTTCTGTATCATTTTGCCTATCCATTCCATATCATTGGGCAATTCTCCTTTTGCCATTTCATTACCAAAAAGATTACAGAGAATACGTCTAAAATATTCATGTCTTGGAAAAGATAGGAAGCTTCTAGAATCTGTTAGCATACCAACAAAACTACTAATCAACCCCATATTGGAGAGTGTATTGATTTGTTCGGTCATACCATCCTTTTGATCTAAAAACCACCAACCGGAACCCCATTGCACTTTTCCTTTAACGCTACCATCATTAAAATTGCCCGCCATTGTTGCCATTAAAGCATTATCACGCGGATTCAAATTATAAAGTATGGTTTTGGTAAGCTTGTTTCTGCGATCTAGGGTATCCAGAAATCTTGAAAGACTTTCGCCTTGCGTATAATCACCAATAGAATCCCAACCCGTATCAGGACCTAGTTCGGATAACATTCTTGTATTATTGTTACGTAATGCTCCTAAATGATACTGTTGCACCCAACCAAACTCGTGATAGGTTTCCGAGAGATACAGTAAAATTGCACTTTGAAACTTTGCGGCTTCTTCATTGGTAACCTGGTGTCCTTCTCTTCTTTTCTTAAAAATTGCTTTCACTTCTATCTCCCTAAAATCTTCAGCATAGAGATGAGATAAACCGTGGTCGCACACGAAACAACCGTTAGCATTAAAAAATTCGATACGGTTCCGCAATGCATCACAAAGCTCGTCATACGTATTGATAGTGGAGTTAGAAGCCTTCTCTAAACTCTCTATATATTCGTTATAGGTTTCGCTTTCAATCAAAATAGCTTTGTCCGGTCTAAAGGCTGTGCTGACTTTTGTTTTAAAGTCGCTTTTTGACAGTTGCTTATGATACTCTAGACCATCTATAGGGTCTTCCGTAGTACAAAGCATATCTACATTCATCTTACGAATCAGCCCTCTGGAAGTAAACTCTGGAGACTGCAGCATTTCAGTAGTGGCATCATAAATTTCAGCTGCATTTTTTACGCTAATTATTTCGTTGATACCAAAATATCTTGAAAGTTCAAGATGCGTCCAATGATACAAAGGATTTCGCATAGTATGCGGCACGGCTTCGGCCCACTTCATAAATTTCTCGCGATCCGTCGCATTCCCCGTAATATACTTTTCATTGATGCCAAGGGTACGCATAGCCCGCCATTTATAATGATCGCCATCAATCCAGGCTTTGGTAATATTTTCAAAAATCCGATTCTCTGCTAAGTCTTTTGGCGGAAGATGGTTATGGTAATCTATAATAGGCATTTGTATGGCATACTCATGATAGAGTGATTGTGCCTGCTTACTTTCTAATAAAAAATTATCGTCTAAAAATTTAGTCACTTGGAGGTAGTTTTTTATTTGGTCATTTTCAATTTTGAAATGACGATTTTTACTTCAGGTTTAAGATGACTTAAGCCTCTAAAATAGGTTTCTATTCTGGCATAGACAAGAAAAAATACAGAATCCACACTCAGTTGCGGGACTCAATACAAATATTAACATTTTTGGTTGTTAAAATTGCACAAATAGTACCATCTGAATGATTCTCCCCAAAATTAGAACGTATAACTTCTTATTTAAGAAAAGAATAACGCTCTCTTCTTTCTTTCCGCTTTTAAGAGATTTATTTTTATAAAAAACTAAAAAACATGGATTTAAAAGATAAAGTAGTTTATATAACTGGAGGTTCAAAAGGAATAGGGTATGGAGTTGCCATAACATTATTAGAGGCAGGGGCCAGAGTGGCCGTAAGTGGAAGAACGCTTTCTACTGTTAAGGAAGCTGCGAAAGAACTAGGCTCGGAAAACAATGTTCTTGGTTTGGTATCGGATGTTTCAAAACTTGGTGATGAAAAGGCAGCAGTTCAAAAGATTTTAGATAAGTGGGGGCAATTAGATGTGGTTTTGGCTAATGCGGGAGTAGGCTATTTTGCTCCTATAGACGAGCTAGAAGATGATGCTTGGCACAAGATGATAGACACCAATCTAAACGGTGTTTTCCACACCCTAAAGGCATCGGTAGAAGCGCTTAAGAAATCAAAAGGGTATTACATAACCCTAGCTAGTTTGGCGGGCACTAACTTTTTTGCTTCCGGAGCGGGATATAATGCCACTAAATTTGGTGTAGTAGGTTTTACCCAAGCGGTAATGCTGGATTTACGCAAGTATGATATTAAGGTCTCTACCATTATGCCAGGTTCTGTTGCTACGCATTTTGCTGGTAACGAACCGGACGAAAAAGATGCTTGGAAGATTCAGCCCGAAGATATTGGTGAACTTGTTCTGGATTTATTAAAAATGAACCCACGTACCTTACCTAGCAAAATTGAGGTAAGACCTACGAGACCGGATAAAAAATAAGCTCAATATTGGTATAGGGGTTATACTTCCTTCTCGGTAAATGGAATATTTATATCACAGATTTCAGCAATCAATGCACAAAGTTCAGTATAAAATAGGGAAAGGGTTTCTTTCCCTATTTTTGTTTCTTTTTTTGCGCCATTTCCTGTCTTGTCTTTTGTAGCGAATTTTAGTACGCCAGAACTTAACTTTTTGAAGGATATAATACCGGCTTCCATAAATAGTTCCGGATTTTCTGATGCGTACATAGTTGCATAACAAAGCAACTGAAAAGCTTTGCTAAACTTATAATCCGAGGTTATGGATACACCATCTACAATCTCTAATTGGCTCCGTTCTACACTTCCCGTTTTATAATCTATTATCCGCAACGTACCGTCTACTTCATCTATTCTGTCTAGTTTTCCTTTTAGATGTACAGGAAAATCTACTGAAGGAATATCCAAAGACACTTTTAGATTTGCCTCCAGACCAATAATTTTTATTTGATGTTTTTTGACATCTTCGATTTCCAAATTAATGAAATTCTCTATATACCGCAGCACTACGTTGAAGGCAATGAGGTTTTTACCTCTAGAGATATCACCATCCAAATACGTTTTGGCAAAATGCTTTTGCACTGATGCTGCTACTTCCTTTTTTGCATTCACCAATTTTTCTTCGGTTAGAATGCTACCCACAAAAGGGGTATAAAGGTCTTCTAACGTATCATGAACTATAGTTCCAAAAGTATTGGCCGCTATAGTTTCTTCAACTTCCAAAACATTATCAATCCCTAATAGGTTTCTTTTGTAAAAATCAATCGGGTTCCGAATATAGTTGCTCAATGACGTAGGTGAAAATCCTTTTAATGCATGCTTCTTTATCAAATCCAACAAGCTAGCGTCCTTCTCAATAGATTCTAATGTATACCGCTTTGGCGATATAGTTGGCGATGCAACGTTCTCTGTAATAATAGAACTTCTGTTCTCATCCGTTAGCAATTGATTTATTAGCCTACTACGCTCACCTCCCTCCAACACGTCTGGCTCAGTATTATAAAGAATGTAAATGTTCTTTGCTCGCTGTAGCAATCTATAAAAGTGGTAGGTATAAACAGCATCTTTCTCCTTAAAGGTAGGAAGGCCTAGTTGTATTTTTAAATCGAATGGAATAAAAGAATTGTTGGATTTTCCAGAAGGTAGAATACCCTCATTAACAGATGTAATTATTACCGTTTCAAAATCTAGGTTACGGCTTTCTAACATTCCCATTACCTGAAGTCCTTCTAATGGTTCACCTTGAAAATCTAGTGTTTCAGAGGATAATAGCTCGCGATAAAGGCCTAATAACGATTTAAGGTCCGTTATAAAATCATACTTCTCCACCAAATCGGACAATTGATTGAAAAGATTATAATAACGATAAAGATATTCTAATGCCAAAGCATCTTTAGTATCATGAAGCCTGTCTTTAAGAGCTGAAATAACCCTTAAGCAATGTCCCAAGATTTCCTTGGGAGATGGTGTATCCTTATGAAAAAGAAGCGTGCAAGCAACCATGTTCTTTTTTTCAACTTCTTTTATCTGCTCAGAATTGATATATACCCAGTTTTTGTTCTTTATAACCTCTTCTATAGATTCCTTAGTTTTATTTTCATCGTCATGACCTAAAAGAATATGAACATAAGGGTGTGCTAAAAACGATAATATATTTTGATAAAACCAGCCTTGTTCATTTCTGTTGATATAGAGATTTATAAATTGGTCGAATAGACTCGCCAATGGAATCTTGTTTAAAGGGTAACCCATGGTTACGTTGACCCTTTCTATACATTCGGGAATAGAATTTAAAATGGGATTCAATAGAGATTCATCTCCCAGAACAACAGCCGTTCTTTTTAAATCCGAAGCTTTTTCACCATGAATGTTTTCCAACAGATGTGCTGTGTATTTAGCTTGTGATACATCTTTTGGAACTCCTACTACGTTGATTTTCTTATTTCCTAAATAATGTGAGCTGACTCCCTTAAGAGCATTCTCCTTTAAGTAGGCCCATGATTTAAGATGTTGCCTTAAAAAGAAACCCGCATCATGAATATTGTCATCGAGAAAGTACGAATCTATGTCCCAATAAATATCGGAATCCGCAAAATCAAGGATATGTTGGATGATTTTTGTTTCCGCAGTATTTAAAGCATTAAAACCTATGAATACAAAGAACTTATTTGAATTCTTCCCAAGGTAGTCTCCTAGCTCCATATGTGCTTTACGATACACTAATCCTTGATGACCTAAGCCAACATCCAACAAAGCATTATTAAAATTATTGTACAAAGACTCTAAGTTGTTCCAAAAACGTAAGTAATCCTCCATCATTTTGGTCTTCTCTTTTTGAAGTGACCAATGTGTGAGTTCTTGTATAGCTGCAAGATTTGAAAAGAGTTTCTTGGCATCTACCAAATACCTGTCTATTTCATTAAAATCTTGTAATAAGGTTTGTGCCCAATTAGAAAAACTATAAAAGCTGTCTTTCTCTTGAGTGCTTTCCTTTAAATATGTATTGTATAGAATAAAAAGCTGCTGCGTATTACTAGCATAGGAAAGACCCGAAATCTGCTCAATAAAAGTTTCTATACTGTATATCTCAGGAGCAAAAAAGGTACTTTCGGCAGATTTGGCAATCGCATTTTTCAGAAAAGTTCCTGCACGTTTACTGGGAAGCACAAAAACAATATGTTCGTGTGTACTATGTTTTTCCCAAACTTCTTTGACTACTTCTTCTAGAAAACTCTGCATAGTCAAAAATAAAAAAAGCCCTGACAAATGTCAGGGCTTTTATACTTATTTAGTGAAGAGAATTACTTTACCAAGTTAATCTCAACTCTTCTGTTTTCTTTTCTACCGCTTCTTGTGTTGTTAGATGCGATTGGCTTGTCTTCACCGTAACCGATAGCAGACAATCTGAACTCTTCAATACCTTTTTCTACTAAGAACTCTTTTACAGAAAGTGCTCTTGACTCAGAAAGGCTTTGGTTCAATTTCTGGCTACCAACGCTATCCGTGTGACCTTCTACTGTAAATTTAGCATTAGGATACTCTTTTAAGATAGTGATGATGTCAACCATTACAGAAGTAGACTCAGCTTTGATAGAAGACTTACCTGTGTCAAACAAGATAGTTCTAGCGTAGTCATTCAATTGCTTCTGAACTTCTTCAGTAACTTCAGGACAACCAGCGTTAGCTACAGTACCTGCAACTTCTGGACATTTATCATCTTTGTCCAATACACCGTCACCGTCAGTATCAGGCCATGGGCAACCTTTGTTCTCAGCAGGACCTGCTTCGTTAGGACACTCATCGTCACCATCAGCAACTCCGTCACCGTCAGCATCAGGACAACCTGCTAGGTTAGCCAATCCAGCTTCGTTAGGACATTTATCATCTTTATCAGCAACTCCATCGCCATCAGCATCAGGACAACCGTTCATTTCTTTAGAACCAGCTTCGTTAGGACAAGCATCTTTGCTGTCTTCGATTCCGTCACCGTCAGCATCAGGACAACCGTTGAAAGCTTCAAGACCAGCAACTTCTGGACAAGCATCATCTTTGTCATACACACCGTCACCGTCCGTATCAGTACCGCCAAACTTAACAGAGATACCTGCTAAATGTTGCCAGTGCTTACGACCGTAATCTTCAAAAGCGTGCTTGTAAGTAGTCTGTACAGTAAGACCAATGTTTTCAGTAAACCAGAAGTTTACACCAACACCACCATTAACAGTACCAGCACCAATTTCATCAACCCAAGTGTAACCACCACCTACTTCAACGAATGGATCTACAACTTTTTCCTTAAGGAAGTTATATTTAATTGTACCATCTAAAGCGTAGTGAGAAAGATCGTCTACACCAATATCACCTAATTTGCTGATTTTGTTTAAAGACCCTCTTACACCAACGGAAATACCGTCACCTACAGATCTAGATACACCAACATAGGAAATAGAAGGAAGAATGTTCCAGTGATCCGTAGCGTTGAAAAGCTCATTACCGAAAGAACTAGTCTGTGTCGGGAAATTGTCATCGCTAGTCGGGTACACATCTATGGCATTAACTCCGAATTGTACTTGCCACGGATTATTCTCGTCTTGCGCTTGCATGTTATTGATGCCTATAATAAGGACAGCAACAACGAATAATTTGCTAAGATGTTTCATGTATTAATTTTTAAGTTTAAGTGTTTATTAGCTGCAAATGTAAGTTGTTAAATATTATTAACAAAATCAATTTCTTATTTTTTTTAACGCATTTAATGCCGTAAATCATGCACTTAAACGATTTTTAAGTCCTTTCCAACCTCGATAAAAGCCTCTATTGCACGGTCTAAATGCTTGATATCATGGGCAGCAGACAGCTGAACTCGTATTCTTGCCTTACCTTTTGGAACCACTGGGAAGAAAAATCCTATTACATAAATTCCTTTTTCTAACAAACGACTAGCCATTTCTTGCGCCAATTTTGCGTCATATAGCATTACGGGCACAATAGCTGATTCCCCATCAATAATATCAAAGCCTGCTTTCTTCATCCCCGCTTTAAAATACGCAGCGTTTTCCTGTACCTTATCCCGAAGGGAAGTATCATTTTCCAAAAGCTCGAATACTTTGATGGACGCACCCACTATAGCCGGAGCCAAGGAGTTGGAAAACAAATAAGGTCTTGAGCGTTGGCGCAGTATTTCAATGATTTCTTTTTTACCTGTTGTATAACCACCCATAGCTCCACCAAGTGCTTTGCCCAATGTACCGGTAATAATATCTATACGGCCCATAACTCCTTTTTCTTCTAGGGTACCTATTCCTGTTGGACCAATAAAACCTGTGGCATGACATTCATCTATCATAACCATTGCATCATACTCATCTGCTAAATCGCAAATTTTATCCAAAGGTGCCACAAGGCCATCCATAGAGAAGACCCCGTCTGTTACTATTATTTTAAATCTGGCCTGATCGTCATTGGCTTGTATCAATTGCTTTTCAAGATCTTCCATATCACTATTTGCATACCGATATCTTTTTGCCTTACACAATCTAACACCATCTATAATAGAAGCATGGTTTAACGAATCTGATATAATTGCATCCTCAGCAGATAGCAAAGGTTCAAAAACGCCACCATTGGCATCAAAAGCGGCAGCATATAATATAGTATCCTCAGTACCATAGAAATCAGCTATCTTTTTTTCCAACTCTTTATGGATATCCTGCGTTCCACAAATAAACCGGACAGATGACATTCCAAAACCATGACTGTCTAATGTATCTTTTGCTGCTTGAATTACTTCGGGATGAGACGAAAGCCCCAAATAGTTGTTTGCACAAAAGTTGATAACCTCTTCTCCTGTTGAAATCTTTATGACTGCACCTTGTGGTGTAGTAATTATTCTTTCACTTTTATAAAGACCATCTTCTTTTATACTTGTAAGTTCTTTTCCTAGGTGTTCTTTTATTTTTCCGTACATATTATTATATGAATTCTGGTGTTACTTCTTCGTTAATATAAACTATGATCTTATTCTCTACAACGTACCCCATCTCATTGAGAGCATCAGCATAGGAATAGAGTTGCTCTTTATATTTAGGATTTGTTTTACCTGTTTTATAATCTATAAGCGTTGCTTTCATTTGATTAAGCACTATTCTATCCGGTCTTAATATCTTGCCTTCTGCGGTAATAATGTCCTTTTCATTCTTTACCCTACTTCCTTCCTTATAATAAACATTCAAATCCGGGTGTCTTACCACGCGTAGCAATTTGCTCCTAATCTCTTCTATTTCTTGATTTTCTATTTCTCCTTGCTGTATTGCAGTTTGTAAAGCAGGCTCTACATCCTCTTCCGTTTCTATGAAACCTAATATATAATGTATAAGGTTACCTTTTAAAAGTGCGGTCTCCCTTTCCGTATCCCAGAGCATTCCAGATCTTGTCAATATTTTAAAACTAGACCTATCTTTATGAGTAAAACTGTAGTCTATTTTTTGTTGTTCTTTAATCTGATGAACAACAGGAGCATTTTCCAAATCACCAAAACTATAAACCAACTCTTCATCGGACCATAGATTTTTTCCCTTTAGATATTCAATGAACAGTCCGGAATAATAATCCGTTTTATGTTCCCCTTTCGCCAAGTCCTTTTCCGTAATGATATACAGCGCTTTCTCTGCCCTTGTCAATGCAACATATAACAGGTTAAGGGCATCAAGTTCCATTTTATGCTCTTCTTCGGAATAAATCCGAGCTGCTTCTTCGCCGTAGTTCTCTACTTCCTTTTTCTCGGTGACCAGAATCTCTTCAAACCCATCAAAAGCATCGGCATTAATTGGAAGCCATATCTTTTTATCCATCCGCTTATAAATATGCTCATTGGCGAATGGGAATATAACAATGGGGAATTCCAGACCTTTAGATTTATGAACAGTCATTATCCTTACCGCATCTATATTATCCGGGGCGGAAATACTCAATTTCTCTTTCTTCTTATCCCACAAATTCAAAAACGCCTGTACTCCTGTCCCTTCTTTTTGCTCAGTTTCAAGAACAAAATCCATAAAAAAAGTGATATAGGCATCCGAGCCTTGAACGAGGTTGCATTGCCGTATGGCACGCTCTAAACCATCATAAACCGATAGTTGTTTTAATTCCCCAATATCTAGATTGTAAGCTTTTAATAATAATGCCTCTACATTATGTAGATTCTCATAAATATATCGATGTTTGTTCTTTCCGTTTTTTGAGAGAAAGGCAAGCAGTTCATAGGCTATCTCTAAATTACTGGGGTTCCCTAAATATGCGACAAGGTTACCCAAAAAGCGAACTTTATCACTACTATTTAAAAGTAAGCTTTCAGATGAAATAGTTGGTATCTCCTGCTGTGTTAAAAAATCTGCCAATAACACACCTTGGCGGTTACCTCTTACCAAAATACAGATATCCTCATAGCCATATTTTTTTTCTATCACTACGCCAATAGTAGCTAAAACCTCTTCGCAATATTGCTCATCCTTGGTTTTGTCTTCATCCTTTTCAATGAAATTAAGTTGTACGGTGCCTCCCTGTTTAGAATTATATCCTTGTTGGTTACCTTCAACGAACATAGCATTATACATGGCATTGTTTAAAAAAGGACTGGTAGCAGTAAAAAAGTCATTGTTGAACTTAATTACCTCATCATAACTACGCCAGTTGGTAGGCAAAGATTCGGTTTGGGCCGGTATTACAAATGGACTAGTAGTCTCGTTTACCAAATCTAAAAATTGCTCTGCACGACCACCACGCCACCGGTAAATTGCCTGTTTGGCATCACCTACCAAGAACAAAGAGCCTGTATTACCTTGAAGATCCTCACCCTCCAAAGCATGCCCAATTAGCGGTATTAGGTTGTTCCACTGTAAAGTTGACGTGTCTTGAAATTCATCAACAAAATAATGACGATACTTTTCTCCTAAACGCTCATATATAAAAGGTGCTGGCTGATTTTTTATTTCTTTGGAAATAATGGTATTAAACTCTGCAATTGAAAGTTGATCTCTTTCGTTCTGTAGATTTTTGACCTCTTTTTGAATTGCATTAAGAACCGTTAACGGCACTAAATTAGCATACGCATTTTTCAAGAAGGCAAGTTCATAAAAAGTGTGCTTTATCTTAAAGAAGATTTCAGAGAATTGCGGATGTAGGTCATCTATGGTAGCTTTTGTAGCATCTGGGGTAGACTTATTGTAAAGTTCAGTAGGATCATCAAATTTTTGCTTCCATCCGGCCTTGAAATCCATTCCCAAATCTCCCGATGCAATTTTATCCATAAACTTAGGAAAATAGCCGGCCCTAAAATCTTTGAACTCCAATCCATTTTGCTCAATTAACTGCAGCCCAAGGGTTGCAAAACCTACAATACTTTCTTGAATAGCTTTTATTCTGGAACGCAAGGTTTTCTTCAGCTCTACAAAATCACCAATATTTTTATCCTTAAGATTTTGCAGATGTTCCACATGATTTTCCCTAAAAAGCAACTTGCCTATATTCCCTAGGTCATAAGCTATGTCCCAACTTTTATCATCGTCTATTTTCTCTAGGGCAAATTCCAGCAAAACTTGGGTAAGTTGTTTATCCGTACCCGCTTTATGCACTAATTTGGCAACAGCTTCATCTAGCAACAAATCAGTATCCAAAACCACTTCAAAATTTTGGGGTAGTTTTAAATCTTTTGCAAATGTTCGTATAAGCCTATGCGTAAACTTATCAATAGTAGAAATGTCAAAAAAAGCGTAATTGTGTAGAATCTCCTTTAGAGTCTGCTTAGAACGTTTTCGTAAAGTGTCAGAATCTACACCTAAATCTTTCATTAGGTCTAAAAAAAGTGGAGGCGCTTCAACTTCACTATTAACCTGGCTGAATTTGAAAAGGCTATCCAAAATTCGGTGTTTCATTTCATTTACCGCCTTATTGGTAAATGTAATAGCAAGAATTTTACTGAAACGATTGCTTGACGAAAGAACTATTTTAAGGTATTCTTTTGTAAGTGTATGCGTCTTTCCAGAGCCCGCGGAAGCATTATATATTTTAAAAGTGCTGTCTTGCAAGTGCTTTTTTACGCAAAATACTAATTCTAAAGAGGTTCTTAACAAATTATATAGTGAATTTGTATGTTAAAAAATGTAAATTTGGTTTCACTAAATTTTAATCTAAAAACATACATAAAATGGCTTTTGAACTACCAAAATTACCTTATGCATATGATGCATTGGAACCACATATTGATGCAAGAACTATGGAAATTCACCATACAAAACACCATAATGGTTATACCACTAAATTGAACGGTGCTATTGAAGGTACTCCATTAGAAGGTAAATCTATTGAAGATATATTGGAGAATTTAGATATGTCTAATGCTGCTGTTAGAAACAATGGAGGCGGATTTTACAACCACTCTCTTTTCTGGAAGGTTATGTCTCCAAATGGAGGAGGTAATCCTACTGGCGAACTTGCTGCTGCTATAGACAGCGCCTTTGGGTCTTTTGAAGGCTTTAAGGAAAAATTTAGCAGTGCTGCAGGTACTCGTTTTGGTTCTGGATGGGCATGGCTTTGTGTCAACAAAGGCGGTAAGTTAGAAATTTGCTCTACTCCTAACCAAGACAATCCACTAATGCCAGAAGCAGGTTGTAGTGGTTTCCCTATTTTGGGCCTTGATGTTTGGGAGCATGCTTATTACCTAAACTACCAGAACAAAAGACCAGATTACATCAATGCTTTTTTTAATGTGATTAATTGGGATAAAGTAGCTGAATTATATGCTGCTAATAAGTAATAGTAAAACATAGTTTCTTCCAAAAAAGAAGAATTAAAAAAACCCATCCTGATTTGCTTCAGGATGGGTTTTTTGTGTGTTTTAAAAATAGAAAAGGGCGGAGAAGTCTCCACCCTTTTCGTCCCAAATCTTACCATAAACTTAACCTACTTATGCTATGG
>ENA-ORXM01002606-ORXM01002606.1-marine-metagenome-genome-assembly--contig:-NODE-2606-length-20325-cov-16.236814_pt1 | contig 20325 bp, 14 predicted proteins | sample MGYA00237867_ERZ511480 | MGnify/ENA primary metagenome ERZ511480 (study PRJEB26309, sample SAMN06266103) | marine metagenome | isolation source: Algal blade | place: United Kingdom:Sidmouth, United...
GGTCTTTCCATCGAAGGAGATAATGGTTTGACCAAAGTTTCGCGCTCTAATGAAAATGGTGTTTTTTATTTCAATCTCGATATCGGTAGTAGAAACAACCTGGTATTCTTTGACATTATTGAAGATACCAAAGATGGTTTCGAAATCATTTTAGATTCAACAGTTATAGACCACAATTCCTTCAATTTCAAGCAAATGTCCATTTCGCCAGACTTGAATCCAACATTCGAAAAACGGAGTATTTACAATCAAATCGAAAATGCATTTTTTGAGCAAAAAGCGGATAGCGCAATTACACCGGTAAATACCACGCTTGCCTACCAAGAATTTCAAGAAACTTATAATCTTGATGATTATACAAGATTCCCGACCCTACAAGAAACCATTGTAGAGATAATAGAAGATGTGCTGGTCAAAAAGCGAAAAAACCAGTATAACATACAGATACGGGGAAATGATAAATTTTTTATCGATTCTGACGACACGCCATTGCTGTTGGTAGACAATGCTCTCATTCAAAACACAACAAACCTTTATGTTCAGGATCATACTGAAACACACATAAAGTCAACAATCTTAGTGTTCCTTCAGAGAGAACTCTTGATGTAAACTCTCGTCCATCTACACTACGAATCTTGACAACAAATTGATTATTGGCTTTGTCATTGAGAACTTTAACTTCTATTAGATTAGGTAATAACTTATTTAATTTTCTTGAAATTTCTTTAAGGGTATAGGCATCTTCTTGTTGAATTCTAAAAACAGTTGCCGCCAAATTTGCACCATTTTGCGCTATTTTATCTTGTATTCCAGGATTTTTTTGGCTTGGTTGGCGCATTATATCTGTATTCAATTGCAAAAACTTCCAACTTTTCATTTCTTCCTTTGCAGCAAAAGCATGGATATAATTCACTTTTGTAATACCACTCAAAACCGTTTGAGTTAAAATATTTGCAGGAACTTCTTGTTTAAGAGCATTATCTCTACCATCTTGAGAAATTTTTATAATGACATTATTATCTTTTTGATCTGTATAAATATATGAGGAACTCCTGCTAATTTTTTTGGGCGCCCAAAACTCCAAGTTATCTTTTAGATTCTGTTCTTTTATCCACAAATCATCCTTTCTATTAATTGGTTCAAGGTTTTCATAAACAACATACAAATTATCCAATTCATTAACGCCTGTTCGTCTCGCAACCCTTAACTCATAACGCAAACGAGTGCGTTTTAACTGTCCCTTTCCCCCCCAATTGTCTTTAATATGTTTATCAACCAACATTTCAACCACAAATGAAATTTCATCTGCATAATCACCTTCTCCATATTGTGTAAATAATTCAATGGCATTTCCTCTTTGTTCATTAAAAGCCGTTTTAAGGTCTGTTTCCGCAAGACGAGATAACAATTGCAACGCATCAAATAAATTGCTTTTACCAGAGGCATTAGCCCCTGCAATCACTGTCAATGGTGTAAAAGACATTTTGAAGGACTTAAACGTTTTAAAACCATCTATTTCTATATAGGTAATCATTGAATTGGATATTTTCGCAAAAATAGGAACTCTTTGCTTAGGAATGCTATAAAAATAAATATTCATTTTTAGCGGTGGTATTTTCATATTTATTTCTACAACGCTCTTTATAATTATAAAAAAAAGCCACACAACAAAATTGCATGGCTTGTTAGAGCTTGTTTAGAATTTCAGATTTAAATCGAAAATGCGTCTTTTTCACCTGAATTTTGCCTTTTTTTCGGCATCGTAGCCCTGCTACGAACCTCAAAAAATGCTGCATTCAGTCAAAAAATACCCTATTTTCATTTTCAAATTCAAAGTCTAAACAAGCTCTCAAAAAATATATTTTTCACGACTTACTCTGTCGGCTTAAACTGTTCTATCAGCATCATCACATTGTGGTCTTCTGACAATTCTGGTGCCCACTCAAAAATGAGCGAATGCCCTGTATAATCCACTTGTAAGGCCTGTACAATACTTTCGACGGCTGCTTGGTGTTTGCCTTTTTTGTAGAGTGTCAAAAACACTTGGTAAAAGAAACTGGGTTGGCTTCCTGCCAATTCAATCGCTTTTTGCAAAACTTCAAAGGCTTCGTCAAAATAGCCTAACGAAAAGTAACAATAGGTCAATTGTGTCCAAAGTGCTTTATTTTCGGGTTCTATTTCCAAAGCATTGAACCAATGTTCTATGGCTTTTTCGTAGTTTTCTAAGTCAAAATGTACGCCTGCAATTGCCTGTATAAATTCGACATTATCTTCTCTAAATTTCAGGGCTTTTTTATAAAAAATCAAGGCTTTTTGGTAATCTCCTTGTGCTTTGTACACCTCTCCTACCATATAGTAAACATCCTCATAGGATTCATCTACCTTGATGGCTTTCTCAAAATAAAACAAGGCTTTCCCATAGTTCTTTAAATGAAAATGAGAATAACCGATGCTATAATATAGCTCTTCATTGGGCGATGCTGTCAGGTGCAACGCTTCTAAATAATGTTCTAAAGCGGCTTTATAGTTACCCAATTCATACTGTGCTTCTCCTGATTCTCGCACACTTGGCTCAAAATCTTCTTGAATGGCTGTTGCATAACCAAATGCTTCGTAGCCTTTTTCATACAAATCTAAGCCCATATAGGCTAATCCCAAATTGTGCCACGCATGGCAACAAAAAGGATACTCATCGACAATGGCTTGATGCAACGTGATACTTTGCGCAAAAGCTTGTTGTTCTTCCACACAAATCGACACCCGTTCCAATATTTCTGTATTGGTTGGTTCTATTTCCAATGCTCGAATGACACTTTCAAATTCTTTTTGTGGTTTTCCCCACAATTCAAACAAGTCTGCTATTTCTAAAAGTATTTCTGTTTTTTCCATAGAGGGCACAGACTCCAAGACATCTTCCAATATCAAAATCGCTTGATTAAAACGCCCTTTTGCTACACAAATACGAGCTTCTAACATAAAAATTTCTAACTCTGCTGGGTCCAAAATTTTTGCCCTTTCAATATAAGCCTCTGCATCCTCAAGATTGCTCTCATCCAATGCAAATTGGGCTTTTTTTACTAAAAAATATACAGAAAATGGATGTTGCTCCAATGCCCTATCGACCACCTCAGTTCCCTTTGTCAAAAATCCACTTGTTTCATAATATTCTATAATTGCTATATAACTGTCTACGTCCAGAAAACACTGACCTTGTTCTTTCAAAAGTTGTTCATATTCACTAACTAACTTTCTTGATCTTCGTTCTTGTCGGTTATCTTCAAAATCGCTTTTCACAGGCATGTCATTTTGGGTTAAGTAATATTTTCCTTAGCTATTGTGTAGGGTCTTCGTTCAATTACAAAAACCTTACACTATTTAAGCTAAATAAGGAGAGAACGGTTTGTTGCTTCGTCGTGAAGCACGGTCCCGCTGTCCGTTCTTATGGTGGTGGGCATTTCGGGCAAACACACGGATCTGCCCCTACAAGCCAACGCTTCACCACCATACCACTACCATCGGGTCTATTTTGCAAGAACAGAACCCTTTTAGAATTTAAAAATTAAATATTATAATTTTTAAGATTCGGGTCTATTTTGCACGGACATTTTCTCTACCAATGGTTTATCATGACTTTTTTATATGTAATAGTAACACAATGTTAAAAATCAATCTTTTATCAACCAAAGTTTATATTTTTTGACATCATTTCTCTCAAATAATGTACTCTTCCCCTATCAAACGTCATTCCCTCCATAAAAATTCATTATTCCAGAGATTTAATCTTTTTTAAGTTTTGATATATAACATTTCAAATAGATTTCTATATCTTCCAATTGTCTAACATCAAATTTTCAATATGTTTAAAATGTTTTGTATTATTTGTAATTAGTTCTAAATTGTTTGTAATTGCAATACCTACAATCAATATATCTGCTGTACCTATTACTATTCCTCTTTGCCTAAGATTTCCATAAATTTTTGAAGAAATCTGAACAGATTTTATATCAATATTAATTAGGTTGAAATATCCCACAAGTACTTTAAAATCATTAATCTGTCTTGAAGCATTTTTGTAGTTAAGCCCTTTTAGTATTTCATAGTATGTGATATAAGATAAATTTAGAGCAGGAAATATTGTTAAGTAATCAATTATTTTTTGACTTACTTTTTGATTTCCTTTCATATAATATGAAAAAATATCAGTATCAATAAGTGCCTCTTTCATTCACTAATTGTTTTTGATTCCTTCCTTCTGTTATCATGTAGATTTATTGTTAAATCATCAAAGAGCTCTTGATCCATATTTTTCCAAGCTCCAGCAAATGAAAGAATCTTCTTCTTTCTATCATCTAATTTTTCGATTTTCTGTACATATGAAAGAACATTTTCAAGTTGTTCATCAGGAATTTTATCAATTTTTTGGATTATTTGTTTAATAATTTTTGCTCTTGCTGTCATATTCATCTATTTAGTTAAATCAAGATACGTTTTTTTAGTCAAGGAATCAAATTAGTCTGTTAAAACAGCTTTTATATGGCAAAATGTATCTATACTGTGTGTTATGAATAGAGACTTTTACATAAATTAAACGATTTTTAGACAAGTTCGTTGTCTTTTTATAGTGTTATGAATAATAAAAAAAGCACTTTGTCAAACTTATCTTTCAATCATTCCTTAAATTACCAAAAAAAGCCCAAATTTGAATCAAAATCAAAATACTATATGAAACCTTTTTTGACTACGATATTCTCCCTATTCTTTATTTGTCTTAGCTCCGTATTTATCCATGTTTCTGCCCAATCAACAGATTATTGGCAACAACGATGCGATTATGAAATACAAGCGACTTTAGATGATACCAAACATACTTTAGATGCCTATTTAAAACTGCAATATCAGAACAATTCTCCTGATACACTTACCTACATCTACTTTCACCTTTGGCCCAATGCTTTTAAAAATACAGAAACGGCTTTTGCCAAACAAAAAATAGAGGATGGTTCACTCAAATTTTACTATGCTCTTCCCTCAGAATTGGGTTTTATTGAAAAATTAGCCTTTAAAGTAGATGGGAAAGAGGTCAAATTGGAATTAGATGACAAAAATATAGATATAGGCAAAATCATCCTTGCAGAACCACTACTCCCCAATCAATCCATCAACATAGAGACGCCTTTCAGCGTACAAATCCCCAATAGTTATTCACGCTTGGGACATGTGGGCCAATCTTACCAAATAACCCAATGGTATCCCAAACCTGCGGTATATGACAAAGATGGGTGGCATCAGATGCCTTACTTAGATCAAGGAGAGTTCTATTCAGAATATGGCTCTTTTGATGTAAAAATCACCTTGCCAGACAATTATGTGGTGGGCGCAACAGGAGATTTACAAAACGAAGAAGAATTTGATTTTTTAGATGAAAAAGTAGCCGAAACAGAAGCAATTAAAGAATTTGGAACAGATAATGATTTTCCTGCTTCTTCAGCTGATTTCAAGACCCTACATTACAAACAAGACAATATTCACGATTTTGCTTGGTTTGCGGACAAGCGATTTCACGTTTTAAAAGAAGAATTTAACCTTGTTAATACAGATCGTACCGTAACGGCTTGGGCAATGTTTACCAACAAAGAAGCGGAATTGTGGACAAAGGCAACGGATTACCTTGTGGGTGCAACACAGCATTACTCTGAAAAGGTAGGCACATATCCCTACAATCAAGTAACTGCTGTACAAAGTGCTTTAAGTGCAGGCGCAGGGATGGAATATCCGACCATCACCGTCATTGGTGTATCGGGCAATGATAGATCGTTAGAAACCGTCATTGTTCACGAAGTGGGACACAATTGGTTTTATGGGCAATTGGGTTCTAATGAACGGAAACATCCGTGGATGGACGAAGGCATTAACTCTTATTATGAACAACGTTATTTTACAGCTAAATATCCTGATGCCGATATGACAGCAATTATGGGCGGATTGCCTGATTTTTTAAGCAATGGATTGGGATTAGAAGGTAAAAAGGTACGGGATGGTTATGAGTTAATCTATCAATTTTTAGCTCGTTCTCATGCCGATCAGCCTATTTGTACACACTCTAAAGATTTTACTTCTACAAATTATGGGGCGATTGCTTATACTAAATCTGTCTTGGCTTTTGATTATTTAGAAGCATATTTGGGACAGAAGGAATTGGATCGAGTTATGCAGGAATATTATCGTCAATTTGAGTTCAAACACCCACAACCAGAGGATATTCGAGCCGTTTTTGAGTCGGAAATAAGCCGTCCTATTGATTGGTTTTTTGACGAGATGATTGGGACAAAAAAACCTGTCGATTATTGGCTACATAAGCTGTTAAAAAAAGGAACAACGATTGGCAAAGATACTTTTGATGTGGTCTTAGTCCGAAATCACCCTCGCAATGTGCAAGGACCTTATTCTATTACTGCGGTGAAAGATGATAAACCTTTGCATACGATTTGGTATGATGGTTTTCACTATCAAGAAGAGGTTTTGTTTCCAACGATGGAATATGATGCTTTGGTGATGGATTACCACCGTGAAATGCCTGAATATGACCGTAAAAATAACTTTATTAAACCCAAAGGGCTTTTTAAAAAATCAAGTGGCTTCAATGTTGGTTTGTTACCAAAAGTAGAGTCAAATCATGGCAAACAGTTGTTTGTAACGCCTATTATTGGAACGAATATTTATGATAGGGTAATGTTGGGCGTGGCTATTTATAATGAGTTGTTGCCGAGTCGTAATTTGAGTTTTACGCTTGCGCCGATGTATGCGCTTGGCTCTCAAAAACCTGTAGGAACGGCAGAAATCAACTATAATTGGTATCCTGACAAGGAATCTTCTTTTCTAAAGCGCATTGGCTTTAATTTGCATGGAAAATCTTTTAGTTACAATAACTATACAATATCTGCTAATGAGAAAGAGCCTTTTAGTTATTATCGTGTTGTTCCTAAAGTTACCTTTGAATTGAGCAATAAAAGTCCTCGTAGTAAGGTCATTAAGGAAATCACGCTTCGTCATATTCATTTGTGGTCGGATCAGGTAGATGATGGCAATACCTTTCCTTTCAAGAACTATTTTGAAGAAGATTATTTTAATGAAATTGCTTTCAACTATCGCAATAAAAGAGTGTTGAGACCGTATGATTTTAAAGTGGCTTTTCAGCAAGGCCCTGATTTGTTGTTGGGAACGGGGGAAGTGAATTACTCTTTTGTGTTTAATAAAGATAAAAGAGCGTTTAGTATTCGTGCTTTTGCAGGTTATTATTTTGATAATAAAATTATTGGGGAAGATGGTGATTTTGCGAATCCTAAGTATTTGCCAATGGCAGGTGAAGGGGCTTATGATGCTACTTATGACCAACTTTATTTTGGCAGAAATGAGTCGGACGGTTTGGCAAGTCGCCAAATCTATAATACAGGTGGTGGTTTTAAGATTGCTAATTTTAGGGGACGATCACAGGAATGGTTGGCTGCGGTGAATTTAGAGACCTCTATTCCTTTTATTCCTAAGATTCCGTTTAAATTGTTTGCGGATATTGGCGTGTCTGCCGATGAAGCCAATCTTTATAGCGAGGATATTGGTTTTTTGTATGATGCTGGGGTGTCTTTTTCTATCTTGAATGGGATTTTTAACATTTATGCACCTTTATTGTATCCTGATGTCTATAATGTTGATGGGAAAAAGTGGTATGATCGTGTGACTTTTATGATAAAAATTGATAAATTGAATCCGATTCGGGCGGTTAGGGAGTTTCGGTTATGATGGTTTTTTTTGAACCATATAAGTTATATAAGTTTTTTTAAGTGCATATAAGTTTTTATTTCTTTGAACCATATAAGTGCATATAAGTTTTTTTTTGTGGTTCTGTCTGTGCAAAATAGACCCGATAGTAGCGTTATAGCTAACTAAGTACTGTGGTTCTTGGTGCTGTAGTTCTTGGTTTGGTTCTTCTGTGATTTTTGTGGTTCTTGATTAGCTATAGTAGCGGATAGCGGGCCCATGCGTCACGACGAAGCAATTTACTGTTCTCTCCTAAAAAACACATTTAAATAAGCAACCATTGGAATGGAGCTTGCGTTAGCAATATAAGTAAGACTTATTCCTCAATGAACATTAGTTTGACTATACCTTTAAAATCTGTTGCTGAAGAGGTCTTGGAAGGTTGTATTCGTGGTGAGCGGGTATACCAGAAAAGACTCTATGAGCTATACTATGGCAAAATGATGTCTGTCTGTCTTCGCTATGCGGGGAATCGTGATCAGGCTCAGGATTTGCTTAATGAAGGATTCATGAAGGTATTTACCAACATTCATAAATATAAACCGAAACACTCTTTGGAGAGTTGGATTCGGCGAATTATGATTAATAATGCGATAGATAATTATCGTAAAAATAAGAAACATCGAAATCAACAGGATATAGACCATGTGTATGATTATTCTGAAAATGAATCGGTGACGAGCCAACTTTCGGCTGAAGAAATCTTGAAACTTGTGCAAAAATTACCGCCTGCCTATCGTACTGCCTTTAATCTTTATGCTATTGAGGGCTTTACACATAGAGAAATTAGTGAGAAATTAGGTATCAGTGAAGGTACTTCTAAGTCTAATTTATCGAAGGCAAGGGGAAAATTGCAGAAGATGGTTAAAGATTTGGGGTTTCGTAATGAGTGACTGGGGGCGAGTGACTGGTGACGAGGGGCGAGTGACTGGTGACGAGTATTTTTTGGCGTTTTTTGATTAGGGATTACTTACTTTTTGAATGGGAAATAAATAATGGACGAAAAATTTAAAAATATTGATGATTGGATGCGTAAGGCATTAGAGGATCACGAAGAGCCTTTTGATGACAATGCATGGGATGCTATGGATGCTATGTTGGATGCACCGCCTCCACCGCCCCAAAGCGTTGATGATGCTGTACGCCATGCACTCAATGGGTATGAACCTGCTTTTGAGGAAGGTGCTTGGGTGAAAATGGAAGCGATGTTGGATGCACAACCTAAGTCGGCTCCTTTCTTGTTCTTCCAAAATCGAGTGGTAAAAATTGCCGCAGCTTTGTTGTTGGCTCTTTTGTCGGCTGGTGTAATTTCCCATTTCTTATCCTCTGAAAAAAGCCCTATTGTAAAAGATAATACCAATACTACTGTTCAAGAAGAAGCGATTTCCTCCGAAAAATATCAGGTAAAAACGAGCACCAATCCTACGCCCACTTCTGTTGAGACAGAGGAGGAATCGTTGGAGTTTCAACAGAACAATATGATGCCTCTTTTTCCTAAATTGAACAAGGACAAACAAGCAGCTTCTTCTACTATATTGCCGTCATCATCGCCTTCGACAACAACGCCTGTTGAGTTGGATGATTCAACTTTCCCAGACGCTAAAACTCAAGAGCGTACTAATGACAAGGCAAGTGATGAGACAAGAAGCGAGGAATTAGCAGCTATTTCGACGGACAAAAATGCGGTTGGCACGGAAACAAAAAATGCGATTAGCACAGAAACAAAAAATGTGATTGGCACGGAAATGGAAATAGCTACAACTAATCCTAAAGAAACTGTAAAAACGATAGCATCAAATCAAAACAATGCTTCTTCTGTAAAACAAGCGGTGGTCATGGAATCGGCTGCTCCTACTGCAAAGGAAGCGAACAAGAATTTAGTAAAAGAAGAGGCCGCAACAACAACATTGCAATCCAGTAATACAAAGCAACCAGACGAAAATGTACTTGCTTCTATTCCTTCAAAAAAGGCTAAATTGATTCAGGAAGAATTGGCTTTGACCGTTCCTACTGCGGAAAGAGTGGAAGCCAATATTGCGGCAAATTTGCCTGACTTATCCAATCACTTTTTACGCCATTCTATTGGTACAGAATCGTTTGCAGAAATGAATTTTGTGGATAAAATGGGAAATGCGAATTTTGGTTATAGCACAGGCATGGCTTATGAATATCGACTCAATAAAAGATGGGGTTTAAAAACGGGTTTGTATTGGAGCATTAAACGTTTTTATTCGGAAGATCTTGAAACACCGCCTTATTTATTGGGCACACTTAACAATAGTACGGTGGAATATGCTTCTGTGGAAATTCCTTTAGTCGCTAAATTTTATGTACAACAGTCTAAACGTTGGGAATCATTTGTGGCTTTGGGTCATTCTGTATTTATACCTGTAAAGGAAAAATATTATTTTACGGTAGCTCCTCCAACGGAAACGTATTTGGATTCTTATGAGAATAATTTTGCGCCTGTAACAAATACGGCTTATACGAGTGATTCGGATAATGTACGCAATCGTCCACCAAGTTATTTGGGAGCGGTTGAGAATCCTTCTTCTCAAGATGGTTTTTTTGATGCTTTAGAGAATCAACCTGAAGATAAAGATGCCACCAATGCGTCTATTTTGCCTTTAGATGCTCGAACTCGCCCGATGTGGGGACACATCAATTTGGGTATTGGTACAAAACTTAAATTGAATGAGGTACATGCCTTGAGTTTTTCGGCTCTTGGAAAAGTGAGTGTTGATAAGCAAAAGTTTGATTTGCAGGTGAGTGATTATAGAATTTCTAACTACAAACGTTATTTTTCTATGGGTTTAAGTTTGGGTTGGGTTTATTCTTTTGGGCATCGTACTGTTGGTGTTAAGGGTTCTTAGTTTTTGGTTCTTAGTTCTTGGTTCTTGGTGCTTTAGTTTTTTCTTTATTTTGATTTTGTTTGATGCCCAATTTCTTGGTGCTTTAGTTTTTTCTTCATTTCGATTCTGTTTGATAAACCAATCGTTTTTATGGTTTCTGTACGGACTGATTCACTAATCTACTGTTACACTGATTAACTAATAAGGAGCGAACTGTCTGGTGCTTCGTCGTTGCGTTTAGTCCCGCTATCCGTTCTTATGGTGGCTTGCCTACGCTTCAGGCTGGGCAACCACAAGGGATTGCCCCTACAAGTCCCAACCACGCCACCATACCACTACTATCGGGGCTATTTTGGATGGTCTCAACTGGAATTTCCAGTGTGTAAAACAACAGCACGACATAAATACAAAACGCCTATTTATAGTTTATCAACCAAGCTCCGCCAATTTCTTTTTTCTATCCTTCTTACATTGGTTTTATCTTTTAGGGGTTTCAGGTAGTAGGCGAGTTTTTGGAGTTCGTTGTCTTTTAAATCGCCTTCATATTCTGTGGGATAAATTGCGTTTCCGTAGTTGTTTTGTGCTTTGTGTGGCGTGTCGTCTACGATTAAAATTCTTTGGAGTTGGTAGCCTTGTCGTTTTAGTTTTTTGAGGTTTTTGATGTAATAGTGATGGCTATTGTCGTACCAATCTGTATAGGGATTCATTTGCATTCGTCGCTTATAAGTACTACGACTTCGTCCCCATACGAATTTGAGGTCAATGTCTTTGGGAAATATTTGTTGGGTTACTTCTTGGACATAATCGTCTGATGCCGAAGACCAAACGGCAAGTTGGTAATCTTTGCTGACAGAATGTAGAAATTCGTTTAGGTAGGGACGTTTGTAAATATAATAGCTGAATACTTTAAAGTCTGCTGTTCTTTCTAATGGTTTGCTTGTGGCAAAAATCAGGGTTTCGTCTAAGTCTAAAATGAGTAAGGTTTTGTGGTCGTTTTTGTACTTCATTACTTCATACAACATTTTTTATATTTCTTTCCACTACCACAAGGACAAGGCGCATTTCGAGTGATTTTTGGTTTTCTGTTTACAACTTTTATTAGATTTACCCTATTTTGTTCTGCTTCAAATATTTCTCTTACCATGTGGTTTCTTTTTTGAAAGGAAGCATCTATATCTTTCTCTTCCTCAAATAATATTTGTATAATATTTTTGAGTTTAGTATCATCACCTATTTTATTTTCTACGATCTCTAATTCTTGAGTTTTATAATCATAAGTAATAATTCCCATTTCTTTTATATCTCCCTTTTCAATAAGCACAACCAATGTAATATTTGTACATGCACACAAAGGATTTTTGCAGTATGAATCAAAAATATTATAAATTATTCCTTCAAGTTCGACTACAAATATAGAGTGGGGAAAAATATCAGAAAAAGGATATTGATTTCTGGTGATTTCAAGTTCTCTTTTATCAAACTTATGGCGAATAGATTTTGGATTTTCAATACTTTCAATAAGCGTTCGTTTGTCTTCAAGGTACTTTTTCCGAAGGAAATGCCAATCAGATTCATTCAATTTATCTTCGATATCAGATGCCTGCTTTTCCCAGTCAGGTACTTCCATTTCAGCAAAAACACTTTCTCCAAGAACAGAAAATCCAATATCAAATGTTTCTTTTTCGCCCTTATCTTCTCTGCTTACTGTTGCATTTAACACACCACATTCACAGGTAGGCACAGCGCATATATCTGTAAATTTCAGGCTATAATTCACTAAATTTTCGCCCTCATAAAATGTAATCACATAACTTCCATCTTTGTCTTGGCGAATTACATTTATGTCTCTTACTATTTTCATAACTTATTTATGATTTTGATAATTCTTGTAATAAGATTTCGAATTCTTTTAGGTATTCTTTGTACACGCTTGTGGCTGGGCCATTGAATCCTGTATGAATTTTTACGACATTCCTTTCTTTGTCAACGACGATAGTGGTCGGGAAAGAAATGATTTTGTTGAGCATAGGGAATTTTTCTGATGCTAACTTTTTACTTGCTTTTCCTCCATATAAAATGGGATATTGGAGATCGAAATGTTTGATGTATTTTTCGAGGATGGCTTTGTCTTTTTTGAGTTCTCCTTTGCGTTCAAAAGCGATGCCAACAAACGCTGTATTCTTGCCATATTTTTTGTGTAAGTCTACATACAAAGCAGTTTCGTCCATACAATTGGGACACCAAGAACCAAATATTTGTAGCACGATGTTTTTATTTTCAAAACGTTTGTCGCTCATAGAAATTGTGTCGCCTTCTAAGTTTGGGAAGGCAAAATCGAAGGCTGTGGAGTCTTGTGTTAGATAGGTTAATTCATACGGGTTTGTCAATTTTGCGGAGTCGTTTTGAGTTGCTATAAACGGCTCGTTCCAATGTTTGCCTGACCAAAATTCTCCTTTGAGTTGGTCGCCGTCCATTTTTCCTTTAAATAAAAATGCGTGAGAACCATCAAAACAAGATACGTAAAATTCTTCGCCTACGACTTCTCCTTTTAAGAAGCGATAGTCGCCTGTTTCCGTCATAAAAGTTCCTGTAATTTCGTTGTCTGTTTGCTTAAATTCTCCGATAGCTACATATTGGTTTTCGGTATCTGGGCTAAATTTTGTATCCCATTTCCCTGTAAAATCTATTTGTTTTTTATTGGTATCTGCGCTTTTGAGGTTGTTGAATTTTTCGGGTATTTGGTTGGCTTCGTAGGCGTAAAATGGCATTTTCGAGGTGGAGTCTTCGGGGTTTTTCCACCAGGTTCCTTCTACGTGATTGTCTACGAATTTGGCTTTTACTTCCGAATAGAAAATCGGCATAGTGAAGTTTAAAGAGTCATCTGTCCATGTAAAGTCGGGTACTTTGATTTCTTCTTCTCCATTAAATACGCTCAAATATTTAAACAACGGGCCTTTTTCTAATTGAAAAGTGATATAATTTTCGGGGTCAATCTCCAAAAATGCTTGGTATTTGAACGATGGGTTCATGGATTCTAAGACTTTTTTGCTGACAGTTCCAAAGAAGGCAATTGCCAATGTTAAAATGAATAATATGATGCGTAAAGCTGCCATAGGATTTTCTGTATTTTCTGACATGGTTTGTGGTTAGATCCAAGTATCTCATGTTTTGGACTTCTATGCTCTGTATTATTGCGCCAAAATAGACTTTTTGCCCTATAAAAACAAGAAAGGCACGTTTTCAATACGATGAAAACGTGCCTAAACTCAATAATTTTGTACTATAATGGGATAAAATTATTCTCTACTTCCTGAATTTTTGTTGTCTTTATAGACAGAGAGCTTTTTTTTGAGGTCTTTTCTGGCAAAGAAGATACGACTTTTTACCGTTCCTAAAGGCAAGTCTAATTCATCCGCAATTTCTTGGTATTTGTATCCTTTATAGTGCATAAGGAATGGAATACGAAACTCTTCTTGTAAATCTACGATGGATTTCATGATGTCTTCCATCATAAAGTTGGCTTCCGAGCGATTTGTTGTAATCGACTTGGTAGCAGTTGTATTAAGGTAATATTGATTATCTGTTGTATCAATAATGGTACGTCGCTTGCTTTTTCGACGATAACCATTAATGAAAATATTCTTCATAATCGTAAATAACCAGGCTTTGAGGTTGGTTCCCTCTCTAAATTTTTCACGATTGGTCAATGCCCGATACATCGTCTCTTGCAATAAATCATTAGCATCTTCAATATCTTGAGTCAGATTGATGGCAAAAGGTTTGAGATCGGAAGAATAACGAATAACGACGTTTGAGAAATCTACTTCAGACATAGCAAAAAGGTTTAGATGATTATGTTTTGTTTAATTTTCTTCTTCAAAAATATAACAAAATATGGTATTTTCAAACTTTTGTTCAACTTTTTAAGGTTTTTTATAAACATTGTTAAAAAAATTTCATATTTTCAATAATTACTGAAAGTACAAAAATAAACTATTTTACTTGTTATGTCAACTCTAAACCATATTCATTTCGACTTCGCTTATCTCGACTCTGCTTGGTAACCAAAGTGATGAATCCATAGTTAAAATGTATCTATATTGGTAAATGAATCCCATCTTAGAGATGGAATCCATTAGCTAACCTATTATTTTAAATGGTTTACTAGCTTAATAAGGGCTTGCGTTCTTAAAAAAGATTGGTATCAGTAAGAACATATTGGTTTTTGGGGTATTGTCTGCGTTGAGGCTGTGAAAAATAGACTCGATAGTAGCGTTATAGCAAGCTGGTTTAAGTAGTTTTTGTCGTTTCAGTAGTTTTTCGGTTCTGCCTTGATAGATTCCTTTGCTATAGTAGCGGATAGCGAGACCGTGCGTGACAACGGAGCTATTTACCGTTCTCTCCTTATTTTTATGCTGTGATTGTTAGTTCAGTTATTGTGTAATTTTGTGGATCCATTACTATTTTTGATGTTGAGGATGTTTTGTCTTTGGCGATTTACAGTGAGTTGGGTGATGTCGGGACGGGAATAGTGTCCTGCTACGTCGAAATTGTGGCGTTCTTGTTTGACGAGTTCGTGGTCTATTTCGGCGATGAAAAGGGCTTCTTTTTCGGCTTGGGGTTCGATGAGCCATTCGCCTGTTGGACTTGCAAGGCAGGAACCGCCATTGGCGATGAATTTGCTGCTGTTTTCTCTTATGAGTTCGTGGTGGGGGATGTATCCGTAAATGTCTTCTTGGCGTAGTATGCCGCAAACGGAAATGACATAGGAACGGGATTCTAAGGCGATGAAACGGGTGATGTCGGGGGTGTTGTGCATGCCACCTGGCCAGATGGCGACGTGGAGGTCTTCGCCTAATCCATAGAGGGCGGTACGGGTGAGTGGCATCCAATTTTCCCAACAATTAAGTGCGCCAACGGTAAAGGCTTCTAATTTGTGGGTTTGTAATCCATGTCCGTCGCCTTGTGCCCATGATAGGCGTTCTTCGTAGGTGGGCATTAGTTTGCGGTGGACGGATTTGATTTCGCCTGTTTGGTCAATGTAGGCTAAAGAACAATAGACGCTGTGGTTGCCTCGATCATTCGCTAATTCTATCATGCCTAAGACGATGGCGATGTTTGTTTTTTGGCAAATTTCTTGGATGGGTTTTAAATGTCCTTCTTCGATATTTACGGCTTGTTTGAGATAGAAAGAATGGATTTCTTTTTGAACTTGGGAATTGAATTTTGCGCCTTCGGTTCGCTCAATCCAAAAGGGATAACCTGGCAAAAAGGCTTCTCCAAATGCCACGAAATCACATTCTTTTTCCTGAGCTTGTTCGATGCATTTGATAATTTTATTGGTCGTGGCTTCTCGGCTTAACCAAACGGGAGCAATTTGTGCAAGTCCTACAACTATTCTATTTTTCTTTTCCATTTTTTATTTTATTTTAAGGGACGTTTTTTTTGTTCTTTTTATTCTTTAATTCGCAAAGCTGGATTTTTTCGATTTTCTCTTGCATAAGAGAGGATTAAGGCTTAGCAACGTCTTTTGCTGGAATTGTAATTTGATTGAGGTTCATTATTTTGTTTTTAAACCATTCGCCAAAATGAATTGAGCGGTGTTCCTTTTTTGAATTGGAGAAAACGATTACAGATAAAATACAGTACAACCAATCCCATTGCCCACAAGCCATACATGATTGTGATGTCGCAACCCAACGCAAAAGGAATGCCAATTAGGGAATACAAATATAGGTGAATGATGTAAAAAAACATGGCTGTTTGCCCAAATATTTTCAAAGGCTTTGTCCACTTTTTTTGAGTAATATGTGAAAAAAGATAAAATAAAATGAGATTGATGCCGCAGGTAATTAAAATAAAATCTACGCTTGGTGGGTATTTGATTAAGGTAAAAAAACTAATCCAATCATCGTACAAATATTTTTGGAAGTTGCCGATTTGGTTGTAACGCAATAACAAAAATGCGCCTATAAACGCTATTCCTGTGATTAGGGATAATCTGTAAATTTTGTCTCGTTTTTTCAGTAATAAACTTGCCCAAAACATGCCGAAGGTCGTGACGCCCAGCCACGGAATGATGGGATACAAAACCATTGCACCTTTTGACATGCCTGGCACTAATAAAAAATGTTGTAGGGGATGATAGGCAACGTCAACAGTTGCGTTGGAAATGTAAATTCCTGATAGGGCGAAGCATGCGATGGTCGTTAATAAGTAAAAAATGTCTTTCCATTTCCACAAAAATCCGCCTATCATCATGCACGTTCCCAAGCCATATAAAACGGTAGTGGGAATCAAAAAACCGCCGTTGTACAATCCTGGCATGGCAGGTGTTGCTTCGGCTGGTTCTACGGCATTGAAGGACATGCCTAATGCCCAAGCTGGAAATTCTAAGAAAAACATAAAGAGCAAAATCAACCCGCCTCTTTTCAAAAAGTAGGTATAGATTTTTGAAGCCGTCCATCCTGCTGCCAATCTTTTTTGGGCAAATAAGTAAATACTCATACCCATTAAAAAGAAAAACCCTGGAGCGCAAAGGTGGCTTACAAATCGGGTAAACCACCATCCTATTGTGGGATATTCTAAAAAGTCGACGCCCCACATTTCTGTAAAATGAATTCGTCCCACTAATCCGCTTGCATGGTCTAATGCCATCAATACCATGATGAATCCACGTAAAAGGTCAATGCTTTCGGTTCGGTTCATGGGTTTTCTTATTCGTTATCGCCCATTAATCCATTATCTGTTCCCCATTTATTAAGGTCTTGTTTTTGAATCGCATTTGCCATTAAGTCGGGAAATAATTCAGGCGTACAGGCAAAACATGGAATGCCTAAATTTGTAAATATCTGTGCGAGGCCTTGGTCATACCATGGCTTTCCGTCGTCGCTCAACGCCAATAAAGTGATGACTTGCACGCCATTGTCGACCAAATTGGCAGCTCGTTTGATTAGTTGATTTTGGTTGCCTCCTTCGTATAAATCCGTAATTAAAACTAAGATTGTATCCTGTGGTTTTGTAATCAAACCTTCGCAATATTGAACGGCTTTATTGATGTCCGTTCCACCACCCAATTGTGTTCCGAACAGTAAATCAATGGGGTCATCTAAATTTTCGGTGAGGTCAGCGACGGCTGTATCGAAGACAATCATTTGTGTAGAAATGGCTTTGATAGACGCCAATACTGCGCCAAAAATACTGGAGTAAACGACAGAACTTGCCATTGATCCACTTTGGTCAATGCACAAAATAATATCTTTTAAAGAACCTCTCCCCTTTCGTCCAAATCCAATTAATTTTTCTGGAATCACCGTTTTGTATTTGGGCAAATAATTTTTCAAGTTGGCTCGAATGGTTGCTTCCCAATTAATTTCGTTGAGCTTGGGTCTTGGATTTCGGACGCTTCGACTCAATGCGCCTTTGACGGCTTGCAACATGGGTTGATTGAGTTTTTTTTGTAAATCTTCGACGACTTTTTGCACCACTCTACGAGCCGTATCTTTTGTTTGGTTAGGAATGATACTTTTGAGATTTAGTAAGGTAGCGACTAAATGCACATCGGCTTCTACGAGTTCTAAACTTTCTTTTTCTAAGAGCATTTGTTGCAATCCCAATCGGTCATAAGCATCTTTTTGCATGACTTGCACGATGGGCGTTGGAAAGTATTTTCGGATGTCTCCAAGCCATCTTTGTACCTTTGGACTTGACCCACCTAAACCACCTTTTCTTTCACCATCAGCGTCGTAGAGTTGCCCCAAAACTTTGTCCATGCCCAATTGTTCTCCTTGTAAGGCGACGCCTGTTCCATCTGCTTCGCCCCCACCTAAGACCAATCGCCAACGGACTAATTTTTCTTTTTCTTTATTGTTCATTCCTTATTATTTTTGATTGCGTTTTTTTTATTTCTTGGATTTTCTTTAAATGCTTTCTTGTATGATTCTTGATTTTTTTGGAGCGAAAGGTTTATTGCTTCGTCGTTTCGTTTAGTCCTGCTATTCGTTCTTATGGTGGCTTGCCTGCGCTGCGGGTAGGGCAACCACAAGGGATTGCCCCTACAAGTCCCAACCATGCCACCATACCACTACTATCAGGGCTATTGTTCATGGTCTCAACTTCTATGCACGAAACCACTGTACCAAAACAAAAGGAACTGTTCCTACGCCAAAATTTCTTTTAATATAGGAAATAGCTGTTCCACTCGTTCCATGTTTAAATCGGTTTCTTCTACAATTTGCAAGTCGGCAGTTGGTCCGTCTTTGGCTAATTTTCCTATTTTTTGGCGTTCAGGTTTGCTGTAATGGGCAAAAGATCGACGGAGTAATGGTAATAACTCTTGAAATACATCACCTTGTAAATTTGCCAACCATTGGTCTAAAATACCGAATAAGGATTCGTTGTGGATGAGCAGTAAACCGCTTCCATGCAAAAAGCCTTCTATCCATGCAGCAGTATCAGACGGTTTATTAGCAGTAGATAGTGCCAAGCTCATATTCTTTTCCATCGCTTCTATCTCCCACAGTCCGCCTTCAAATAAAATTTTTGCGGTAATTGCAGAGATTTTGGGAGCAACAAGATCACTTGTGGCGATTTTTTCTAAAGTATTGTACCAATCTTCTTGATACCTTTCATCTTTAAGTATTTGAAAAGAACTGTTGAGTTTTAGAATTTTTTCAAAGATACTGTTTACTAAATCTTCTTTTATATTAGAACAAGTTGCTGGCAATCCAATCAATAAACGGGGAATGATGGCACTAATAACAGGCATAACTTGTGTTGTGTCTGTTTTTCGTACATCTTTATAACGCATTAAACTAATCAAATCTGGTAGTGTATCCATAAAATGTAGGACATCTACTTCTAAAGCAGCTTTTGACCGTAATTGAGCGATGACATTGAGGAGGACTGTTGGTAAATTTGCGTTAAAGATTTTCTTTAATAACCTTGCCAATTCTGACAAACTAATCTTTTCAGCTAATTTTTTTCGGATAAAATTGACAGAGGCAGTTTCTAAAGTATTTCCGTAGGTTGCCGCTTCTATAATATTTAATTCCAATTCTGGCATCCATTTTTTGAGTGCCCAGTGTTCCTGAAAGCTTCCTCCTTCTTTTCTATTTGCCGTACCCATATTTGCCCAATCAATATTCAATAAATTTAATCGGTGTAAAATATAACTTCTATTTCGATGGCCTTCTTCTCGAATATCTAAGGTTAAATATAAAACCTGTTGTGCATTAATATCTAAGCGTTCTTCGCTCGAACGAGTTTTAATCGTATCTGTTTTATCATTCTCTGAATAACGAGCATTTTTCAAACATAGTTTTCGGGCTTTTTCTACACTTTCTTGTAGGGGAAGACGGGGAATGTTTTTGGGTATTTTTCCGATTTTGTTGCCGACGATTAGTTCTCGTTCTATGAGTTTTAGGGGCGTGGCGTCTCCGAAGCAAAATATGGATTGTACGGCTTCTAAAAAATCGGATAAAATGGGCATTTCTCGACCTCGCAAGTGGGCTAAGGAGTGGGATAAGCGAGTCGCTTCTATCACATGGGCAGGGGATCCGTCTTGCCCTTCCTTTCTAAATAACTGTGCTGTTTTTGCCATCCACTTAATGACGATATCCTCTTTCTTTTCTTTGAAAACCAATTCGTACCAAGCAGGGGA
>ENA-ORXM01002607-ORXM01002607.1-marine-metagenome-genome-assembly--contig:-NODE-2607-length-20324-cov-12.892231_pt1 | contig 20324 bp, 17 predicted proteins | sample MGYA00237867_ERZ511480 | MGnify/ENA primary metagenome ERZ511480 (study PRJEB26309, sample SAMN06266103) | marine metagenome | isolation source: Algal blade | place: United Kingdom:Sidmouth, United...
ATTTTACAGGTAATTATAAACGTCCCTTTCGTCCCTATAAAACGTCCTCCTCCGTCCCCTTCTTTTCAAAATAGCTATTTAAGTGTTTCCAAATAAGGGGACTTTCGTAACCTTTTTGTAAAAGGTAATTGACGATTTTTTGTTTTCTTTTATAAACATCCTCATCTCGAAGGCGTTTGTCTTTTTTTTCGATGAGTTTTTGTATGGTTTTGATGTAGTCCTCTTCGTTCAATTCCTTTAGGCTGTGTTTGATGAGGTAAGGCGATATTTTCTTTTGTTTGAGGCGTTGGATAATTTTGTTTCTGCCCCATTGTTTATACTTAAATTTTCCCCTAACCAAGCTACATGCATACCGCTCTTCATTCAGAAATCTTTCCTCTATTAAATCGACGATAATTTCATTTGCCCAATCGCCCCAAATACCCAAGCTACTCAATTTTTCGGTGACTTCTGCATGGCAGCGTTCTTGGTAGGCACAGTATCGTTGCAATTTGATAAGGGCTTGTTTTTGGGTGATTCTTTTTTGCATTATTTTTGTCGATTACTTTATTTTTCTATTTGCTTTTTTTTGGAGAGAACGGCCTAATTTAAATTCTTTTCTAAATTCTAATATTTAGGAGAGAACGGTTTATTGCTTCGTCGTTTTGGATGGGCCCGCTATCCGTTCTTATGGCTTTTGGGTCATTGAGCAGAGTCGAAATGAACAACCACAAAAACGACATAAACTACAAAAACCACATAAACCAAAAGCCATACCACTACTATCGGGTCTATTTTGGATGGTTAGAACGTCTATGTTCTGTTTTATTTTTCTTTTGTTTACTTTTGTGCAAATTTACGGAATTTTGGAAACTCTTTCCACTATTTTTTGTTAAGCTTTTTTACCAAAACAATTCATTGATTGAAAAACCTCAAAGCACTCATTTTACTTTTTTCGGCTAACACCATTTCGGGATTTTCTCAGGGGGTTAGTATGATTGCCATTCCCTGGTATTTTACGGATACTTTAGAAGCCCCAGCCTTGTTTGGAACGATTTACTTTTGCATTACCTGTGTTTCTTTGATTTGGGGAATGTATGTAGGAACATTGGTCGATAAATACAATCGAAGAAATTTGTTTTTGGGGGAGAATGTTTTTGGGGCTGTTACCTTTTTGTCAATGGCTTCTTATGGTTTGATAAACGGCGCTATTCCAACGCCTTTGGTGACGATTTGTTTTGCAGCCACCTTTTTTGTGTACAACGTACACTACCCTACCCTTTACGCCTTTTCCCAAGAAATTATAGAACGCAAACACTACGGCAAAATCAGTACATGGCTGGAAGTACAAGGGCAAGTAACGTCAATGACGGCAGGAGCTTTAGCAGCTTTATTGATGACAGGCGTACAAGCAGGCGAAACGTCTTTACTGGGCTTTTCGTTTTATGTTCCATTTACAATTGAAGCGTGGTCATTGCCTAAAATCTTTTTGATGGATGGGATTACCTATACAATTTCGTTTATACTCATTTCAATGATTCGGTATGAGCCAACTGTCATACGCACAAAAGAGTCGGGCAATGTCCTCACTCAACTAAAACAGGGCATTCGTTTTTTACAAAAAAATCCACTCATCTTCGTCTTTGGGAATGCTTCTTATTTCATTTTTGTGACGGTTATGGTGACAAATTATTTCGTGCTACCCAATCATATTAAAGTGGTCTTGGGGGGCGATGGCAATGCGTATGCTTTGGGAGAAATGTTTTATGGAATGGGCGCATTGGGAGCAGGATTTTCGATTCGGTATATTTTCAAAAAAACCTCTACCGTTTTGGGCAATATCATCCTGACGATTTTGGGCGCAAGCATATTGATTATAATGGGTTCTACAACGAATTTGCCTATATTTTTTGTATTGCTTTTCTTTTTAGCCGTGTCTAATTCTGGTTCTCGAATTATGCGAGTGATTTATATGTTGGAGCATGTACCCAACCAGGTAATTGGACGTACACAGTCCGTTTTTCAGGTCATTAATGTCTTGTTGCGCATGTTCTTTATTGGGCTTTTTTCTCTTGTCTTTTTTACAGAAAGAACCTATTTAGATTTTTATATTTTAGGAGCTTGTGCATTTGTTGCTGCGGTGATTCTGCTTATTTATTATAGACGATTGGTGGATATTGAGATTGTTGAGTGATTTTGAGGACGATGGGAACTTTCGTAATTTTATTGAGGTTATTTTAGTACAAGTGGATAGACAAAATAAAACGCACATTAAAAATTTTGTAAATAATTGATAAGAGGGCAATTACTACGTCCCTTTCGTCCTACTAAAATCGTCCCCTTACTTACAATCATCAACTATTCCTACATGAAACCTCTATATTTTTTACTTTTCTTATTGACCTTTTTTGGTTGTACTTATTCTCATTCTCCAACGGATGGAATTGATTATACCTATCCCTTAGAAATTATGGTAATGAATGAGGCAGCGAGCTTTGATGTAGCAATGCTTAAAAAGACGCTTGATTGTGGTAAGCTAACTTTCGATAAGTTTTCAAGAAAAGTTGAAGTTGCGATACCTAATAAAAAATACGAACCTTATAAGAGTCTTCATCGAGGTCGCCACAATCAGCTTACTACTGATAGAGAAGAACGTTTTATGAAATTATCTATTTATGGCTTTAACCATTCCCACATCAGTTACAATCTTGAAATTTTTAGAAAACATAAACTAAGGACAGTAAGAATCGCAAATATGAAAACAAGACGGACGCTCTATTCGATGGATGCTCTTGTAGAAAATATTTGTTTGTTTGCGAATAAGTAGATAGTGGTGGAGACCATTTAAAATAGCCCTGATAGCAGTGGTTGGATGGTTGCGTTGGCTGCCGTTTCGGTTCATCTGTGGAAATGAAAGGCATTTTGAAAATGCCTTCCAATACCGTACAGTGCGTGAAAAAATGCAAGGCATCTTGGAGATGCCATCCATTAACGGATAGCAGGACTAAACGTTACGACGAAGCTCCAAACAGTTCGCTCCTAAAAAATCTACTCCAAAACAATCCAATCAAATTCTATTTTAAAGGACTCTGCTTTGGCATTGGCAATTAAAAAAGCGATTTCTTCTAATTGTTCTACGGGATAATTGGGCATTTCTAATTCTCTACCTCGAAAGGTTGGGTACATTTCATTTAGGGGAATTTCTATAGTTTCCCAATCGCCTGTTGTTTCAAAATAATGGATGTAGGAATGGCGGTCATTCTTATCGGTTTTCACTCTAAATTGATAGCGTTTTCCATCTCCTTTCAGACGGATTTTGCAAGACTTAAAATCACTTACTTTTTTTGGTTCAAAACGGTATCTGAGAGAGGAAAAACCCCCATTATTTTCTAAGGAAACATCTCCATAAAATACACCAAATCCGTCTTCATTAATTTCAAAATTACCGTCGGAACGTCCGCCCATTACGACATCATCTACAACGTACCAACTGGAAAGGTTGCTATCTTTTACAAAATCAAATAGTTCCATAGATTTATTTATAGTAAAAAAAAATAATAGGCTAATTATACAAATTAAACTTTTCATGTCTTAGTAACAATTTAGAGCAAAAATTGTTGAAATAAAATTTTACAATAATTACCAACGAACCAAATTTTATTGCAAAAAAAAATGAAAACCGCTTTCACGACTTTCATTTGGTTAATTCGTTTATTGCTATTTATACTCCACCGTTGTTTCCCCCGACTTCCATTTGATGTTGCAGCCGATGCTTGGGATTTGTTTTTCTGGAACGGCTTGTCCTGCAAGGATTGCGTCCAATACGGTGCGAATGTCTTTGCCTGTTGGGGCATTTCGGTTAGGACGGGAATCGTCTAATTGTCCTCGATAAACGCATTTCAAGTCTTTGTCGAAAATACTGAAATCGGGCGTACATGCAGCAAAATAAGCTTTGGCGACTTCTTGCGTTTCGTCATATAAGTATGGATACGGCATGTTGATGGACGCTGCCAATTCTTTCATTTTGTCGGGTCCATCTTGTGGATAATTATCGGCGTCATTGCTGCTGATGGCGACGATTTTAACGCCTTTGGGTAAATAGTCGTTGCCTAAACTGACGAGTTCGTCCATAATCCATTTGACGTAGGGACAGTGGTTACAAATGAACATGACGAGTGTTGCTTTGTCCGATTTAAAATCTTCGAGAGTTTTGTATTCGCCCGAAATCGTGTCTAATAATTTGAAATCTGGTGCGGGAAATCCAAGAGGGATTGATACCGTTTCTATTGCTGCCATTTTATTTATTTTGATTTTAAAATTATTTTTTATTTCGTACAAAGATAAGTAAAAAAAGCGATTTTAGGAGCGAAGGGTAAAGTGCTTCGTCTTTACGTTTAGGCCTGCTATCCGCTACTACACCAAAAGCCCTGCTTATATCTGCCAACGCCATTTGGTATAACGCTACTATCAGGGCTATTTTGCATGGTCTCAACAAAAAAAGGTCGCCCCAAAACAGAACAACCTTCTTAACCCTTAAAACTTATTTTAATTTAGATAGAAAAAAGTTTAATCACTCGCCACCCGTCACCCGTCACTCGCCACCCGTCACCCGTCACCTAAACTTCCTCTTTCATCGTCTTATTGTAAAATACCATTTTACCATCCAAAACATCAACGACCAATGCGCCATCTTTTTTGATTTTACCCGAAATGATTTGTTTCGATAATTCATTGACGACTTCCTTTTGAATAACTCGTTTTAATGGTCTTGCGCCAAACTGCGGATCATATCCCAATTCAACCAAATAGTCTTCCGCCTCCGAAGTCACCGTCAAGTCTACTGCTGCATCCTCTAAACGCTCTTGCAATTGATTGATTTGAATACGTACTATTTCCTTCAACACGTCCTTCATCAGTGGTTTAAACATAATGACATCATCAATACGATTCAAAAATTCAGGACGAACCGCTTTTTTCATCAATTCCATCACCTGTATTTTCGTACTTTCTGTCACGGCAAACAAATTGTGTTCATCGACATCTTCAAAGTTCTCTAAAATGATATGAGAACCAATATTAGAGGTCATAATGATGATGGTATTTTTGAAATTGACTACCCGACCTTTGTTATCCGTCAAGCGTCCATCCTCCAATACTTGCAACAGCAAATTGAAGGTATCAGGATGGGCTTTTTCCATCTCATCAAACAAAACAACGCTATACGGTTTACGTCTGACGGCTTCGGTCAATTGTCCGCCCTCATCGTATCCAACATAACCAGGTGCCGCTCCAATAAGCCGAGAGACAGAGTGTTTTTCTTGATATTCGGACATATCAATCCGCACCATTGCGGTTTCATCATTGAATAAATAAGACGCTAAGGTTTTGGCTAATTCCGTTTTTCCAACGCCTGTTGGACCAAAGAAAATAAAGGAACCTAAGGGACGATTGGGGTCTTGCAAGCCCGCTTTACTTCGGCGAATCGCATCAGATACCGCCACAATTCCTTCATCTTGTCCCACCACTTTTTTACGCAATTCATCTTCTAAACGCATCAACTTTTCACGCTCACTTTCCATCATTCGATTGACAGGAATACCCGTCCACTTTGATACAATTTGCGCTATATTTTCATAATCCACTTCCTCTTTCACCATTCGTTGGTGGCTTTCCAAAGCTTCCAATTCTTTGCTCAATCGTGCTTGTACTTTCTCGGCTTCCTTGATTTTTCCATAACGAATTTCTGCTACTTTCCCATAGTCGCCTTTTCGCTCATATTGCTCTGCCGATAATTTTAGGTTCTCGACTTCTTTCTTGCTATTTTGAATGCCTTCAATAATATCTTTTTCAGATTGCCACTTTGCATTTAAGGTATCTCGTTCCTCTTTTAAGTTGGCAATTTGCTTAGACAATTTGTCAACTTTCACCTCATCCTTTTCTCTTTTAATCGCCTCACGCTCAATTTCTAATTGCGTGATACGACGATTGATTTCATCTAATTCTTCAGGAACAGAATTAATTTCTAAACGCAGTTTTGCTGCTGCTTCATCAATCAAGTCAATCGCTTTGTCTGGCAAAAATCTATCGGTAATATAACGGTCAGATAATTCCACCGCAGCGATGATGGCTTCGTCTTTGATACGCACTTTGTGGTGTGTTTCGTATCGTTCTTTCAGCCCCCTCAAAATCGAAATAGAATCCTCTAAATGCGGTTCATCTATAAATACTTTTTGAAAACGTCGGGCGAGTGCTTTATCCTTTTCAAAATATTTTTGGTATTCATCTAAAGTTGTTGCGCCTACTGCACGTAATTCTCCACGAGCCAACGCAGGTTTTAAGATATTGGCAGCGTCTAAAGCTCCTTCTGTCGCTCCTGCCCCAACAAGGGTGTGTAACTCATCTATAAATAAAATGTACTCTCCGTCCGAAGCCGTAATTTCTTTGATAACCGCTTTTAGTCTTTCCTCAAAATCCCCTCTAAATTTTGCGCCTGCCATCAATGCTCCCATATCCAAGGCATAAATAACCTTAGATTTCAAAATTTCGGGAACATCGCCATTGACAATTCTATGAGCGATACCTTCTGCAATTGCCGTTTTTCCAACACCAGGCTCACCCACTAAAACAGGGTTGTTTTTTCGTCTTCTTGATAAAATATGTAAGACTCTTCTGATTTCCTCATCTCGCCCAATGACAGGATCTAATTTTCCTTTATTTGCCATATCATTGAGGTTGCGGGCAAATTTTTTGAGTGCTTTGTAATTAGAGACAACACCGTTTTCATCCTTTACATTTTCGCCATTACGTAATTGAATGATTGCTTGACGTACTTCTGCCATTTTCATGCCTGCATCTTTGAGGATACGAGAAGCGTCACTTTTCACTTCTAATAAGGAAAGAAAAAGATGTTCGATAGAAGTAAAATCATCCTTCATTTCTTTGGTAAAAGCTTGCGATTTGAAGATTACTTTATTGGTATCCTGCGACATATATTGATTATCTAAATCATCTACTTTTCCATAAGATTCCAATTGCTTCTCTATGATTTTTTTCACAGGAGCAAGCGATACTTTTACTTTTTTAAATATATAATTGCTTAAATCGGGATCGGTATCTAAAACTGATTTCAGCAAATGTAATGGTTCTATTGTTTGGTGATTCAGGTTATAGGCCAATCCTTGTGCAGAGGCCAATGCCTGTTGTGACTTAATCGTGAATTTATTTATATCCATCGTATTTTTTTTTAAAATTCTATTGTCTTTACAGCAATTTACATTCCGAATGGCGTTTTATGTCATTTTGACACTTTTTAGACGCACATTACTGACAAAATAACATTTTTGACGTCATTTTTTCACGGAATTAGTCTATTAGGAAATTAGAGCATTAGACCGCTTCACTCATTAGAGAATTATTAATATGCACTTTCAAAATAGATTTTTTTCTAATTTGGAGCGAAAGGTTTGGAGCTTCGTCGTGGCGCAGGGTCTCGCTATACGCTACTATACCAAAAAGCCGTTGCAGGCCTTAGACATTGCACTGCAACATCTCTACAATGCCTTTCTGCGCCAACGCTGTCTTTTGGTATAACGCTTCTATCGAGGCTATTTTACATGGATTCAACGCTATTGAACTTTATTAATTTCCAGTATCTACAAAACCAAACGAATAAAACAACTAAAACCCAATCTCCGCAATCCCTATTTTCGCTTTGTTGGGCAACCATACATCATAATCTGTAACTTGTACAACGCCGTCCAAATTGCCGTCTAAAGCAGAATAAACATTCAATTGGGCTGGAGTTGCTTTCCAAGCATCGTAGTCAGAAACTTGTATGATACCGTCTTGGTTAAATTCTCCTGCAAACATTACGGCTTTCCCATCTGTTGTGACTTTAAGCTGTCCGTTCCCTAATGCTTGGTTGGTATTATTTGTAAAATTATATATAAGGGTGTCTGTGGTTGTTAAAGCGTTGGCATTTAGTATATCTAAGTGATTGTGGTGTCTGATACAGAAGTAATAGTTTTCATCTCTTGTTCATAAAAGTTGAGGCCATTTAAGATAGACCCGATAGTAGCGTTATACCAATTGTTTGGCTAATGGTTTTGCGTTGGCTTGGTGTAGTAGCGGATAGCGGGCCCAGACGTGACGACGAAGCTGTTAACCTGTCTCTCCTAATGGAAAAAAAGTAGGAAATCAGCAAGATACCTAACATTGTAGAGGTGATGATTGTATTGGGTTGTTATCTCCTTACAATTTATTAATTTACTTTTCTTGTGTAAAAAATAAAACTTTGCTGTTTGAGTTCTACATTTGCGTACTTTATCGCAAATAAATAAGGGGGCGATTTTGGTGGAACGAAAGGGACGCAGTAATTACCTTATTATTAATTCTTTAATGTACGTTTTATTTTGTGACTTTATTTTAAATTTGATAATCTAAAATTGATTAATATCTGTAATATATGAAAAAATCTTATTCTTCGTCTAATGTGGCTTTTGTTTCTACACATTTTGCTCATAGACATATTGGTACTTCGAGTGAGGAATGTAAAACGATGTTGGATTTTTTGGGCTTGGACTCTGTTGATGCGCTGATGAAGCAGACGATTCCTGCGAATATTGCTAAAGAGGACTTGAAGGTTGGAGAAGCATTGAGTGAAGTGGCGTATTTGGAGCATATCCAAAAAATTGGGGAGAAAAATGAGGTATTTCGCTCTTTTATTGGGTTGGGATACTATGATTGTGTGGTGCCAAGTGTGATACAACGGAATGTGTTTGAAAATCCTGCTTGGTACACAGCTTATACGCCTTATCAAGCAGAAATTAGTCAGGGTCGTTTGGAGGCTTTGTTGAATTTTCAGACGATGGTGAGCGATTTGACGGGTATGGATTTGGCAAATGCGTCTTTGTTGGATGAAGCGACGGCAGCAGCAGAAGCCATGTTGATGCTTTATCGGGTACAAAACAAATCGTCTAAAAAAGAAACAAGAAATGTGTTTTTTGTATCAGAAAATTGTTTTCCACAAACAATTGAGGTGATGCAAACAAGGGCAGAACCTTTGGATATTGAATTGGTGGTTGGAGAACATGAAAATTTTGAGTTTTCGGATAAAGTATTTGGGATTTTATTGCAATATCCAAGCCAAACAGGAAATGTGGTGGATTATGCGGATTTTGTGGGAAAAGCCCAAGAAAATGATAGCTTGGTGGTCGTTGCAGCAGATTTGTTATCATTGACTTTATTGACACCGCCTGGAGAGTGGGGTGCCGATGTGGTCATTGGCAATACACAGCGTTTTGGGGTGCCTTTGGGATATGGCGGACCACATGCCGCCTTTTTTGCCACAAAAGAAAAGTATGCCCGACAAATTCCTGGTCGTATCATCGGCGTTTCGCAAGACAAACACGGAAATCCTGCCTATCGAATGGCATTGCAAACACGAGAACAGCACATTCGACGAGATAAGGCAACTTCTAATATTTGTACTGCACAGGCATTGTTGGCGATGATGGCTGGTTTTTATGCGACCTATCATGGCGCAACAGGTTTGAAAATAATCGCTATGCGTGTGCATCAAATGACGCATTTGTTGGCAAAAAAACTGGAAGCATTGGAAATTGCTGTGGTTTTTGATACCTATTTTGATACGCTCTCTATCTTTTTGACTACAGAAACCTATTATAAAGTACGCAACACGGCTTTAGAAAATGGCATAAATCTGCGGTATCACAAGCCCAATTATATCAATATTTCCTTAGATGAACGGACAACAGAAGAAGAAGTAGAAAAATTGGTGCGTATTTTTGCGAGTGCTTTAGACAAAAAACTGCCTGACTTACCCAATCAAAAACTAAAAAAAGATACGCTGCATTTTCCTAAAAATTTGAAGCGAAAAAGTGATTTCTTAACACATCCTGTTTTTAAAAATTACTGTTCAGAAACGGAAATCTTGCGGTATCTCAAACAGTTAGAAAACAGAGATTTATCATTGGTTCATTCGATGATTCCTTTAGGGTCATGTACCATGAAATTGAATTCAACAACATCATTGGTTCCTGTCAGTTGGAAATCTTTTTCGAGTATTCATCCATTTGCGCCCACAAAACAGACAGAGGGTTATCTCCAACTTTTTAAATCCTTAGAAAAACACCTTAGCAATATTACAGGTTTTGATGCTTGTTCGCTTCAACCCAATTCAGGCGCACAGGGCGAATATGCAGGCTTGATGGTGATTCGAGCGTATCATATAGATCGTGGAGATACTCATCGCAATATTGTGTTGATTCCGACTTCTGCCCACGGAACCAATCCTGCAAGTGCGGTCATGACAGGAATGAATGTAGTCTTGGTCAAATGTGCCGATAATGGCGATATTGATATAGAGGATTTGCAAGAAAAAGCAACTTTACACAGCGATAATTTGGCGGCTTTGATGGTAACTTATCCAAGTACACATGGTGTCTTTGAGCCGAGTGTAAAAAAGGCAACAGATATTGTACACAAGCATGGTGGTATGGTTTATATGGACGGTGCGAATATGAATGCACAAGTAGGCTTGACAAATCCTGCGGCCATTGGGGCTGATGTTTGTCACCTGAATTTGCACAAGACTTTTAGTATTCCTCATGGGGGCGGTGGTCCTGGCATGGGTCCGATTTGTTGCAATAAAGCCCTTGCGCCTTATTTGCCTTCTCACGGTTTTTTAGGACGTAAAGCAAAAGAAGGAGCTAAAAATATCACTGCCGTATCAGCAGCTCCCTGGAGTAGTAGCAGCATTTTGTTGATTGCCTATGGTTATATCAAAATGTTGGGCGATGTTGGTTTAAAAGGCTCTACGGAATTTGCCATTTTAAATGCGAACTATATTAAGGAACGTTTAGATGATTATTTTCCAATTTTGTATGTGGGCGAACATGGTCGAGTTGCCCATGAGTTGATTTTAGATTTTAGAAAGTATCAAAAAGATTTGGGTATTACCGTTGAGGACGTTGCCAAGCGTTTGATGGATTATGGTTTCCATGCGCCTACCATGTCGTTTCCCGTCAATGGAACGATGATGATTGAACCAACAGAAAGTGAGTCTTTGGTAGAAATTGACCGTTTTTGTGAGGCGATGATTTCCATTAAGGGAGAATTGGATGCGATTGCAGCAGGAACACTGGATAAAGAAAATAATGTTTTAAAAAATGCGCCACATACACTGGCTGAATTGACGTCCGATGAATGGTTGTATCCGTATTCTCGCCAGGACGCTGCTTATCCTTTGGAGTGGGTGCGCAATAATAAGTTTTGGACTTCTGTGGGACGAATCTCTAATAGCTTTGGGGATCGGAATTTGATTTGTAGCTGCCCGCCTATTGAGGCTTATGCTTCTTAGTGCCGTAGTTCTTGGTTCTTGGTTCTTGGTTCTTGGTGCCGTGGTTCTTAGTTCAGGGAGGGCAGGTTTTTTGTGCAATCTAACATCACCTGTCACCCGTCACTCGTCACCCGTCACTCGTCACCCGTCACTCGTCACTCGTCACCCGTCACTCGTCACTCGTCACCCGTCACTCGTCCCAATTAATTAATTAATTAAAAAATGTAGTAACAATATGAATTTAAAAGATGCTAAAGTAGTAATCACTGGTGCGACCAGTGGAATTGGTTATGAAGCAGCTCGTGCTTTAAAAACGGCGGGTGCTGATGTTGTAATTTGTGGAAGAAATGAAGACAAATTAGCGCAAGCGATAGAGACGCTTGGTGTTCATGGTCTTAAGACAGATGTTTCCAAAGAGGAAGACGTAAAAGCTCTTTTTGAATTTGCGTTAGAAAAAATGGGCAGCCTCAATGTGTTGGTCAATAATGCAGGAATTGGCAAATTTTCTATGCTTACAGAAACGACACTTGCTGATTTTCAACAAATATGGGACGTCAATACCAAAGGACTTTTTCTTGCAGGTAGAGAAGCCGCAAAAATCTTTGTACAACAACAAGATGGGCACATCATCAATGTTGGTTCTACGGCTGCGGTACGGGGTTTTGCTTCGGGTTCAGCATATGTCGCAAGTAAATTTGCAGTATCAGGCTTAACCGAATGCTGGCGAACAGAACTGAGACCACAGAATATTAGAGTGATGCAAGTCAATCCGAGCGAAGTCGTTACCGATTTTATAGAAAAAGCTGGCTTTGAAAACAAAAACACAGAATACAAATTAAAGTCCTCAGAGATTGCCCACGTCGTTGTCTCGATGTTAGCGATGAATGACGTTGGTTTTATGCCAAGTGCCGAAATTTGGGCAACGAACCCGAATCGGAAATGATATAAATGAGTGGCAGGTGACGGGTGACAAGGGGTAAATGATAAATTTTATCGTTTTAACAAACTTTTATGTTCTTTTTTTTGGAGCGAAAGGTTTGCCCCTTCATCGTTACGTTTAGTCCTGCTATCCGTTCTTATGGCTAATAAAGAGATTAATCACACAAGAACCGAACCACAGCACTAAGAACCAAGAACTACGGCACTTTATTAGCCATACCACTGCTATCAGGGCTATTTTGGGCGGTCTTGATGGTAATAGGTCTGAGCAAGAATGTCGCTGAATAATAGTCAAATATTTGTGTGTCAAAAAACAAATTGATACTTATAGTCCGTAGTCTTATAGTCCTCAAATTATGATATTTGCACAATGCAAAAATTATATTCAAAAGAAGATAAAGAATTTTTGGCTAAAATTGGACTAAAAATTCGAGTACGCCGATTAGCATCGGGCTTATCTCAAGAAAAGCTTGCTTTTGCAAGTAAACTTGATAGAACATATATTGGTTCTGTTGAGAGAGGAGAAAGAAATATTTCGGTAATCAACTTACGAAAAATTTCTTCTGCATTAAAAATCAACTTACATGAATTATTAATGACTGAAGAACATGAATAAACATTTAGTAAGTGCCTTAAAAAAAGCAAGTTTCATCGCAAATTCTACTCTAACTATTTATGATGAAATAGAAATTGGAGATGAAAAATTTTGGTTTACAAGTCAAGAACCTCAAGAAATATTGGATTCAAAATTGCAAGGCTTGAGTTTAAAAGGATTACCACTTCGGACAAGATCAAAGACAGTAAAAATGGAGATTGCTAATGCTTTGGGCTATCCTATGCCTAAGTCATTTAAAAAAACCAAACCAAGATTTATAGGACAGCGATTTGATACCTACACACAAAAATCTAATAATCTTCAAGTCTGGAATGAAGATTTGGATTTAAGTAGATGGTATGTTCTTATAAGAATTGACGAAAATGATTTAGTAACAAAAATCAAAGTAGTTGCTGGAAGTGATCTTGCGCCTTTAGATACCACAGGAACACTGACACAAAAATACCAAGCAAGCATAAAAAACATCAAAGATAAATTTGAACTTGTAAGTAAGGCAGATACAGAATACATTGCTAACCTTTGTGGAAAAAAAGGATCAATAGCTATTACTGATATGAGTCCAATAGATATTCCTCAAAAGGGGAATTTACGCTCCATCAAAACTATTTATGAAAACCTTAAAAAAGTAGTTGGTAAAAAATTTAATGACCCTGGAAGTGATCAAGAAAGAAATAGAGGGGCTGAATTGCATAAATTAGTATGCAAGGCATTGGGATTTAAATCATATCACGATAATGGTCAATTTCCTGATGTTAGAAACCAATTATTAGAGGTTAAACTTCAAACTTCGCCAACCATAAATCTGGGATTAGTTTCTCCTGATAGTGAAACACCTTTAGATATGGAAAAAATCAATAGTATACCTATTAGACATTGTGATGTGAGATATGCTATTTTCTATGGTAAGATAAACAATGGAATTGTAGAAATCACCAATTTGATTGTAACAAATGGAAAAGATTTTTTTGGACGGTTTCCAAAATTTGAAGGAAAGGGCTTGAATAAAAAAATACAAATTCCTTTGCCTAAAGATTACTTCAAAACTTAAAATATCATAGGGTTAAAACAGGTTCAACGCCAAAAGATTCAGCAACTTTAATTTCTAACTTCTCTTTTAAAGATTTTTCTTCAAAATCAGTACAATCATTTAGTTTTTTAACCAAAGAGATTATCTGTTTTGAAGCACTGGAATTGATATCAGGAATAGGATATTTCTCAACATACTGCGTAAAATACCTTCTTCGACCTGAATATAGTTTATTATTAAACATCAAGTCATGATACTTCGTCATCAGTAAAGAATTTGCGACTCCTTGTATTAATAATAACATATTGATCTCTTTAGGATTTTGAGCCACCATCCAATAACAATTACCATTAACGATTCGTTTACTTTCATCAAAGTGAAATCTGGGGTAACTACTAATATCAGGAAAAACCAATTTTGGTAAATCCCAAAACATAGGATTCTGAGGCACCCATATTTCAAACCATTGCCGACCAGCATCAATTAAATATTTTCTACTTTTTAATTTTTCTTCATACTCTAATAAATACTGTTTTGCTCTGGGATACTTATCTATATCAATTGTTTTCTTTTTACCACCTTCAGAGAAATGAGGATAAAGTACGCTTAGCTTTTTATCATCTGAAATACTCCAGGGTTCAATATTCTCTTGCGAGATTAAATCCTTTAACAATTTTTTCTCAGGGATAAATTTCTGCTCATTCCAATTTTGCCTAATAAAAACTTTATCAGCAGTCGTTTTTATACCTACCCGAACTTTGAAAAAATCACTTATTCTGGTTTTAGTAGATTCATTTATTCTATTAATCCATTTATCCTCTTGATTAGACAATAATGCCCAATAATGATCCTTTGAATTAATAAATTTAATCTTGCCAGATGTCTTTTTATATTTTTTATTATTAGTTTCAAAGTAACCATCCTCCTTAAAATTCAATACATCATAAAAATCAGGTACTTTGGTTATTTCTCCATTAAATCCATTTAACTCTTCATAAATTTTTGTAAAAGGTGAATATCTATTTTGTGCATTACATTTTTTACGTCCAATAAAAATTGCAGGAAGAACAGCTGCCTGAAATAGTTTTGTGTCCCCAAGATCAATTATTTCAAGGATTTCAAAATTCTCTTTCAAAAATTTTCGTATACTTATACCACTTTTAGTTGATAAGTAACGATTTGAAGTAATCACACCAATTAATCCATTTTCTTTTAGCGCATAGGTCATAGCAACTAAAAAAGGATAATAAAGATCTACTCTGCCTTTTAAATTAAATTTCTTTGATATTTTTTGTGCATAATCAGCTCCTAATATTTGAGTTCTAACATAAGGTGGATTTGCTATTATCATATCAATAGTTCCGTTTATGGAACTACCTAATTCATTTTGGTTAAAGAGATTTGTTTGTTTTGACTCAGCCCCTACTTGCTCAAGAAAATCTTTGTTTAGTAAGGAAACTGTATTAGGAAGAAACTCTAAATTGGTACATGCCGTTTTTAAAAATTGATTGTTGGAATCGAATCCTGTTAATTCAAATTTAATATCTTTCAAGATGAGTTTTCTAGAAATAGCAGCAAGAAGCGCACCCTCACCACAAGCGGGATCTAGTACTTTAAGCATCTCATTGTTAGGCTTATAGTGTGCCAATATCTTATCTGAAATAAAATCTGCTAATTTGGGAGGCGTAAAAGTTGCTCCAGTTTCTTTTATTAATTGAGATTTGGGTGTCATTAGATTTGCTTCTTTATACAAAGATACTTATAGTCATCAATAAACACAAATTTAATTCATCTCTCCCCCATTTTATGGGCTTATCGGACAGATTTAGCAAAAATTTTCAACTGTGGGAATTTTTCCTTATCTTTGCCGACCGTTTTGAAAAAATATTGTACATCAGAGCGTGCGTGTAATCCACGATTTGTTGTTTTTTGGTTAGAACTTGCTTGTTCTGTCCTTGTAAAATAGACCTGATAGTAGCGGTTGGATGCAGTGTTGGCGATTGGATGGCTTTTCGCTGCGAAAAATGCAAGGCATCTTGGAGATGCCATCCATAAGCGGATAGCAGGACTTGACGTAACGACGGAGCAACGAACAGTTCTCTCCTTATAAACAAACAAATTTGTACGCTCACAAATATTTCATTGATAATGAAAACAAAGAATTATGAAACGGTCTTCGTCTTTACACCAGTCTTAAATGAAGCTGATGCGAAAACTCATGTAAAAACGTACATGGCTTTTCTCAAAGAGCAAGGGGCTGAAATCTTAGAGGAAGACTTTTGGGGTATGCGCCAGTTGGCTTATCCTATTCAAAAGAAAACTACAGGCATCTATTTTGTTACAGAATATGTAGCAACAGGTGAGTTAGTTGATGCATTGGAAGTAAAATGCAAGCGAGATGCTCAGGTCTTGCGCTTTTTGACTGTTCGCTTGGACAAATATGCTATAAAGTATAATGAAGATAAGCGAGCTGGATTGGTCGGTAGAAATAGAACAATTAAAAAACCACATGAGTTAAAAGCGGAAGCAGATGCGAGAGCAGCAGAGGCAGAAGAAAGAATTAACTCACAAAATGAAGGAGGTAACTAATGGCAACATCAAGATCAGACATCAAATTTTTATCGGCTCCTAAAATTGGTACAGAACGCAAAAAGTACTGCCGATTCAAGAAGAACAAGATTCGTTACATTGATTATAAAGATGAAACGTTTTTGTTGAATTTTATAAATGAACAAGGTAAATTGTTGCCTCGTCGTCTTTCGGGAAATTCTCTCAAATATCAACGTAAAGTGGCGCAAGCTGTTAAAAGAGCAAGACACATCGCTTTACTGCCTTATGTTACTGACCTTTTAAAATAATTGAATCATGGATATAATATTGCTTAGAGATGTAGAAAGCTTGGGGTATCAAGATGATGTAGTGACAGTGAAAAGTGGCTATGGTCGCAACTATTTGTTGCCAAAGCGTTTGGCTATTGTTGCTAACAAAGCGAACCTCAATGCAAGAAACGAGCGTGTACGTCAAACAGATCGTAAGTTAGAAAAACAAATGAGTAGCATTTTGGCTGCTGTCGAAAGATTGAAAGGTACGCCGATCAAAGTGAAAGCTAAGGTGGGTACGACTGGTAAAATCTTTGGTAGTGTCACTAATGTTATCTTGGCTGATGCACTTAAACAAGCTGCTGGTATTGATATTGATAGAAGAAAAATTTCTATCTTGCAGGAAGTGAAAGAGTTGGGTGTATTTAAAGCAGAAGTAGATTTACACAAAAACGTAAAACACGAGTTTGAATTCGAAGTTGTTGCGGATTAGTCATTTTGACTCGGCTCAATAACCGAATAAGATACACTAATGCGGTTTTTCCGTATGAGAAAAAACTGAAAGCTGCTTCCCTTTGGGAAGCAGCTTTTTTTGTTGACTTTTATCTTATTTGGAATGTTGTAGAAATCACATTTATTTCTACAGCAAAGATATTTTTTGATAGATGATTGGAACGCCGAATCGGGCAAAAACGTAGGCATAGCAGGGCTATAACGAGGCTTTTTAACGAAATATATCGACTCGGACTGGCGACCCAGCTAAGAAGTAACATTTATTTTTATAGCATTCCTTTGTTCTATTTCACTAAAAAATCAAGTAACTTTTTCGCTTCTTTGAATTTCCAGGATTTTTCTGAGACAATGGTTTGAAGCAAATCATAGGCTTTGGTTACTTCGCCTGTGTGGAAATAACAAATACTTAAATACCAAGTGGCTTCTTCCTGCTTGAATAGCTTATTGCCTTCAACTATTTGCTCTAAATGAAAAGCGGCTAAGGTGTAATTTGGTTTGGGTAAATAAAGATAACTGAGTCCTTTATAAAATAAAGTTTCATTTGTCTCTTTCTTGAGTTCTTCCAATTTTTGAATGGCCAATTCATATTCTTGTTGTTTGAAGGCTTCAAGAGCGAAGTTATAATCCGTATTTTCGCTTACCTGATTTCTTAAAACAACAGGCGTCGGATGTTTTTCATTTATGATGTTTTCACACAGTTCGAGAAATTCCATTGCTTTCTGATCTGTTTTTTCTTGGTTTTGATGTTTTGTATTGATGAGAAACTCTTTAATTTTAGAGATTCTATTTTCTTCTACAGCTTGCATCAACTCCACTTTAAAGTCCTTGCTTTTTTTGAGGTGTACAACAATGCTTGCTTCTACTTCTTGAGCAAAAGCAACATCATCTTCAAATCGTTTTTCAAAAAGAACAATTTCTTCTTCAGATAATTCTGCGTGTAAGAATTTCTGAATTAATATTTGATTATCCATTCGAATGTATTGGTCTATAATATTTGTCTAAGACTTCTTTTAGTTTTTTCTTAAAATTTTTACAGCATCGACATTTTGTACTTTTAATTGAGTTGTAAGTAGAATAATCAGATATTTCATACATTCTTTTTAAAGACATGCCTTCTTTATAATATTGCCTCAAAAACGCTTGACATTTGGGACTTAATGCCTCTAATGCTTCTTCTATAACTTGAAGCTTTTTCTCCTCTTCATCTGTCCAATTATCTGTATCTTCTTCTATTTTATCTAAAAAGTATAGTTCAATTTCACTGCCATTTAAAGAAATAACTCTATTATTTCTTCTATATTGATTCCTCAATAGGTTCCAGGTAACGGTTAATAAGTAAGAAGCTATGTTTTTATTTTCAAACTTTTGGTCTATTATCTTTGTTCTCAATATAAATATAGCCTCTTGATAAGCATCTTCAATGTCTTGTAATGCAAATCTCTGAGCTTTCCTTAATGTCAATAGACAGTAAGATTTATTTTCTAAATAAACCTTTGCTAATGGAGCATTATCTCCATTTTCTATACGTTTAATATCTTTTAAAGATAGTGTTTTCATGGTATAAACAAATTAGCTGATTATAAGGTAAACAATTTTGTTTATTTTTTATGTAATTTTTATTTAATTTTGAGGTAAATGGATATTTCTAAAACAGCACAAAAACTTCTCCAAGAAGCAAAAAACTTACAATTATTAAGTAAATATGAGGATTCAACGCTGATATTTGAAAAAGTGAATCTACTCTTGGACAAGACTCAGCAAGTAGAATCTTGGTTCTATTGTCAAGGGCAAATTGTGCTAAATATTGCTTACTCAGGAAAATATAGCGAGTCTAAAGCATTGATTATTCGATTGTTAAATGACGCTTTATCAAAATTGGGAGACAATCATTTGGAGACGGCAAGAATTTATCATACGCTATCTCTCATTGAACATAGCTTAGGAAATTTTCAAGAAGCCTTGACTTATGGACATCAAGCACTTGCCATTCGATTGGCTCAGTTGCCTGAGATTCATATAGATGTTTTTACTTCTTATAATGCCTTAGCAGGTACTTACCTCTATACACAGTATCATCAAAAAGCGTATGAATATCTCCAAAAATCGCTTGCTATTGAGCAAAAGGTGGATTATCCTTTCCAAAAAGCCCGTCTTTACATCACTTTGGGCAATTACTTTTATGGGATTGATAATTTAAAGGCGCAGGATCATTATACCAAAGCTTTGAACATCGCTCAAGCATCGCTTCCGCCCGCTAATTTCCTATTCGCTATAATTCATTTAAATTTGGGGGCTTCCCATGAGTTGATAGGCAACTATTCCAAAGCTCTGGACTATGCATTACAAGCCCTCCAATTGAAGCTAAGTAATCAGACTGAAAAATCTACTGTTGGTGCCATGCTTTTTATGAATATTTCTCGTTTGTGGCTACATAAACAAGATTACGTTAAAGCGGCGGAATATTATGCGAAATCGAAAGCGATTTATGAAGTCATTTATCCTACGGAAAATACACATCTTGCTAAATTCTATAATTTTACAGGATTTTACTACAAAAAAACAGATACAAAAAAAGCCTTAAAAGCCTTTCAACATTCTATAGCTATTTGGGAAAAAGAAGCGAAAAAGGGACATGGTTGGCCACAAAACATCAATGCAGTTTTAAATGATACTGGGGATTTATATCTTGAGAACAAAGATTATTCACAAGCAGAAAATGCCTACCAAAAAGCCTTAAATTTAACGAGAGAAAGCATAAAACAAGAACATGGCGTTCCCTTAAAACTCATATCAACTCACAACAAATTAAGCCATCTTTTCTTCCTTCAACAACAATATTCAAAAGCTCTTGAACACAATAAAAAAGCGATAGAACTCAATCAGCAAATTATTGAGAACAATAGTATTGTGTTTGAACCTTTATCTTTGTTAGCCTCTTTTAACACAAAGATTGAGTTGCTTACCCAATATTTTCATCAAAACAATAATCTATCTTTATTAGAAGAAAGCTATAAAATCAGTAAAGAATGTGAGCAAATTATCAATAAGCATCGTAATTTTTATCAAGATTAT